>Ga0207936_1000136_pt1 | contig 15800 bp, 15 predicted proteins | sample LakMenEpi19Nov10_FD_150715 | JGI IMG/M metagenome (GOLD analysis project Ga0207936, IMG submission 150715) | Freshwater microbial communities from Lake Mendota, WI - 19NOV2010 deep hole epilimnion (SPAdes) | ecosystem: Environmental > Aquatic > Freshwater > Lake > Epilimnion/Euphotic zone ... | reverse complement strand
CTCTACAGATGGTGTTGGCACCAAGGTTGCTATCGCTCAAGCAATTGATAAACATGACACCATAGGCCAGGACCTTGTTGGCATGGTAGTTGATGACATTGTTGTTGTTGGAGCCAAGAGCATGTTCATGACCGATTACATTGCTACTGGCAAAGTAGTGCCAACCAGAATTGCAGACATCGTTTCAGGCATTGCTAAAGCATGTCAAGAAGTTGGTGTTTCGCTTATAGGTGGAGAAACAGCAGAGCATCCAGGCTTACTAAAGCCAAACGAATACGATGTTGCTGGTGCTGCTGTTGGAGCTGTTGAATACAGCAAACTTCTTGGACCTCACAAAGTCCAGGTAGGAGATGTTGTTCTAGGACTTGAATCTAGCGGCCTTCATTCAAACGGATACTCGCTAGTTCGCAAGATCATCGCTGACAGCAAACTTGATTACAACAAAACAGTTCAAGAGTTTGGAAACCTATCTCTTGGTGAAGCATTGCTTGAACCAACCAGGCTATACACCGGCATCCTAAACAACCTGCTTGAAAGCGACCTAGGTTCATCAGTCAAAGCTATGAGTCACATCACAGGTGGTGGTATCGGAGCAAACCTTGCTCGAGTATTACCTAAGAACACGACTTTGGATGTTGATAGAAGTTCTTGGAAGCCATTAGATGTCTTCCAGGTACTAACTAGCTGGGGCAACCTGTCCCTTGAACAAGTTGAATCAACCTGGAACCTAGGTTTAGGGTTTGCAGTGATTGTGAAAGCAGATCAGGCGGGTAACATCCAGCAACAACTCATCACAGCAGGAGTGAACACTTGGCAACTAGGAACGGTTGAATCAAATGACTGCAGCCTAGAAGGATATATCCAAGGTGCTAAGGGTGTTGATGGGGGAGCTGTAAGGCTAGTAGGAAGCTATAGGGACTAGCTCTTAGAGGATTCCCCAGAGCCAGATTCTGGGTTAGTTTCGACTTCAGCATTCTCATCCTCAGGATATAGATCAGCCCACTTGTCTTCATACTCTTGTTCGTCTGAAGTAGTGCCTAATTCAGCCTGTAGGGCAGTCAGGTCTGTGTTCGGGCTGAAGTATTTCAGCTCACGAGCGACCTTGGTGTTCTTCGCTTTTTGACGGCCACGACCCATGTCGAGACCCCCTCTTTTTATGCTTGGCCGAGCTATTTGCGCTCAGGATACGGTAAATCTGCGACCTAGTATATCAGGGTTGAGCCTAGTAACAACCCAACCCAAGCGGCTGTGGAGGAGAAAATCACTGTTACAACCGTGTATAGGGTAGCCGCTAGGGGCCTGTCCTTAGCCACCAACTGAACAGCCCCAGCAGCCCAAGAACTAAAGGTAGAAAGCCCTCCAGCTAGGCCTACGACCAGAATGGCCACCCAGGTAACATCTTCGGCGAAGGAGGTAACTGCCCAGCCTGCAAAGAATGAAGCAACTACGTTGCCAATGAGAATGCCCCATGGCCAATAGCCGCTGAACTTACTAATGCCAACCCTGAGTATGGATCCGAGCCCTCCGGCTACAAATACACCTAGCAAGATCATCGGGTTGAACACTTCAGCGATACTCATTCAACACCGGCCTTTGCTTTGCCAATTCGGACTCCAGCGGCAAAAGCTAGGAAGCCAAGAGCAAACATCACAGCTGTGAGAGGAAGTGTTGCTTGCTGATACAAGAACAGAGCAACACCAGACATAGTGGTGAAACCACCGGCAAAACCTGAACCCCAGAAAGCCTTAAGTTCATCGGATGCAAAACGTGGGTGGAAGGAAACCAAACCTAGAAAGAATGCTCCAGCGACGTTAACAAGGAAAAGAGAAACTGTTCCAGCAAGAGCCGAACCTAAGGTTAGCTCTAAACCACCGCCGAGTAGATATCTTGAAACTGAACCAAGCCCACCACCGAGCAAGATCAGGAGCCACTCATTTTTAATGAGGGGTGCTCCTTGGCTTGCCTTGGGTATTGACATTGCTATTTCTTGACAGGTTCGCCATGTTGACGGCTGGAGAGTCTAAAGGTCGCAGCAAAACCTAGAAGTAGGAAGATACCTGCAGCAAGTGCTGACCATTTAGTACCATCAGTGAAAGCATCTTTGGATGCTTGGATGAAACTCTCTGGAACACCACCGGCTACCATGCCAGGAATATTTCCACCAGCAGATTCGACTACCGATGTTGCAAACCCATCGGCAAGACTCTTAGGCATACCTAGTTGCTCTAACTTGGCTAGCAAGCTTGACTGCAACTGCGCGAACAGAATGGTTCCAAGAACAGCGATACCTAGGGCAGAACCAATCTGACGGACAGTGCTTTGAGAACCAGAGCCCTGACCAATCTTGTCCATAGGAACATCAACCATGATTACTCCGGTTAGCTGGGCTGTTGCTAAACCAATACCGATTCCGTAAATGAATAGCGCAGGGGCAAGTGGCCACCAACCAACCTGATCGTTAGCAAACAGAGCAACGGCTATAACACCGACAAGTTCCAAACCAACACCTATCCGAACAGCCAGCGCAGGTGCAAGCTTGCCACTCATAGCTCCACCAATAGCAGAAGCCAGGAATGCACCACCGGCTAGCCATAGCAAGACAAGTCCAGAATCAATTGGTGATAAACCAATTACGTTTTGCAGCCAAAGTGGGATTGCAAAAAGAATTCCAAACTCACCCATGGAAATAATCAAGGCGGCAAGGGAACCATTTCTAAATGATGAAATGCGGAAAAGATTTAGATCTAGCAGAACAGGCTTGTGAGCTTTCTCTCTTTTGGTTTCCCAAAGGACAAAGGCAATACCAAACAAAACAGACAGAGCAAGAGCTACTGGAATAGGAGAAATCCCTGGGTTACCCCAAGACCAATCACCGATAGTGAATTCCTTGTTTACACTCCACCATCCGTAGTTACGTCCTTCAATAAGGCCGAATACTAGAGTGAGGAATAGACCAACAGAAAGAATTGCTCCAAGCACATCGGGAGCACCAGCTCGTTTAGCGACCTTGGATTCATTAACGAATAACAAAAGACCTGCAACAATAACAAGACCAATAGGCAGGTTGATACTAAAAGCTAGACGCCAACCTTCTTCACCAAAACTAGTCGCTAGCCAACCACCAAGAACGGGACCAAGAGCAACCATTCCACCAATAGTTGAACCCCAAACAGCAAATGCGATTCCACGCTCTTTACCCTGGAAGTTTGCATTCACTAAAGAAAGTGTTGTTGGTAGCACCATAGAGCCACCAAAGCCCTGAGCAATACGAGCAAGAATCAGTGTGCTGGCATCAGTTGAATAACCAGCCCATACAGAGGCAGCAACGAAGATAGCGATACCTATTACTAGTAGTCTTCGACGTCCAATGGTGTCAGCCAGAGATCCCCATATCAGTAGCAGCGCAGCAAACACCAATACATAGCTCTCATTAACCCACTGAACTTCATTGCTTGAAAGGTTTAGGGCACGAATTAGCGAAGGGAAGATTGTGTTCACGATTGTGCCATCGATGATGACTATAGAGATAGCCATTGAAATGAAAACTAAGCCAATCCAACGGAAACGAGCAAATACTGCCATGAGAGATACTTTCTGTTTGTTTATTCAACCTAATCTCGACTGAACGGGTTAAGCCTAGTCCTGTGGCCTTGATAGCCTTTACTAATGCGCAAGGGTAAGTCGTGATCAAGTACTTAGGCTCAAAGCGCACCCTTGTAGGTGTACTTGGAGCTATTGCCCAAGCCTCTAATGCTAAAACTGCTGTTGACCTCTTTACTGGAACAACCAGAGTTGCCCAGGAGTTCAAGAGACTAGGCCTTGATGTAATTGCCAGCGATAGCGCTACCTATAGTGACATTCTGGCTAAGTGCTACCTAGAAGCAGATGCCAACAAGGTTAACCTCCAAGAACTAGAGGAGAAGATGGCTTACCTCAATAAACTCCCAGGCAAAAGCGGCTACGTAACTAAAAACTTCTGCGAAGAAGCTAGATTCTTTCAACCAAAGAACGGCCAAAGAATTGATGCCATACGGGAAGAACTTGAAGCTAACTTCAAAACCGATGAGCACTTTCCTATCCTGCTGACATCCCTCATGCTTGCAGCCGACAGAGTTGATAGCACAACAGGTCAACACATGGCATACCTGAAGAACTGGTCGCACAGATCAAAGCACAACTTGGAACTTCTAGTTCCAGAATTAATCCCCGGAACCGGTAAGAGCGTTCTTGGTTTGGCAGAAGATGTAATTAGTGAGCTACCTGAAGTTGACCTTTTATATATGGATCCTCCATATAACCAACACCGATACTTCACCAACTACCACATCTGGGAAACACTGGTTCGCTGGGATAACCCCGAGCCATATGGCGTTGCCATGAAGAGAATTGACAGTAGATCACCGCATACACACTCTGTATTTAACAAAAGAAAAAAGATGCCGCCGGCATTCAAGGATGTAATCACAAAAGCTAAGGCCAAGACACTTGTTGTTTCTTATAACAATGAGTCTTGGGTTGAACCAATAGATATAGCTGAAGCGCTTCTACAAAATCACGAGAGCGTTGCACTTTTAGAGTTTGATTACGTGCGATACATCGGTTCACAAATTGGTATCTATAACAAATCGGGAGCAAAGGTCGGATCTGTTGGTGAACGCAAAAACAAAGAATTGATTTTTATCGCGGGGGAAACTTCAAAAGTTGAAGCCATCGAAGATGTTGTGGCTGGACGCGGGATTGAACCGCGGACCTAACGATTTTCAGTCGTTCGCTCTACCAACTGAGCTATCCAGCCTCAACCAAGACCAAGTCTTCGGCTGAGCGATTTACATCGCAGCGATCCTGACGGGACTTGAACCCGCGACCTCCGCCGTGACAGGGCGGCGCGCTAACCAACTGCGCTACAGGACCAGAAGTACTTTTAGAACTCATCGCTGGTGACCCCAACGGGATTCGAACCCGTGCTACTGCCGTGAAAGGGCAGCGTCCTAGGCCACTAAACGATGGGGCCGTCAAAGCGATGGAGCTTTAAAGCACCAATGGCAAGGCTACTTGCTAAGGGTAGGTTTTTGCAACCTGAGAAAAGCCCAAAACGGTGTTAGTTTAGGAATAGCGCACTATATAAGGGAGGTGGCGGGACTTGAAAAGCTTACGTTCACGCTCTCTAGCCCTTTTAGTCATTGCCGGGGTCCTTTTCAGTGGATTCACCATCCAGCAAGCCATGGCCGTTCCTAACTACCCCTCTGAGCAGGAAGTAAAGGACGCTCAAAAGAGCGTAGCCAAGAAGAAGGCCATGATTACCCGAATCCAGGGCATCATCGTTGACCTATCTATTGAGCAAGCTGATCTAGAGCGTAAAGCCATGCTAAAGGCTGAGAAATACAATCAAGCAAGGGCTGAAGTAGAGGAAGTAGCCGCCAAGGTTGACCTCCTCCAAACCAAAGTCAACGCTGCCAAGGCCGAGGCCGAACAAGCCCAGAAGCAACTAGCTCAGATTGCCAGTCAGATGTGGCGAGACGGAGCAGCGGGAACCTCACTAAACCTGTTCCTAAACTCAGACAACGCGGGTAACCTCTTATATCAGCTTGGTGCCCAAGAAAAGATTGCCCAATCAAGCGATCAGATTTATAAGTCTGCTATTCAAAGGCAGCAGTATGCCAAATCTCTTACCGATCAACTAAAAGAAGCTGAGGAAGAACTGGCCGCCAAGGCAGCGGTTGCTAAAGCAGCTTTGATTGATGCTAGAAATGCAGCTAATACTCTGCAGGCAAAAGTCGATGAGCAGAAAGCCATCAACGCAACACTTAGAACTCAACTTGCATCATTGGAGCGCATTTCAGACAGCTTGATGAGGCAGAGGATCCAAGGCCTTATCGATGAAGCAAGGCAGAACAGTTTGCCTGGACCTATCGATGCACCGAGTCTTTATGAGGTTGGCGCACCGAACACCGCCAAAGTTGAAACCGCAATTAACTTCGCATCGCAACAACTTGGTGAAAGATACGTTCTTGGTGGTAGAGGACCCAACGTCTGGGACTGCTCTGGAATTACAAAGGTAAGTTACGAAGTAGCAGGAACCTATATCGGGACCCACTCGGCTACCAACCAGTTCTACAACATGGCAGCTAAACGCAGACTTATTCCTATCAAGGAAGCGGTTCGCGGAGATCTAATGTGGTACTCATATACAGATAACTTCAATGGCGATAAGTATCACGTTGTTATGTATCTAGGCGATGGCATGATGTTGGAAGCGCCAAACCCAAATAGAACCGTACGAATCGTCAAGCTGCGTTACGGTGACCTATTCCGCTATGCCGGTCGCCCTACCCCATAACTTAGACTTGTTATTCAACCTAAGGAGGTAGCAGATGACTGAAGTACGTCAAGTAAAACCTGCTACCGAAGGCTGGCAGCAGAAAAAAGACGCTTCCGGAAGACCCGTCCTAGAGTTTGAGGCTAAGCCTAGAAAAGTTCAACCACCAGTTCATTTAGTGGATATGTCTAAAGATGAGCTTGCTGCTAAAGCTAAAGAACTAGGCGTACCAGGATTTAGAGTGAAGCAGATTGCTAAGCATTACTTCACTCACTACACAGCAAGCCCTGAAGACATGACTGATCTTCCTCAAGAAGGCAGAGCTGAACTTGTTGGAGTGTTTCTTCCAAAACTTCTAACCGAAGTGAAGAGACTGCAAACAGATAACGGTGACACCATCAAGTTCCTATGGCGACTCTTTGATGGTGCACTGGTTGAGTCTGTGCTGATGCGTTACCCAGGCAGAATCACTCTTTGTGTTTCATCTCAGGCTGGTTGTGGAATGGCTTGTCCATTCTGTGCAACTGGTCAAGCAGGCCTAACTCGTAACATGACAGCTGCTGAGATTGTTGATCAGATTGTGCAAGCCAATGCTGTTATCGCAGCAGGTGGCTTGGGTGGTAAGAAAGCCACTGAGCATGAAGAACGAGTAGGAAACATCGTCTTCATGGGTATGGGTGAGCCACTTGCTAACTACAACAGACTGATGACTGCACTACGAACCATGGTTGCTAAAGCTCCAGAGGGCTTAGGGATGTCTGCGAGAAACATTACTGTTTCAACCGTTGGTTTAGTGCCAGCAATTCAGAAACTCACTAAAGAAGAAATACCTGTGACCTTTGCTCTGTCTCTGCATGCACCAGATGACCAACTTAGAGATGAACTTATTCCAGTGAACTCAAGATGGAAAGTAGACGAAGCACTTGATGCCGCCAGAGCATACTTCGAAGAAACAGGTCGTCGAGTATCGATTGAGTACGCACTGATTAAAGACATGAACGATCACCAGTGGCGAGCAGAGCTATTAGCTCAGAAGTTAAACGCTAGAGGTAAAGGTTGGGTTCACGTTAATCCAATTCCGCTTAACCCAACACCAGGATCTATCTGGACAGCGTCAACACCTGAGGTAACCAGAGTCTTTATTAACACTTTAGAAAAAGCAGGCATCACCACAACTCTTAGAGACACTAGAGGTAAAGAGATTGATGGCGCTTGTGGTCAGTTGGCTGCAACCGAATGAGTGACATTCAGATCCTCCCCGATGGAACCAGAATTATCTGGGCACCAATTCAAAGACCAAAACCGTTTGCATTTGTGACCCAGGTCGCAGGTGAACTACTTATAACCTTCGGTGTTGTCTTGATGCTTTTTGTTGGATACAAAACATTGCTGCAAGACACTTTAGTTGGCTCTTCGCAGTCTGACTATGCCGCTAACTTCGAGAACAAGGATGGCTTTGTCCCGCTCGATCAAGTTTCTCAACAGGCCGACATATTTGGCCGCATGTATGTTCCTAGATTTGGCGAGCAGTGGACTCGACTTATTGCTGAAGGTACCAGGTGGTATCCAGTGCTGAATGAGATCGGCATTGGTCGTTACTCAAGGTCGGAAATGCCTGGTGAAGTAGGTAACTTTGCTGTTGCAGCTCACCGAGGTGGTTTTGGTGGTGCATTCAGAGACATAGACAAACTAGTAACGGGGGATCGTGTTTACATCGAAACTAAAGACACTTGGTTTATCTATAAATTCCTGGAGACAGAAGTAGTCAAACCTAATGAGGTTGGAGTAATTGATTCAGTTCCCGAAAAATTAGATGTTGCTGTTGTAGGCGGTCGGTATCTGACCATGACAAGCTGCACACCTATCTTCATCAACACCGACAGAATCATTTCTTGGTTTGAACTTGAGAGAGCGCAGCCACGTTCAGCGGGTATGCCATACGATCTCAAAGTAGTGATTGGATCTCGATAATGTATTCCTGGATTTGGAGGAAACTGCCTGGTAGCAAATGGTTGAAGCTAACTCAAGCAGTCGTGCTTATAGCAGCCTCGTTAACGCTGATGTATTTCTTTGTCTTTCCTTTCCTTGATGTAGTGGTTTTCCCTGAGACAGAGACAGAAATCTAGCTCCATTTCTCTTTATCTCTTTGTTTGTTTAGAGTTGTCCTATGACTGAAAAGCTCCCTATTGAATTCGGATTAGATACCTTTGGCGACGTTGGCTCTGATGACCAAGGAAATCCGATTACCCCAGCGCAGTCAATCAGAGACATTGTCGATCAAGCCATCCTCGCTGATGACCTTGGCATTGACCACTTCAATGTAGGTGAGCACCACAGAAATGACTTTGCTGTTTCAGCACCCGACACAGTGCTAGCCGGTATCGCAACTGTTACTAACCAAATCAAACTTGGATCAGGGGTAACTGTTTTATCAAGCGAAGACCCAGTTCGCGTCTATCAAAGATTTGCAACTCTTGATGCTCTTTCCAACGGTAGAGCTGAAATTACTGCAGGTAGAGGCTCTTTCACTGAGAGCTTCCCACTGTTTGGTTTTGCTCTTTCAGATTATGAACAACTCTTTGAAGAAAGACTGGATCTTCTAGTAGAACTTCTAAAAGAGAAACCAGTTACCTGGTCAGGAGAAACTAGAGCAGCTCTAAATAACCAAGAGGTTTATCCAAAGACAGAACGAGGAGCTATTCCTCTTAGAGTTGGTGTTGGTGGTTCACCACACAGCGTGATTAGAGCAGCTAAGCACGGAGCAACACTAGCTCTCGCTATCATCGGTGGTGGACCAGAGCGATTCGCTCCTTTTGTAGGTCTATACAGAGAATCACTAAAGAGATTCGATAAGCCTCAGTTACCCATCGGCATTCACTCACCAGGTCACATATCAGATACTGATGAGCAGGCAGCTAGTGAAATGTGGCCTCAATACAACGCTTCATTTGGGAGAATCGGCCAAGAGCGTGGTTGGGGACCAATGACCTATGACCACTTCGATAATGAAGTCAAACACGGTTCTTTATATGTGGGGTCTCCTGAGACTGTGGCAAAGAAGATTATCCACGCTCTTGAATCAACTGGTGCAAATCGCTTTGATCTCAAGTACTCAACGGGAGCTATGCCTCAGTCACAGATGCTTCGCTCTATAAAGCTCTATGCAACTGAAGTCATACCAATGGTCAAAGAAGCTTTGGGTGCTGAAGTGACCATCTCTTACTAGAGAACCTGAATGCTGGTTGTTCTAAATCTAAATTTTTACTGAGAACCGGGTAATTCAAAAGATGGCTTCAACTAACCCCAAATAGGCTTATCCCGAACCCAACAATAGGAGCCCGGATGAATCGTGGAAAAGTTGCACTAGTACTCTCAAGCACATTAGTTCTAACCGGTTGTGGATTTTCATTGCCAACAGAAGCAGACGCAGAGCCATGCCAGCAGCTGAGCACTGTTCTAAGCGACAAGCTAGAAAGTCTTCCAGCAGGAGGGTTTGATGCAGTAGCGCTGGCCAGCACCATCCAAAGTGACGTTATTGCCATTGCTCCGGAGGGTTTCCAGCCAATACTTGAGAAAGTAAATACTGCTCTAACAGCTGACCCAATAGCCACAGGTGACCTAACAGCAGCCGCTACTGAAATCGGAGTTCGCTGCGCACTGGTTGGAGTGAACATTGAGTTCCCTAGTCCTACCGACTTCCTAGTGAACTAAACGCAAAGAGTTAAAACAGAAGGAGCCACCCTTTCGGGTGGCTCCTAAAGTTTTAGGAACTAGTTGTTACTAGTGACCTTCAGCTGCTGCGTGCTCTTTGCTCTCTTCAGCTGACTTGATTCTCGCGATTGAGAAGATCAATAGACCGAATAGACACTTAGCAAGGATGTCAGCAATTGTGTATCCAACTTCACGAGCTACAACTTCTGATGCTGTTGCAACTGCTGGACCGTTCATCGCAAGGATGAAGGTGATTGGGTAGACACCCCAGGTAGCAAGAAGAAGAACGCGTAGTGTCTGGAATAGACCACGTACCTTCTCTGACTGGCTAGATAGGCTCTTCTTCATTTCAACCCATAGAACATACATGATGTATAGGAATGGGATGGTCGATAGAAGACCCCATACTGCTGCCTCACCTGTCCAGCCACCGGCTGCCATTGGCAATAGGTCAAGCTTTGCGTCTCCAGGGTAACCAAGGATAATCATCAAAGCTGCAGCTGGAACTAGACGCTTTAGAAGTGATGAAGAAATAGCCTTTGCAAGACCTAGAACTGCAACTAGCTCAACTAGTAGTAGTGGAACAGTTAGGAACCAGTCAATGTAACGGTAACCAACGTTGTAGTTAGCTGCACCGAACGCAAGCATGTCTGCGCCTGTTGCTGCTGCAGCTTTTGTGCTTTCGTTGATTCCATAACCGTGACTGAATGAGTCGAACATACGGAAGTAGTGGTAAGCAGCGATTGATGTAACTGTTGCTGAAACCATAACTGCCATGCGGTACTTAGGTAGAACACGATCTCTAGCTACCCATAGGAAGATAGATGTGAAAACCATGCTTGCAATACCAAGTGAAAGCATGTTGTACACAGCGCTAAATTCGTAGCCTGTTAGAGCGAAGGAGAGTACTCCGGGCTGATCCATTTATGTTGCCTTTCGATAAGTTAATCAAGCGCATGATTGAGCTCGACTTTTGTTGCTTTTACTAGGCTACCTATGTAAATCGGGAAGAAATACGCTCTGAGAGACGTGTTTACACATTTGTTATACAGGTAAAACACAGACTACGTACCCCCAAAAGCCCTAGTTTCTAGTCAACTATGACGCTTTCGTACCCTCTGAGGACGAAAGTTGGACGTCTTTTTGGTGTTTCAGCGAGCGCAATATTTGGAAAACGTTCAAATAACAGCGGCAGTGATGCGCTCATCTCTATACGCGATAGCGGGGCCCCTAAACAGAAGTGAATGCCTGCCCCAAACCCGATGTGTGGGTTCTGTTCCCTAGAGAGGTCGAGCTCATCTGCCCTAACAAAGATGGTTTCATCCCGGTTCGCTGATCCAAGAAGCGAAGCAATCTTCTGACCTTCTTTGACCATTACGCCACCAATCTCAGTGTCAGCGGTCGCTGTTCTTTCAAAGAGGTGAAGTGGTGCATCGAATCTTAGGAACTCTTCGATTGCTGTGTCAGCAACTGCTCTTGGATTGTTTCTAAGTAGTTCTAGCTGATCTGGTCTTTCAAAGGTAGCCACCATGCCATTACCGAAGCCATTTACGCTAGCCTCGTGACCTGCGTTCAACAACAGAACGCAGGTGGCAATCAGTTCTTGAGCGTTAAGTTTCTCGCCAGCTTCTTCAACAACAGCCAACTCGCTGATTAGGTCTGTGCCAGGCTCAACTTTGCGCTTATGCATAAGAGCTCTGACATACTCGGCAAATTCATGGGCTGCTTGCTGAGCCTCCTGTTGAGCTTCTACTGAAGGGCTTACTTCATACATCTTTACTATCGACTGTGACCAAGGCCTCAATAGATGCTCATCCTCATCTGGGAAACCTAGGAGAGCAGCAATTACCTTCACCGGCAAAGGCTCGGCATAATCCGCAATTAGGTCAAAGTTGCCGTTTGAGGACAGTTTGTTTTCAGCTTCATCCAATAGCAGGTTGGCAATTCTCTCAACTTCTGGTCTGAGGGCTTCGATTCTGGATCTTGAGAAAGCCTTTCCCACAAGAGAACGAAGTCTGGTGTGCTTAGGAGGCTCGGAATCCAGGAGGCTATCTGAGTGCAACCAGTTGAATTCATTCCACTGACTCTCAGGCTCTTTAGGAGTAAAGATACGACCTAAGGTCTTGGATCTTAGAACTGCATTGGCATCGTTGTATCGAGCTGCTAGAAAAATACCAAGCTCTTCATGCCAGACAGGTTTACCGTGCTGCCTTAGCTCTTTGAGAGCTGGATATGGATTAGCAACAAAGTCTGGATCTGAGAAGTTGATCATGTAACAAGGCTAAGTCAGCAAAAAGACTTATTTACCGATTTTGGCGATGGCCTTCTGTGCAGGTAACAAACCAACCGCCAACACAATAAAGAATGCTGCAATAGTCAAAATCCACTGCGCCATAGTAGCCACACCATACTGAGGGTCAATAAACCAGTAAGCCCACCACTCGGTGATGAACCCTCTGGTAATTGCGAAGGCTAGCCAGGTAAGTGGATAGACCAGAACCCAGAAAGCGGACTTTAACTTCAATGGAACAGCGGTGCGAACAATCAACCATTCCAGGAGAACAAAAATAGGCATCCAAGTGTGCAATATCTGGTTAGGAAGCTCTGGCCAGTCGTAGCCAATGTCACGAGGGTCAATTTCAGCATCCACAAGAAGGGCGTTATAGATAACACCAACAATGACCATAGATGCAGCCATGGTTAGACGGAAAAGAGTTAGGAACTTAGTCTCAGGCTGGTTTCTTAGAACCCTAAGTCCACCTATTACTAGGACAACACCAGTAAGCAAGCTAGAGGTAATAGTAAAGAATGAGAAGTATTCGGTAGGGCGGAATAGGTTGTGCGCAACGCGGTCACTAATCTGCCAGAAGACGCTTCCGAATAGGGCTAACGCCATAAGGATTCGAATAAGACCAAGACCCATAGATGTATTTAGCATTAGAAAAGCCTAATCAGAGTGACCACCTCATCAAGGGCTCAAAATGCACCTGATGCGAAAGTGTTATAGATAGTTAGAATTGGGCCATGCTCAAGGTTTTGCTTACTGGATTCGAGCCTTTCAATGGTGCTCGACTAAATCCAAGCGAGCAGCTCGTTACCAGAATGAAATCTGACTCTGTTCCTGGAGCACAAATCATGACTGCAGTTCTCCCAGTTGTTTATGGCGAAGCAGCAAGTCATCTTCTGGCTCTCGTTGAAGAACACAATCCTGATGTTGTGATTTCCTTTGGTCAGGCCGAAGGCAGAATTTCAATCACCCCTGAACGTTTCGCAGTCAACCTCAATGATGCATCCATCGCGGACAACAAGGGGCATATCAGAGTTGATCAACTAATTCACCCAAACTCCCCAACAGCGTATGAATCAACGCTTCCGGTCAAAGAACTAGTAGCTGCTCTCAAAGCAGAAGGAATCCCTGCAGCCTTGTCGCTAACAGCAGGCGCATTTGTCTGTAATCACATCTTTTATGAATTACAGAATGCACTCAAAGACAAGAAGATCAAATCTGGTTTCGTTCACGTTCCCCTGATGAGCGAACAACAAGAAGACTTCCCTGGACTTTTCACCATGGATATCGAAACAATGGTTTTGGCAGCCAAGACCATGGTTTCTGTGCTTGTTGCCAAGGCAGACTAATGTCTAAGAACTTCTGGCCAGCACTGACAGCTTCTTTAGCCTTAGTTATGGGTTCGGTAGTTAGCCCCTCCACTGCTAACGATGACATCTACCTTCCAGAGATAGAAACAGTTGCTGAACAAAACCTTTGGGCAGTAAAAGAAATAGCAGTCGATAAAGTAGCTGAACTTGGACTTTATGGAGCTGGCGTAAAAGTTGCTGTTTTAGATTCAGGAATATCATTGTCAACACCGGGTATCAGTAACAAGGTGATTGCATACAAAGACTTCTTACCCTCACAACCACAACTTCCTGATCATGGCACACAAACAGCAGGAATGATTATCAGCGACTTTGATGCGGCCACAGGAATCAGAGGCGTTGCACCAAACGCATCGCTAATTGTTGGCAGAGTGTGCCAGATGAGCTCCTGCGATACCTATGCGATTCGAAAAGCCATAACTTGGGCAGTTGACCAAGGCGCACAAGTTATCAGCATGAGTTTCGTAGGCGGGGGCGATCCATTTATGAATGCAGCTATAACTGCTGCTGTTAATCAAGGAGTGGTTGTTGTAGCTTCAGCTGGTAACAATGGCTGCCAGGCGATGGCCTCTTGGGGAATGAATAGATTTTGCAGACAGGGAGTTATCTCCGAGAAATATTCAGCATCGTTTACTATTCCAGGACTCATCTCTGCTGGTGCAATTGATAAAACTAGAGCACGCGCATCATTTTCAAGCTGGGGTCCAAATCTTGATTTGATGGCACCGGGAGTAAACAACGCAACTTATGATCCAGTTGGACCAACTAATGGTTTTGGCGGAACATCCGCATCCGCGCCACTTGTTGCTGGGGTTGCTGCCCTGGTACTTAGCGTCAACCCAAAACTAACCCCAGCGCAGGTTCAGGCTATCCTGCAGAGCACCACTAAACCTGCGCTCAATGTGAAACCTAAAGTCTGGGATAACTGCACTAAATCAGAAATCACCAACACTTGGACATGCGATAACCAAGTGGATAATGATTTCCCCCAGGAATATTTCACTGGCGCAGGAGTAGTGAATGCCCTTGCTGCTGTGAACCTAGCCCTACAACTAAAAGCAGGATTGCTCCTTCCTAAGCCAACAGCAGTGGCAACTGAAACACAGATCAAACTAACTTGGCCAGGCGGCCCTGCTGCTCTCTACTCAAACAACAAACTTGTGGCACCAAATGCAGCTTCTGGCTTCATCATTACTGGCGACTACCAACAGAGTTACTCTTTCCATCTCAAAAGGACAGGAGTGTTGTCTGAGCCTGAGCTACTAGTGCTCCAAAGCCCAATAGTTCCGCCATCCGTAGTAATTACAGAAGTCAATGCCCGGGCTGATGTTCTCAACATCGGAACAGAAGATCTAACTGATTACAACGATCAGCTACCGATGTACCCTGGCGAAATCGGAGCTATCTTTGAATTTGATTCAGGTAAGCAAATAGCTTGCAGTGGGTATTCCCCAGCTTTACCAGATGCGGAAGACCGCCCATTTAGTTTTACTTGCCCTTTAGTAAATGCCAGTGGGTCATTGAGCGGCAAGTTTAGGTTGGTGAATAAGTATTCAAGAGTTGGGCCAGCAACAGAACTGCAGGTGGCGAACATTGCCCAAGCCCATAAGCTCCTTGAGTTTTCTACCACTTACCTTTCCTCAGACTCGGTGATCTTTGACTGGGAAGATGTTCCAGGAGCTCAAAGCTATGGCTACAGGTATCTTCCAAACGGCGACATGTTCTGCACAACCAAATCTGAATTCGCCCTTTCAGGTAAGTCCAGCCAGCCTTCAGTATTTGGCGTTGAAGCAAGAGAGTTACCTGATTGCCAAGGCGTTCGGGTTACAGTTAGTGAATTACTTCCGTTTGTTTTACTTTCGTCAAAACCAGATAAACCGACGGGCATTACCGTCAAACATAATGAATATCTATATGTTGAGTTTGATGTTCCAAATGCTAAGCCTCAAGATCAATGGAGAATTTATAGATCGGATGGCATGGTCGTAAGAATTTCTCCAGGTCAAAGAATTGCGATGGGAATGCAACCTAATGAGGACATCAACGGCAAAACCTTTAGCTATCGAATCATGCAGGTGATTGCAGATGACTATGGTGAAGTCTGGAGTGAGCCAAG
>Ga0207936_1000132_pt1 | contig 16025 bp, 12 predicted proteins | sample LakMenEpi19Nov10_FD_150715 | JGI IMG/M metagenome (GOLD analysis project Ga0207936, IMG submission 150715) | Freshwater microbial communities from Lake Mendota, WI - 19NOV2010 deep hole epilimnion (SPAdes) | ecosystem: Environmental > Aquatic > Freshwater > Lake > Epilimnion/Euphotic zone ... | reverse complement strand
GGAGAGTCAGCCTTAGGTGAGAAGTAGTTGAAAGTAACGGTCTTGTTAGCCGCGTTAGTGATACGAACACCAGAAGCAAAGTTCAAGATGTTTGCACCAGCCCATGGCTGACCACTCTTTACAATCTTCAATGCCTTGCCACCGTTACCGCCAGCAGGAGCATCTTCAATAGTTGTTACAGCACCTTCAAATGATCCTTCGATCTTTGGAGCAGCTGCACCACCAACCACGCTTTCGCCACGGGTGTCACCAGCTTCGAAAGTAAGAAGAGTGCTAGTAGCTTCTCTTGAAGGCACGTAGCTTTCAGGACGGAAGAAGATGAAGTCAACTAGGTCAATGCTGTCCTGAGTTTGGCTTGTCACCCAAGCAGTCACCTGAGAGAACAACTTCTTACCTGTGAAGTCAGCACCAAGGTTAGCCGGGAAGTTAGCTGCATCAGCAGCTACGTCAGTGTTAACCATGCTGAAAGTCACACGACCTTGAGCGTCAGTAACACCAGTAACAGTTTTGTTCTGAGTTCCAACAGCAGCAACGTTACCTACGTTAACCTTCGCAGTTGAACCTGAATACTCTTTACCGAAAACCAAAGTAACAGTCTGACCAGCCAACGGAGTGTTGTCTGCAGCGTTAGTAACAAGGTAAGTCAAGCTCTGAGTAGATCCAACAGGAACCTGCTTAGTACGAACGTTAATTCCAACGCGGTACCAAGGGTTAGCAACAGAGAAGAACTCTGCATCAGCAGGACGGTTGAATGAGTTAGTGTCATCCATTCCAACTAGACGAACATTAGCGTTACCAGTAAACGGAGGAACTGGAGGCTCAACAACACCGCCACCAAGATCTGCTCCCTTAGCACCATTGAACGCAATGTCATCAACGAAGAAAGGCTCGGTGCTCTTAGGGCTACCCTGGAAGTCAACAAAGATTGTCGCTCTGTTGTAATCAATAGCAAGGCTTCCACCAATTGAGAAGTCGAAGGTATAAGTCTTCCAACCAACAACAGATGTTGTGTCACCTTCCTTTTCAATGGCTTGAGCAGGAGCAGCAACGTTTTCTAGCTTCAGGTTCAGTCTCTTACCAGCAACTGGTGAGTAGATGTTTGCTTTCACAACAAAGTTGTTTGCTGAGATCAAAGATTGTCCAGCAGCTCTAGATAGGAATGTTGTTCCAGCCCAAGGCTCGCCACCTGCGAATGCAATTCTCATAGCCTTAGTTGATCCAACAGATCCACCAGTTGGAGCATCAGTTACAAGTGAAGACTGGTTTCCACCAAAGTCAGTCAATGAGTGCCCTGAAGTGTCGTTGCTCTCGAAGTTAACAAGAACCTGAGGTGTGCTTCGGATTGCAGGAGTAACTGCACCGTTGATTGCAATGTCGTCCACGAAGTAAGACAAAGCTTCAGCTCCTGGAGCTACGTTGAAGTCAGGGAAGATTGCCAGAGATAGATAATCTTCTGTCGCAGACCAACCAGCTACATCAGTGAAGTCAACAACGACTCTTGACCAACCCTGAGGAACAGTTACTGTCTTGCCAAGTGCACGTGGGTATGGAACCAACTCAACACGTAGTGGAGAATTTGCTTTAGCAGAGAAGTAGTTGAAAGTAACAGTCTTGTGAGTACCATTTGTGATTCTGGTGTTACCTGTGATGTTCAAGATTGTTGCACCAGAGTAAACCTCTCCAGCCTTGACGATCTTCAATGCCTTGCCACCGTTACCGCCAGCAGGAGCATCTTCAATTGTTGTTACAGAACCTGCGAATGAACCTTCAGGTTTTGCGCCTGTTGAATCTCCAACAACCTTGGCACCAAGAGCATCGTTCGCTTCAAAAGTAACTAGAGTTGCCGGAACATCGCGACCTGCTGCTGCAGGAACGTAAAGGTCAGTAGAAGTTCCACCGTTAATTGATACGTTGTCAATCTCGTAGATCTGTCCTGTGTTTGCTACTGGACCAGGGCCGGTGTATGTACGGTCATCGGCACCGAAGTTCGGGAAGAAAGCAATAATTTTGTAAGCAGCATCTGGGTTCCAACCGGTTCCAGTTGACATGTCGAAACTTAGTTTGTTTAGTCCGGGTTGTGCTGTAACAGTCTTGAGTGCAGCACCTGCACCTTCAACCTTCATCATTACTGGAGAAGGTGCGGTGTCGTTTGACCAGTAGTCAAGAGTAATAATCGGCTTGCTAGCGTCGGTGTAACGGAACGGAGTTGAGTTACCCAATAGAAGGTTCACTCCCGCCCAAACCGTGCTGCCCGTGGACTTTGTAAAGTGCAGCGAATTACCGCTCAGGTTCGTTGAGGCTTTGATCTCTGTCGTAGCTCCACCATAAGGACCAGTGTTTGGGTTGCTTGACACCGTCTTCAGTAAATCAGCTTCTTCGAAGTTCATGAACAAAGGCGTAGTGACATTCGCTTGAGCTGGTGTAACCCCAGTAACAAGCAATGCTCCGGTAACCAAGAAGAGTGCAACTCGGTTTAGACCCTTTAGAAGTGCAGATTTGTTCGCGTACATGTGAACCTTTCAGTAATTGATACGTTTGAGGACCGGACAAGACCTTAAACGCATTCCTGAGCCAGAGTATGGCTTGCCTAGAATCTATCTCTGAAACCGCTTCCGAGAAACCGCTTTCAATGAGTCTTTACAGATTTGTTATCAAATCATATTCAAATGAGAAAGAGGCGGATAGTGTGTTGATTCTGCCCCTGAAGCAGGATTCATCCTGAGCTCTCAAGTTCCCGTGTTTACAGGTCTTGAGTGACTGACGGCTATAGCTCGGCAGCCTTCGAGTTCTTCTTCTGCCATAGGTAGCTGTGCCAAATAACGATTATTGGGTAAAGGCCCTGAGCCCCAACCCCGATACGCTCGCCAAGACCGGTAATAGTGGAGTTTGGGTCCTGCCAGAGGCTAAGGAACCAAATACAGATCACACCTATTATTAGGGCTCCCGCAATGGCTGCCCCTGGCCTAAGTAGCGGTGGAACATCACTTCCCCGCCTCATGGCAAAAAGTGGCCAGATACACAATAAAAAGAAGCTAGAAATGGCAAATATTCGATGCATTACGGAATAACTGTCTTGGTCAGGGGTAGTAAAGACTGTCAATCCGATAGTTGAGATACCGATCAGAAGAATGACTATTCGACCCGGCATAGCAAATGCCTTGGCATAACGGGCAATGATGAAGTCGCAGACAGCCCCAAAAATGAATACAACTGAAATAAACAGTTGAACCGGAGAGTCATCAGCAGCTAGATCGCTAACCGTTTTCTTGATGCCGTCATAACCTGGCCACATCATTCCAGCGATGGTGTAACCGATGAACAGTACTATCGGCCCGAGCGTTGCTGCCAATAGAGCTGGTTTTTCAATCAATCCGATTTTTCGCATTGCCAGTCCTTTTAGTTGTGGTGCTACCAGGTTTCGATTGGGTACTTACTAAATACTTGGGTCAGGAATCATTACATACTTGGTCTCCAAGTATTCCTGAATTCCTTCCAGTCCACCTTCGCGACCCAAGCCCGATTGTTTCACTCCGCCGAATGGAGCTGCGGCATTACTAACTAGACCAGTGTTGAGTCCTGTCATGCCTGTCTCTAGTCTTTCGATAAGGCGAATTCCACGCTTCAGATCTTGAGTGTATGCATAAGAAACTAGACCATACTCAGTGTCGTTAGCCAACCTGATGGCTTCGTCCTCATCCTTGAATCGAACTATTGGAGCAACCGGACCAAAGATCTCTTCATTCAAAATAGTTGAACCAGGCTTGACATCAGCTAGCACTGTTGGCTCAAAGAAATAACCTTCACCTGTCCTAGCTGATCCACCGGTAACAACTCTTCCACCCTCAGAAACTGTTGCATTAACTAGACGCTTGAGGTTCTCTCTTGCCTTCTCGTTAATCACAGGGCCAATCTTGGTATCTGGATCAACTCCACGGCCTAGTGGCATTGCTTCCATCTTGGCTGCCATCTTGTTAGCAAACTCATCTGCGAGAGACTCATGAACAATAAATCTGTTCGCAGCGGTGCAGGCCTGGCCAATATTACGAAGTTTGGCTAGCAACGCCCCTTCAACTGCAGCATCAATATCTGCATCTTCGAAGACTAGGAATGGAGCATTGCCACCTAGTTCCATAGAAGTTCTGAGAACCTGCTTGGCTGACTGCTCAAGAAGCTTCACACCAACTGATGTTGAACCGGTGAAGGTGATCTTACGAAGTCTTGGGTCAGCAATAATCGGAGCACTTGTTTGAGCAGAAGTGCTGGTTGTAATAATGTTCACAACGCCTGCAGGAAGTCCTGCTTCTTCTAAAGTCTTGGTTAGAAGCAATGTTGTTAGTGGAGTTAGTTCAGCGGGCTTAACAACCATGGTGCAACCAGCAGCAATAGCAGGGCCAATCTTTCTAGTTGCCATAGCCAATGGGAAGTTCCAAGGAGTGATTGCAAACGCAGGACCAACTGGTCTTTGAGTAACCAGCATTCTTCCTGTTCCTTCAGGAGAAGAACCGTATCGACCTGAGATACGAACTGCTTCTTCAGAGAACCAGCGCAGGAACTCATTACCGTAGGTAACCTCTCCCCTAGCCTCGGCCAGTGGCTTACCCATCTCGAGGCTTATTAGCATTGCGAATTCTTCGCTTCTGGCTTTAACTAGTTCGAATGTTCTTCTAAGGATTTCAGCACGCTCACGAGGAGGAGTCTTAGCCCATGACTCTTGAACGTTTGATGCAGCAGTCAGCGCTGCTAGTGCATCTACTTCAGTTGCATTAGCAATGGTTAACAGAGTCTTACCTGTTGAAGGATCTTCAACATCAATCCGCTTAGCTCCGTGGCCATCGACCCATTTACCTGCGATGTATAACTTAGTTGGAACTTTGGCTAATAGTTCACTCTCGGTGAGCGACATTGCTACCTTCTTCTTTAGGGGGCTTTAGGGGTTGTTTCGGCTGAGAGCTTATTGCCACATCTATAAATACCTGTGGCTAGGTTATCGATTGCTTCTTTGGCAGTTGCGTTGACTTCACCAATTGCAGCGATGCTAAAGACCAGGTCTGTGCCATCCTTTGCTTTGATGATTCCAGCAAGAGAGTATTCGTTCTTGGTCCAACCAGTCTTAGCAAAAATCTTTCCTGCAGCATCTAGGTTGTCGCCTTTGAATCTGTTTGCTAGGGATCCTGTTTCAGCTGCTATCGGAAGAGCTCTTCTGATTACTCCCAAATCACCATCTTCATTTAATACCTTCTTGAGAAGAGCGTTGATGAAGGTAGCTGGAACACGGTTATCCTCGTTAGATCCAGAGCCATCAAGAAGCACTAGGTCGAGTGTTGAAAGTCCCGCTCTGGTAAGAGCTGCCTTCAAAGCGATGTCTAGTGAATCTCTAGAGCCGTCGTATCCAAGCTGCTTCGAAACCAAACGAGCCAAGAATTCAGATTCGGTGTTATCGCTAACCTTGAGCATGTGCTCAATCCATTTACTAATTGGCTGTGATCTAACAGACGCAATTTCCAGAAGATTCGTGCCTGCCTGTGCTTTAGTCAAAGTAGCTGAAGAAGCTAGAGGGCCGATTGCTTTCTTTAGTGCAACACCGACTGCGTTCACCGGGTCGGTGCTTCTAGGAGAAGTTAGTGCAGTTGGGTTTGCTCTGTCACCATCAACTTGAAGAGCGGTTACTAATGACTGATAACCAATAGTTCTCTCAGTTTCAGGGTTACCTGGATCCCAACCTTCTGGAGCAAAGTAGGTGCTGTCCAAAGTGATGTTAGTAATGCTTGTGCCTTTAGCCCACGCATTAATCTGGACTGCAAGATCACTTAGCTTGGGTGCATCTCTATATACAGATTGAACACCGGCCCTAGTTCTTGAAAGAGTTGGGTCGCCTGCTCCAACAATCACAATGTGACCAGGGTTATCTAGATCTGCATAAACCTTAGTTTGGACTCTGTAGTTAGGACCAAGAACTTGAAGAGCAGCAGTTGCTGTTAGCAGCTTCATGACTGAAGCTGTTTGAGCAGGGACGTCTCCTTGGACATCGAAAAGGACTTCATTAGTTGCAGGGTTGATGACCTGAGCATGTAATCCAACTAAACGCTCGTCTAGTGCTAATTCAGCTACTGAGCAATCTCTGCCATCTGGATTTGGTGTAACAGTTGGAGTGTCTGTTGGTGTGCTAGTTGGAGTAGCGGTTGGTTCACTATTGCTCGGAGCAGCCAGTGTGAAGCCACCGATGATTACAACTAATAGGAGTAAGCCCGTGGCTGACCCGATGGCTATTTGCCTCAGGTAGTTCAGTGGTGATTTTGGTGATGGCATTTACGCTCCGAACGGCTCTATTCCCCTCAATTTTAGACCTTTTCGCCACTTGTAGAATAGGTTCATGCGCAAGTTAACAGTTTCAGCCCTTGTTTTGGCTCTTTCCTCCATTTTTCTAGTTAGTTCACCTGCTCAGGCACACAATGAGTTGATCGGTGAGAGCCCAAATGCTGACTCAGTTGTTGAGGCTGGAACCTTTGATATTCGCCTCGATTTTGATGCTGAACCTATTCCAACTGAGTTTGGTAAAGGCAACCTAATTGCCATTGCCAACTCAGTAGGTGAACAGCTTGGTGCTGCTTGTGCTCGTATTGAGGGCAAGAGTATGTACACCACAGTCAGTATCGACGAGCCTGGCACATACAAGATCCTTTGGAGAAGTGCATCTTCCGACGGTCACATCGCCGATGGGGATTATCTAATCACTGTTGAGAACAACTCTGGATACGTGAGTGAGCAAGTTGGCAACCAGTGCTTTGGCGACAATGGCGTTGAACTAACCCTTGAAAGCCAAGAACCGCTTTCTAAAAAACCTGACTCTACTGTTGGATTTGTTCAGGGACTTATTTGGGGTGGAGCATTTATTGCTGCCGGTGGTGTTCTTGGTGCTTACCTAGTTATGCGACGCAAGCCTAAGAAGTAAATTAACCGTTTGGTCTAACCAGCTTGTCAACATCACCAAGAATCTCATTGAACTCAGTTTCAGTCATAAGGCCCATTCTCAACACAACTTCTTTGACTGTTGAATTCTCAGCTAAAGCAGTTTGAGCAACGAGTGTTGCATTCTCATAGCCAAGCATCGGTGAAAGAGCAGTTACCGTTCCAATAGATCTTTCAACATCGTGTCTCATGCGATCAGCATTAGCAGTGATGCCATCAACACATCTATCTGCAAGTGTGTAACAACCTTGGCGCAAATAAATGATGCTCATCATCAGTGCTCTGGTAATGATTGGTTCAAATGCATTTAGTTGTAATTGACCACCTTCACAAGCCATGGTAACTGTCATGTCATTGCCAATAACTGTGAAGGCAATCTGGTTGACAACTTCAGGAATAACCGGGTTGACCTTACCCGGCATGATTGATGATCCAGCCTGACGAGCAGGAAGGTTGATTTCACCGAAACCAGCTCTAGGCCCTGATGATAGTAAACGTAAATCATTAGCTGTCTTCGACAGTTTGACTGCAACTCTTTTTAGGACACCAGAGACTAAGACAAAAACACCAACGTCTTGAGTCGCTTCAACCATGTCTTCAGCAACAACGAACTGCCAGCCGGCTAGTTCACTTAGATGTTTACAAGCAGCCTCTGCATAACCCTTAGGAGCGTTAAGGCCGGTTCCGATAGCTGTTCCACCAAGGTTGATTTCACTTAGGTGCGGAATGAGTTCCAGTAGACGCTGTTCATCTTCTTGAGTCATTCGTGCAAAGGTTGAAAACTCTTGACCCAGTGTCATAGGAACTGCATCTTGTAACTGAGTGCGACCCATCTTGATTAGGTCTTTGAACTCGATTGCCTTGTCTGTGTATTTAGAACGTAGATATTCCAGAGCCTTAATTAGCTCTCTAATTTCAAGAATCAGTGCAACCTTTAGAGCAGTTGGATAAACGTCATTAGTTGACTGCGACATGTTGACATCGTTCAAGGGATGAATCTTGTCGTAGTCACCTTTTTCAAAGCCCGATATTTCCAATGCACGGTTAGCGATGACCTCGTTAGCATTCATGTTGGTGCTGGTACCTGCACCACCCTGGATTGCATCAACGATGAATTCTTTATCGAACTTGCCAGCTTCAACTTCATGGCACGCAGCAATTATCGCGCTGGCTACTTTTTCATCTAATTCGCCAACTTCTAAGTTGGCTTTGGCACAAGCCTCTTTTACTAGAGCTAACGCTCTGATGAGAGATCTGTAATGGCCGATTGGAACTCCTGAAATCGGGAAGTTCTCCGCCGCTCTGGCTGTGTGCACCCCCCAATATGCGCTTGCAGGTACCTCGTAATCACCGAGCAGGTCATGTTCTAGCCTCATTGCTGACATGCCTTAAGTCTGCCACTAATTCGTTAGTTTCCTAACCAAATAGCACAAGGGCCCAGACAAAGTGTCTGAGCCCTTGCGTGAGGAGTTACTGATTAGGACAGAATGTCTGCACTCATCTTGGCGTTTTCTTTCTTGTTGATTAGTCCCCAGATGAAACCAACAACAAGAGCCATGAATGGAAGCAAGACAAGAATCCAACCAAGTGGTGTCAACGACCAAGCATTCATAGACTCCTCCGGTGATGGAGCAAGACTTGAAAGCAAGTTGAAGCGTGACATCAATAGGTATAGACCACCGCTTAGTAGTAGAGCTGATAGAGCCGGCGCTACTACAGCCTTGAACCAGTGTGTTCCAGGGTTCTGCATGAAGTAACGAATTACCGCAATGCTCACCAAGATCTCAACAACCATGATGGAAATCGCTGCAATAGCGCTAGTCCAGAAGAACAGGTTCAGCACTGGGTCTAGAGCCAGAACAGCAAACAGAACGATGACAGCAATTGCAATTACTGAAGTAACAATTACTCCACCAACTGGTGCGCCTGAAGAGTTTGTTCTGCTTAGCGATGCAGGAAGAACTCCTGCACGGCCAAGAGCAAACACATAACGTGCGTTAGCGTTCTGGAAAGCAAGTAGACCTGCGAACAGTGAAGAGATCACTAGGATTTCCATCACTGATACCAACCATGCGCCAACATTTGTCTCAACCAAGAAGAAGAGAACTGCAGCTGGGTTTGCTCCACCTTCAGAAATCTCTGCAACACGGTCAATAACAGTTGCTGAACCAAGGCCGGTGACCATGGCGAATGAAACAACTGCAAACACTGCAGTAATCAAACCAACAGCCCAGTATGTAGCTCTTGGAACTGTGCGCTTCGGGTCAATTGACTCTTCACCATAGATAGCAGTTGCTTCGAAACCAATGAAGGAAGCAAGGGCAAACGCAAAAGCGATACCTGCGCCACCGATAAGTCCACCTGTAAAGATGTTCTCTGGTGAGAATGAAGCTGCGAAGTTCATTGAGCCTGCGTTGTTGATAAGAATCGCAATACCTGCAATGAGAAGCGATAGAACTTCAAGCACCATCAAGGTTCCAAGAACTTTGGCACCAACATCAATGCTTAGAAGTGAAAGTCCAGTAACAAGAACCCAAGCTATAGCTGACCAGACAAACCATGGAAGATCGATTCCCATAGCCACACCTTGACCTGCCATGATGCCGCCAAAGAATCCGTAGATTGCGAGCTGGATCGTTACGTAAGCAACAATCGAAACAAACGCAGATCCAGTTCCAGCATTTCTACCGAGACCTCTACCTACGTATGCAAAGAATGCACCTGCGTTAGTTACCTTGCTCGACATGGCAGTGAAACCAACGCTGAACAAAATGAGAACTAAACCAACAAGTAAATAAGCGCCAGGAGCAGCTGCTCCGTTACCGGCAAGAATTGCAACTGGCACAGCGCCAGTCATACCAACTAGTGGGGCAGAGGCTGCAACCACGAAAAATACGATGCCTAAAACACCCAGTCGGTTTTTCCGAAGGGAATTATCTTTTGTTTCCATTGACATTTACTGCTCCTCATCGAGTCGACAAAAGTCATTCGGGTATGAACGACCTGCTAATACTTTGGTGCAAACAATGGGTATAAATGGGCATTTTCTGCATTCCGTTACCCGATGGTTGTTTAATCGTTATCTGTTCCGTTATAAAGAGTCATTCGGACACGAATGGTTAGGTAATCTAGGAAGCATGAGCGAATTACACGGATTTCTGGCCCCAAAGACCACTACAGGCAAATCAGCAATCATCCCGAACATGCCTTGGTTTTACTCAGGGACACTACTGACTGTTGAGTATCTAACCGACGAAGCCAATGTCAGGGCAATCTTGCCACCAGAACTTGAACTAGCTGATGAGCACCCAGGTGCTGTTGCTCTTATCTGGGCTGACTGGCAGTCCTGCTCAACTGGTGGAGCAGAACTACTTGATCCAGTTCGCTCACAGTACCTAGAAGCTTTTGTTGTTGTTAGATGCAAATACGAAGGTAAGACTTATTCACGCTGTGTGGCTATCTGGGTTACCAAAGACTTCGCTATTGCTCGTGGCTGGTTCCAGGGTTACCCAAAGAAGCTAGGCAACGTAGCGGTAACAAGAATTTTCAACCACGGCAAAGCAACTCCAAGACTTGAAGCAGGAGCCAAGCTTGGCGCTTCACTTGCTGCCTACGATCACAGACTTGCTTCAGCAGTTGTAACACTAAGAAAGCCTGCTGACTCTAATGGTTTTGTTAACGGTCACCCAATGATTCACTCACGCTGGATGCCTTCAATTACTCCAGGGCTTGGTAACTCGATGGATCAACTAATCACCATGGGTGGAGTTGATGCAGATCTAGGTACACCTTGGGTAGGAGATGCTGAACTTACTCTTTCAGATTCACAGTGGGATGAACTAGCTTCAATACTTCCGGTTAAAGAAATACTTGGTGGTTACTACCGCGAAGTAGGAGTTACCTTCAACGGTGGAACTCTGCTAGCAGATAACTCAAATCCTTCGATTTAATAATCTTCCAAGTATTCCTGGATCTCCCAGTCAGTCACATCTCTAGTTGATGGGTCTGGCACAGCTGCTTCATATCTTTCGATCTCATCACGCTTCATAACTAAGAAGATTCCAATAAGACCTGTTGACATGTGCTCACGCATACGCTCGTTAGCCTCAAGAGCATCTAGTGCTTCAGTGAATGTTGCTGGCAACACTGGAGCGGCTTCGTTGTCATAAGCCATACCTTCAGCAGGTGCTGGAACATCTAGCTTTCTAACAATTCCATCGAGGGCAGCAGCCAAGATACCAGCGACAACTAGGTATGGGTTTGCAGCGCCATCGCCAACACGAACCTCTAGACGAGTTCCAGATCCACGCTCAGGTGGAATACGAACCATGGTGCTTCTGTTGTCATAGCCCCAGTTAGCTCGGTAAGGAGCAAGGGTGTCAGGTCCTAGTCTCTTGAAGGCGTTCACAGTTGGGTTAGTGAAAGCAGTTAGCGCATTAGCATTCTCACAAAGACCTGCAATCATCTGCTTAGCAACTTCGCTAAGTTCGGTTCCCTCATGCATCAGGTTCTTGCCGTTCTTATCGGTAACTGAGAAGTGTAGGTGGAAACCAGATCCTCCCTCATCACTCCAAGGCTTACCAACAAATGTTGCGTGCTGACCTTCACGGTGAACAATGTCTTTGATAGATGTCTTGAACAAGAAAGTTCTGTCAGCTGCATCCATAGCCTCTGAATGCCATAGGTTGATTTCATACTGACCAGGTGAGAATTCGTGGTTACCTGCGAATACACCAATGTTTAGTTGGTCTAGCATTCGAATCAAGTGAAGGAAAGTTCCATTTGGATCGACAAGTGCACCGGTTGTGTAAACACGACCAGTTCTCTCTAGTGATCTCTTGAAGCCGCCACCTTCAACTCTGTCTGCAATATAGAACTCAAGCTCAGGTCCAACTACCGGAACTAGACCTAATTTCTCATACTCAGCAATAACTTTTCTAAGCACTGTTCTAGGAGAGAACATGTTTGGACTCATGTCAGGGTTCAGTGCGTCACCAATGGCGTATGCCACCCCTGGTTCCCAAGGCATTGCATGAATAGTGTCAGGGTCTAACTGAGTAATAAGGTCTTGAAGACCATCGCCTGCGATGCTCTCTGCATCCAACACTCCACCTTGAGTGTTGGTAACCCAAACACCTTGGCAGAAGGCTGGACCATGTCCGGCTGCTTTCTCCAACTGACTCACCAAGAGATCTTTAGAGCGAGTAATGCCTAAAACATCTGAGTAAAGGATTCTAAGGACATCAATGCCCTGTTCCTGAAGCTGTTCTCTAATCTTGGTGAGGTTGGTGCTCATTGCAACTCCTTTGTTACATTTCATTAGGGTTCAAACGATATTTGAATGCTACTTCCTAGTAGCGTTAGAAATAGCCATGGAAACCGAAAAGTTATGAAGGAGTTTATGAAAGCGCTCTTTATTCAACATGACCACGTCAGCCCTACCGGCTGGGCAGGTGAGGCTTTAGCCCGCCATGGCTTTGAAATGACTGAAGTTCTTGTAGTTCCTGAAAGCTCTTTTCAGAGCCCTAACGTTTCCTTTGAATTCCCTGACTTTAATGACTATGACCTACTAATCCCCCTTGGATCTCCATGGGGCGCTTGGGATGATGCCTGCATAGGTAACTGGTTACAACCAGAACTTGCTTGGATCAAAAGTGCCTTAGAAGCTCACAAGCCAGTTCTAGGAATATGTTTTGGTGGTCAACTAATGGCCAGAGCCTTAGGTGGATCTGTAGCCCCTGGCCCTAAAGGAGAGATTGGCTGGACTAACATCTGGTCAGATAGAAAAGACTTAGTCAGCCAAGGGCCTTGGTTCCAATTTCACTATGACCGCTGGCAAGTACCTCCTGGTGCAACCGAGATAGCTCGAAACCCGATTGCCTCACAGGCATTCATCTATGACAGATCTTTAGCTGTTCAATTTCATCCTGAACTTAATGCAGCAGCCCTCAAAGGTTGGCTTGATTGGGGCGGTGCCAAGAAAGTTAGCGAAGACGGTCAAGACCCTGAAATCATGCTTGCTCAAACTATTGCTGAGGATGAAGCATCAAAACAGAGAACCTTTGATTTAGTAGATGCATACCTCAGAGATATAGCAAAACTTATCTAAGCGTTACCTTCACTGGGAATCTCTTGATTCCATTAACAAAGTTTGAACGTAAATAATCGATGTCGCCAACTCTTTCAACTTTGTCAACGCGTGATAACAGATCTTCAAACATGATGCGAACTTCTAGACGAGCTAGTGAGTTACCAAGACACATGTGTGGTCCACCTCGACCAAAGGCCATGTGCTCGTTAGGGTTTCTCTTCACATCCATCTTGTAAGGGTCATTGAAGATAGCTGAGTCTCTATTACCGGATGCAAACCAAGGAACAATCTTCTGTCCTTGCTTGATTAGGGTTCCCTGGAACTCAACATCCTTAGTTGCTGTTCTTCTGAAGTGATAAACCGGAGAAGCTAATCTAATGAACTCTTCAACTGCCCAAGGAATTAGTGTTGGGTCTTCCTGCAGCATTGCCATCTGCTCAGGGTTCTCAACTAGGTAGTTCATGGTGTGTGAGATGGTGTGACGAGTGGTCTCGTTACCAGCAACAACTAGAAGCAGGAAGTAAGTGTTGAAGTCACGCTCTGATAGCGGAATACCATCTGATGGCACCTGGTTGATCAAAGTTGAAACAAGGTCTTTGCCATCTTTACCTCTGCGCTCATTGGCAAGGTTCTGACCATACTCAAATACCTCTAGAGCAGCTGGTGATCTAAATGGAACAAGACGATACTTTTCACTCTCAGGATCTTCAAGCAGAATATCTGCATGCTCAGGATCAGTGTTACCAATCATGCGGTTACCCCACTCAATCAACTTGTCAGTGTCATGATCTGGAACATCAAGCATTCTTGCTAGAACACGAATAGGGAAATCAGCAGCAACTTCATCAACGAAGTCAAAGCTTCCCTTAGCAAAAGCATTATCAAGAGTTGTTGCAGTTAGTCCTCGAAGGAATGTTTCATAACCTGAAACAGCCTGCGGGGTGAACTCCCCCTGCAGCAATCTTCTAAGTGCACGGTGACGAGAACCATCCGTTTCAAGGAGAGATCTTCTAGCCTCTTCCTGCTCAGCATCGACTTCCTCAAGATTAGTGAAGTGAGTTGAGGTGAAAGTATCTGGGTCTCTTAGAACCTTGACGATGTCCTGGTAACGGGTAACTGACCAGAAGCCACTGTTTGGCTTTTCTTCAACATCCCAGTGAATAGGGGCTTCAGCACGTAGCTTGTCAAAGACGTGCCAAGGGGCACCACCTTCGAATAAGTCTAGATCTGCAAGGGTTAGCTCTGACAACTGTGTCATGGTTACTCCGATTGTTAGGATACGAATCATTTTTAGATTACAACCCCAAACCACAAGAAACGCCTTTGTGCCCTAAAAGTTATTTAGACCCTAATGATTAGTGGAGAATAGAAGAACCTATTTAGGAGGTATCTCATGGCCGGACCACATACCCTTGCCGAGACAGAACGCCAAGTCAACGAGAAGCTTGTTCACAAGAACATCAACTTCGAAGCCATGGCCGTTACCTCCAACCTCTTCAGAGCAGCCAACTCAGTTAGAAACCACCTAGAAAGAACAGTTCTTGCTAAGCAAGACCTATCCTGGACAGCCTTTGTTGTTCTCTGGGTCACTTGGATCTGGGAACCAATTGAAACTAGGCAAATCGCTGAAGAAGGCGGCTTTTCTAAAGCAACTCTCACCGGTGTGCTATCAACCCTAGAAAAGCGTGCGCTAATCACAAGAACCAAGAGCAAAGACGACGGAAGACTGGTTATCGTTCAGCTGACCAATAAGGGCAGAAAACTAATGGACACCCTATTCCCTGCTTTCAACAAACAAGAAACAGCAGTAGCCAACGTTGTTGCCTCATCCAAGCAAGGCCAACTAGCAGATCAACTAAGAGCAATAACTAAGTTTGCTGAAGCTAATTCTTAGCCGCTTCTGAAACAAACTTGGTAAACAGTTCCATCTGTTGCTGAATTGATTTGTAGTTATCTTCTGGGTGCCACTGCACTCCATAGGACCAAGCTTTAGCTTCAATCTTGAAGGCTTCAACGTGTCCCTCTTCAGCTCTTGCTAATACTTCTAATCCCTTACCTAGTTCTTTGATGGCTTGGTGGTGGAAGCATGAGCTTTCAAGAACTGAGTTTGATAGACCTAGGCCTTCGGCATCTTTGTCGATAGTTACTGTGTGGATGTAGTGACGGTGATCTTTGTCCATGTGTTGAACAAGGCTTCCACCTTTTAGAACGTTTACTAATTGGAAGCCTCGGCAGATAGCTAGTACAGGTAATCCGTTGTCAAACGCATACTTGGCAATTGAGAAATCATTCTCATCCTGTAGATCATCAACGCCATAGAGCTCTTCGGTGTTTGGCTCTTCGCCGTACCACTTAGGGTTCACATCTCCACCGCCTGGGATTAGAACACCATCGATGCCAACAAGTCTTTCTGCCCAGTTAGGGTTCTCAACAGGTAAGAAGGTAATTGGTTCTCCGCCAGCTGCCCATACTGATTCCAAGAGTCTTCTTGAGGAGACAACACCAAGGCTTCTAATGGCTGTTGCCTGCTCGGTGAACCTACCGACTATCGCAATCCTGGGACGTCTAGCCATGGACCTGCTCCTTATACGAATCGTTATGAAACATAGGGTTTATACCCCTTAAGTATGCCCTAATCTTAATCGTTAGTATCCTAATGAATAGGCTCAAATAAAGGACTCGACGCGTGAACTCCATTGAAGTTGTTGGCACCAAAATAGACACCCGACATTACATCGGTGGGCAGAGAGTCTCCTCTCCTGAGACCTTTACTAACACTTCACCGGTTGATGGTTCATTCTTAGGTGAGATCTCTAGAGGCACATCACTTGAAGTTGATTTGGCAGTTGCTGCTGCTAGAAAAGCTTTCCCTGCTTGGGCTGCTCTAGGTCCTAAAGGCCGAGGAGAAATACTTCTGAAATTAGCCTCCCTAGTTGAAGAGAACATTGAAACTCTTGCTCAACTAGAA
>Ga0207936_1000127_pt1 | contig 16269 bp, 18 predicted proteins | sample LakMenEpi19Nov10_FD_150715 | JGI IMG/M metagenome (GOLD analysis project Ga0207936, IMG submission 150715) | Freshwater microbial communities from Lake Mendota, WI - 19NOV2010 deep hole epilimnion (SPAdes) | ecosystem: Environmental > Aquatic > Freshwater > Lake > Epilimnion/Euphotic zone ... | reverse complement strand
CGTTGCACTAAATACGTGTTGTCGAACCAATTTTTTACACTAAATTCGGAGAAACAAAAGCTCCATTGCACTATAATTACCGTGCAAAAGAAGCAAATGCATCACTGGACCGTAATTACAATTCAATTGAGGTAAGTACAGCTCTACAGCACAATGGTTCATATGTTTCATATATATTTACAGTGAAATACATAGTTAAATGGAATGCATAGTTAAATTTAATGCATTGTTTGTAAGAATGTTGTTTTTCATTCTTCTTCATCGTATCCAAGGTCCTCCTCTTCGTGTTCTTCTTGATCGTGAACGTCCTCTTCGTCAGTGTCACCAAGATCCTCCTCTTGCTCTTCCTGTTCTTCTAGATCATGAACTCCCTCTTCGTCAGTGTCGCGAAGATCCTCCTCCTCCTCCTCCTCTTCCTGTTCTTGTTGACCTAGAATGTCCTCTTCGCTATCGTCTTCCGTGTCCAATTCTTCGACGTCTTCATCCATGTCAGGTAACATGTACCTGAAGAGTCTCCATGCTTGTTGTTTGGTGATTCTTTGGAGGTACCTTATATTAGACGTGAAGAAAGCGCGCGCCTCAAGTTTCCTGTCATCTCGGCCAATGATGTCCTTGTAGTTTCCGTCAGACAAGAAGTAATTCTTGTCAACCCTTCCCAAAGGTGGTTCCACATTGACGAGGTCAATCCTGCAGACGGATTTGTGAAAAGTTTCATGGTTGCTCCACGGGATTTCTTTAACGTGTTCCAAGTACAGCCAGTCACCAATCTTGCACTTTCGTAGGTAGGTGTCAACGCACGCGGTCAACATGGGCTGCAAAAGTAGAAAAAGAATAATAAATATATGACGCAAACATTCACATGCACTTTGCTTAATTGTGGGCCAACTTTGTACTAGACTCCAATTTGTTGTCTAAAATGTGTTACCTTGTGAAACACTCTCGGTTCAATGCTCTCTGTAATCCTTGGGAATTTGTACTTGTTGAATTGCGTCTTGTTGATTTGTCGAACATTGTACAGCAATGCCGGTGAAATGGTGAGTGAAGCCGATTGACCTGTGTGTTCAAAAAAATATTAACGAAGTGTCTGAATTCCTTTGAACCGTAAATGTGAAGGAATTACAAAATAAAGACATTCAAAACATCAACATCCATGTATGTGACAGCATTATTAACTCACCTCGTCCAGCAAAACACTGATAGTACTTCAACGTGATTCTTGCATTCTGATAGTCGATTGTTCCTGTACTCGTTGACTTGCAGTGTTCATTTATTCCTTCCTTGGAGAGTACTTCGCCGATGTAGCTTTGGAAACCTTGAAAACGGTATATATAAGAAAGAATGTGTTAATTTATTACTAATACATGTTCAGCTCCTTGAATTATATTTCTTAACATAACTGTAGAAATTCCTTTTGTCTTTTTAACATTTACCGGCAGGAACGGTGTCATCAAGAATTTGGAAGAAGAATTTTGGCCTGTCTGTGAAGGGGAGGCCCATGGTCGTCAAAAACTTGGCCCTGAACGGTGTTTCTGGGAGAAGCATGCTCGGGTTCCAAGTGGTGTACTCCTCTTCGGAAGGAAACACCTGCGCTCTTGACGCGTGCCGATCCCAGTAACCTTGCATATCAGCTGAGATAAGAAATAAATAAGAAAAAATAGAAACGATTATTTACAAAGAGAAGAACTCATTGGACGGAGAAAAACGGACCGAAAAGATATCTGTAAAAGATATCAGTGATATTCAACAATAAAGAATGTTTCAAACGTGAACAACAAAATAAAAGAGATCTATTATGGAAGATCTCATAATAAAGCTTGAAAGAATTCATTTTTGTGACGAGATTGCTCTCCTTTGTCCCCTGCTCGTGGATTGGGTGAAAGCCTGTGTCAGAGTGTCAATGGTTGTATGGGAATTGTCAGTTTGCAACTTCTGTGACGAGCTGACTGGCACTTCAACTTGAGATTGGCTGCCATCGGATACCCGAGGCCTTGCTGAGTTGCATTTCGCTCTGTATTGGCTCAAGGTTTGTGACAAAGTGTCGTGTGTGGTCGGCTTGGTTGACTGTTGCTTTCTTCTATCCTTCATTGCTTCAGCGTTCATTCTCTGTCTTCTCAATCCTTCAATTGCCATTTCTCTAGTACCTCCTTCCTCTTTTGACAGCTGTAACCATTTAGCAGCCAAATTTCTGATGTGGTGCATTTCGGGCCTGCTCTCCTTTGTAAAATCTCTCAAGCGAAGAACGTACCTTCTTACAAACTCGTTTAGCAAGAACAGCCGTTCTGATTTTTCTTTGTTTACTTGATCCGGATTGAAGGAGAAAACATCGGACGTTGTAGCGAAGACGTAGGCTGCCTCCTCTTCTGTCAGGTCTTTTATAAAAGGAACCCCAAGGGACGCAACCCCGAACGCTTTCTCTCCCTCATCGGAATTGTGGTAGTCGAAGTTCAGGATAGCATTGCAGACTTTTCGTTTTTCCACTTCTTCTTTCAGTTCCTCATAGCTCGTTGTTCGACCGCTGTCGAAGGTGATGACAAAGGCAGTGGATTCTCCCAAGTACGTTGCAATGCAACCCAAAATGCAAGAGCAAGTCATTGTCTCGTACACATGCTCGTCACTTGGAATGAAATTCCTGGTACTTCCTGTGAAGAGTTCTGGCATGACAGATCCAATCGAGTACAATCTTTTCAGGAATGTTTCTTTGTAGTCTGATGGGAATTGACAAAGTTTATTTGCGTAAGCTTCATACCAACGAAATTTTGTCATGGTGTCCAAGTCTCCCTTAAGGTATAATGTCTCCAACAGCTCTCCACCAGCACCATTAATGACAGAGTAATGGATGTCCCAAAGCCTTAGCAACTTCTTCTGGATTGACGTATCAGATTCTGTACCCTCATGAATCGTGATCAACAAGTTTTTGTACATTTCCTTTGACGTCACTGACTGTTCCAAAAATTCTAATTGACCTACGAGTGTGCCAAAAGGTGAAACACGTTCACCTGTTTGGGGATTGTGGGACAAAACTTTAGGGATCCTTTTGGAAGTGCTTAGTTGCTCTCGTTTGGCTTTCTGCTTCTGCTCCCAGTTTGCAGACTCCTTGCAGGTTTGGTTGTTGTACTTTGCTCTCCACATTTGATAAATCTTGTCCTTGTAGTCTTGCGTCCTGTGCGGCTTAGTGGTTTTTACGGGTATGACATTTTGGGCGTCTTTTCGACGTGGTATTTTGTAACCCTTCTCCCCATGAATAAGCCAGCCCCAATCGTAGCTTTCGTCCAAAAGTTTCCGGATGAGTAGCAGAGTCTTCATGTCAACCTGTCTGCCTCCCATTTGTGCCGAGTAATGTGTCTTTAGGTTCATGAAGAGGTTGTGGTTGAATGCGACCCAGTCTTCGTTCCCCAATATCGTTTTCCTGCAGACATGGATAGAAATCGTTGTCACATAAATGTTATTATTGGCCTTGTGCGGAAAATATAAATTTTTTTTGCATTTCATTGCGTCCAGAATGATTACCTTTTTCTCAGTTGTATGTTCCTCTCCTCGCACATTGTAACCGTCACATCCAAAATGTCCTTGCACACTCTGTTCTCTGTCTCCAAATCCTGATCAGTTCTGTCCCAAACGTCAGCAAGATGAGGTCTTTTGTCTCTTCTGAGATCTTCGTCACCTTGCACTTCAGTAAGAGCTTCTGATTGTACTTTGGCTGCTCGGGCTTCAATCTCCTCTTCCACATTGGTTTCCAGCTCCTCATTTTCATTTTCGTGTTCTGAACGTACGTATTCTACAACCTCTTCATCTGAGCCTCCGTGTAAATCTGCGAAATCTGGTAGGAAAGTGTCATCTCGGTTCTCCAAATGTTGACTGGCATTGGGCAACAAAGAAATAGAGTATGCGGTCTCTGGAAAATAGATAACAGAGGAATCGATGACAGAAATGTTTTTGCCAGTGATAAGTTCATCTTTTCTAAGAAATGCTTTACCCTCATATATTCCCGTCTCAACATTTTGTCCATGTGCATCGTTATCTGTAAACAGGTCATCTTCTCCCGGTGTGTTCTTCCGTGTTTGTGCTTTGGTGCGGCCGTGAGGTTGCGCTGTCTGCAAAAAAACAGACATATTTGACTCTTAGTTCAGTTTCACATGACTTATGATTTCTCATGATAGGAATTGAAAGGGAATACTTCTACCTTCTTTTTAGTATCAGATGGTGGCAATCCCTCATCTTCGGTGACGTCACTGTCGCTGCTGTAATCTGCTCTCCTTTTCTTGGGCAATATAATTGTGCTGAAGGATTTCTCTTTCTGTTCTTGTGTGATTGGTGTAAAATGATCAGCCTGTTTTTTTCGTAGTTGCTTTTTGGGGGGCATCTGCGAAAAAAAGCGATATCTTTTAAGCACACATTAATAGTCATTGTCGCGTGTAAAAATAGAAAGTGAGTGCTTTTTATTTGCTTGGAAAAAAAGAGCAACAGATTGCTCTCAGAAAGGCAAGCTCTCATGCAAACTGAAATACTTTATCCTTGTCTCTTCACTGGTAATTGCTTCGTACAAGAACAGTGGCTTCGACGAAGTAAGGTTTTTGAAAACCATTGCTCTTGGTGTCCCACGATTCTTGACAAAATACAATCCCAAGTGTCGCTTGTAATCAATTTCTAATGGTTTGACGAGCATCAACAGCTTCTTTGAACGTTTGTGTTGAAGAACATAACTCAGTTCGGAAAAACATTGCTGGTCATGAGCTACAACTTGTTCTTCCATTGACCTGTATCTGTAGCCGTATTTGTCCACAAACTTCAATACATTGAAGTCGTGCAATTGCAGGCCCGCCTTCTGTAAGGCCTTTCTGTACCTCTTTGAGATTTTTTGAGCAAGAATGACTGCTTCTTGATTTTCTGTTGCTTGGTTATCCTTCCTTGTCCACTCTTCCACTGCTGATTTCCTAAGCTCCCTTGTAAAGATAGTTTTGAGAACATTCTTGGTTTGGTTAGCCCTTGTGCTGTGTTTCCTCAACTGCCCATTTTTGGATTCCGCAATGTTTGTCTCCAACTGGCAAAGAGGGCCACAAACGGTTACAGCGTTGAAGTAATGTAACATCCAAAGGTGCTTTGGAGAACAAGAATCGTTGAGCCATTTGATGTCATGGTTTTCTTCTTTGAACCTAAGTTTGAGGTCAATGTATTCTTCAATGTGGTTTCTCAGGTTAGACAAAGTTATCTTGCTGAAAACTTTAGAAGTGACAAGTTCCGATATCTTTTTCATCCTCAGGTACATTTTCCAGGCAGTAGTTCCAAACATTGGGTCCGAGGCCTCCCGATGCATCCAGAAAGTGCTTGCATACCTAATAATCATGTGAACAGACACGTGCTTTCCAGGCAGTTTCTTAAAGGTATACTTGTCGCAGACTTGATCATGCCAATTGGTTTTGTCTTCGAACTTCAATGCCAGCCTTTTTAGTCGAAAATTTTTTTGTAGGTCCTTCCATATGAAAAATCCTTGATTGCAAAGCGAAACCAAAATTCTGGCAAGATCATGTCGGAAAGCCCCTGCGTACAAATCGTGGCTTGTACATGGAACCAGTGCTCCCTGTTGTGCCACGTGAAAGTATGGGATTGTATTCCAGACCGACGAATATTTTAGTCCTCTGCTGTAGAAATATTTTGATTCAAGCTTTGCTACAACAATTGGCCTTCCTCTTCTTTTGCGACTTCCGCCTGCTTTCTCTGCCGCCTTTGCTTCCTTCCTCAGCCTTTTCAACTTCAGTTTCTTTCCTTTCAACACCTTGGCATGCTGAATGCGACCTTCTATGTTTCCGACGTCGACTTTGTAGCTTTCTTCTGTTCGCTTATCCTGAGTCTCAGACAAGATTTCCCGGCAACTGCTTGCATTGATTCGAGTTACACGTTTAAGATATGACCATGGATCACAGTGTGACACGGCTGAGAATGTATCGCACATTCCAAACATTGCTGCTCTTTCCTTTCCGTCGCCTTGGAGATGTAGAAGTCTTACAGCATGAAGTTTCCCCTTGTACATTATTCCTTCTTCGATTAGATTTTTAAGGTCCAATGTTACATGCCTCATTATTGCATTATAATCTTTGTTGGACTTGACTTCTTCGTTGAGCAACTGCACAAGTTTGTAATGGCTTGGCGATCTGGGTTGGCCATCGTGGAGACCAACATTCCGGACACAAGTTACATGAATTTTGTTCCTGCCAGACGAAAAACCCATGCTGTCACGGTCCAAGGCATCAGCATAAACTTCCAACAGGATCGGTGGTTGTTCGTTGACTGGAACCTCAGACAGAATGTCCTTGTACCTTGAACCGTCTCTGACAGATGAAAACAATTGGGCATTGCTAGTCTTCATGTTTTTGATGTAATCTAATTCTTCTGGAAAGCCAAAATTTTTCTCTGGATCCCAGTTACTCTCTTCCAGTTCTCTGAGAACTACATCTTTGATGTTCAATCGCAAAATTTTTCCAGCACTTTCAGTTGATGTGTTTGCAACGGCATCAAACACTTGCGGTGTATGTATCTTCATGACAGAGTCAGCCTTTTGGCAACGTTTATGATGCGATTGCAAGTCTCCGTGGGTAAGGCAAATCTTCAACCAATCTTCTCTCATTAACGTATCATTGATCTCTGCGGCCTTGTCAGGTATTCTTGCAACTAACTTTTTCATTAAATGTGAGTTGGACTCAATAGCCAAATCAGATAGTGTTGCCACAAAGTCGTTGATTATTCTTTGCGGTAGTAAGTCTGAGAAACATTTTGTTAGCCACAAAGCCCAAAATTTGCGTTCAAAAATATTTCTTCCTTCATCTTCAGCTCCATCTTCCTCAGCTCCTGTTTGGTCGCTCGCATCATTGTCATCCTCAAAGTAGATGTCGTCACTTTGGTTGAAATCAAAGTCATCCACATCTGCAATGTCATCCTCTGTTGACAACCTTTGTCCTCCAATTTCTTCATCTGGTATTTCTTCCCCATCTGGTATTTCTTCCCCATCATGTTGTTCCCGACAGTGTTTGTAGTAACTCCGCATTACTACAGCATCTCGCCCACTGCCACCAAAAGAGAGAGAACATGAATTGTAAGGGCATAGAAAAAATTCTTTCATCTTCAAGTGACTTCTTAAATGGTTTGACAAGTTGTGCGATTCGACAGTTGCTCTGCATTTCTTACATATGATTCCTGGAGACAACTCGTCTGAACAACTCCGGATGTGGGCGTACAATTTAGGCTTGTTGAAAATCTTGTTGCAGATGGGACATTGCAATTCATTCGACGACTTTCCATGTCCTTCTTGGATGTGGGTTACATAACTTGCTAGACTTTTCTTTGTCTCGCTGCATATCGGACAAACGACAGTAATGTTGGTTCCCCGCTGCATATCATAGCCTTTAAAAGAAACAAAATATAACATAAAACATAACTTTGCTTACATATAATTTATTATTCTTCACGTGAAAAAAAAGATCAACAAATGTGATCTCAACAAAATTGCTCTTATTAGGTCGACAGGGGCCTCAGTCTTCTTCGTTAGGTAAAAAAAGGTCAATTTTTGTGACCTTACACGTTCATTGCACATTTCCATCTCTTGGCCTCACGTCATATCGGTGCTTGGATCCCTTAGCATTTTTGTAGTTGTTCTTGCTTCCTAAGGTGTTCACCGCCAAAGGCTTGAAGTCCATACCAAAGACCTTGAACAATTTCTGGCACTCCGAACGGTTCTTGTCAAAAAGAGAGAAACGCCAGTGACGATCTTCGATGTAACTTTTGTACTCCTCTACTTCCTCCAAGAAGACGATAGATGAGTATATTCCGACTGGAGACCATTTCAGGAAGCAATAAGCAAGGTCCATAGTGGCGTATCTGCAAAAAATGGTCATTTATTTTTGAGCTACCTTGTGCTACAAATGATATTGTACTTTGTAACGATAAATAGTCACTCAGTGCTTTCTTACTATTGCAATATATATTCTAACTTGATATGTCATCGACTTGAAATGTTATATGTAATAAAATTAATAACTCTCAATACAAAAGGGTACTTTTGTATTACCTAGTGTGATGGTAGTCTTGGTGACCCCTTAATCCACATTTTTGGCACAACTCAAAGAAAATGTGGCAGTTGGGCGTGCAGTGTCCGACCTTCCGGCAAAGTGGATATTCGCAACGGCATATTCTTGGGTTCTCCACGCAGTCATCAACCTTGTGTCCGTAACGGCCACAAACCTTGCAGCGTTGGCCATCTTGATACCTCTTGGTTGAGGTCCGGTTTGTTTTTGGCAGTGCCTTTGGATATGGCCAGTTTTGTGCTGCAAGCACATGACGATTTGGGCCTTGCACAAGCCACTTTCCCAAGGGTTGAAGCATACCTGTTGACAAAATTGATGTTGAAAAAACATTACATAAGTGTCTCCCTCATAAATTGCCTTTAATTCATGCATTGTCCCTCATTCCTTTGCATTCTTTGTCCCCAGTGTAGAAAAAGTAAAATACATTAGACTAACTTGGTAGAACGTATTCATCCGCAGGTATGTAAAACCCGTCAGTGGCAATGAGTTCCACCAGTCGGTTCCTGTTGAATGCAAAACGAATTCTCTCCTCCCACTTTAAACGCAACATTTCCTTTTCCGTTTCAGCTGTTGTTGTACTCTCCACACTGCAAAGGTCTTTAAACAAGCGGTGCTTAGCTCCATCCAGATTGGGTATTTCTACTGCCCTGTAATGTATGCATTTTACGTTTAAGTCAATAGTAAAATTTGTAGCTTACAATCTCTATGTTTTACTGTGTTTTTTTTAAAGAATATGTCATTCTTTGCGTAAAGCATTAAGTATACATACCCACTTAGAATGTAGTGTAGATGAGGGAGTACATTTGCGTCCTGTGGTATATCGAAATCTTCGCAGTACCTCTCGATGATGATCCCGAGGCCTGCCATTGGCAACCGGACGTCCTGTAACATATGTGACATTACATTTGAATGTAATTCATTACTTACTGACATGTACACAGCATTGTCATGTGATGTGACAAGTAATAATACGTGTTGTTACAACCTGTGTGTTTACATCTATACCTGAACTGCATGGACTAATGACTTTGTGTCCAACTTCTTGAACGTGTCAAAGTAGCAGACTCTCTTGTTTGGTTTCTTCGTGTAGTATGGGATGCTCGTCTCCCCAACCAGTTGCGCAATGTACTTTCCTCCAACCTTTTCGCCCTCAGCCCTATGGCGGTCTGCATCCAAATGCAATCTGTTCAGATTGATTGAGTCAACTTCTCCGTTTACCTCCACAGCCTAGCAATGAAAAATTATTTATTTCATTTCATTAAAACTTAGGTTCATACCATTTCTATCAGAATGTTATATTTGCGAAATGTAACGTTTTTTTCTTGAGGCACATAATAATTAATTACCACATGAAGTTTGGTTTTGTCGTCCAACGCATCGTGCTGAACTTTGTAGATGCTTCCATCTCTCAGTAGTTCTTTTATCTCGTCCGGTACAGAGCTTGGCATGTGAAATATGTACGCCAGACCGTTTGGTGCTGCAAACTTTAATTAGAAGAAATATAAGTATCATCGCCTTTTTTCCCGTTTATCTACAGCCAAGTCTGTTTGCAACAGAGCAAGTTAGAGAAAGTAGTGTACCAAAAAGTAATTATAAAACTTTCTTTTTTACCTGACTCATTACCGGATGGACTTCTCGCTCTGTGTCAAATGACATGAAACCTTCCTCTTTGACACTTGTCGCAAATGAATGAAGGAATCCGGAATCCTTGTGAACAAATTCTCCCGGGAGAAGCTCACGCACGGTGTGCCAAAACTTTCGCGACCGAACTTGCTCTTCAGTTGTCCTGTACCAGGAGTTGGTATGCCTCCATCTTGCACGAAAATCTTTCCGTGGGCAATGTCCGAACTTATGAAAGGTGATTTTTGGTGCGGCCAGGAAACCCAATTCACGAGGATGTGGTATAGGTTTCCGCATAAGCACATCGGACTCTGTCAATGCCAAGTGCCTTGGTGTAAACCTCGTCGTCAATCGTTCAGCGTCATCTGGGTGACCAGTCTTTTGACCATACAGGGCTGTTGTCAAAGCATGGCCTACAACTTGCTCCTTGATTGGTCCACGCATCTTCGTGTCTGCAGGATACGTCAAATTATTGACGTAATTTGTTGAGTCCAAATATCTTTTTTCCTGGTGGTTAAACTTTTGCCTGTAACGACATCAGTTAATAACTTTAAAAAGAAACCTTATATAAACGTTATGAAATGACTAATCTCACTAATGTAATGTTGTAATAGTATAATTTTTTTTAACAATTGTTACTTACGTTACTTCTTCTATGCAACAGAGGATATTATCTTTCAGCATGTCCCTTCCATTGTGATTCAATCTGGAACCGTCCTTGTCAAGAAGTTCGTGGTGTCCGATGAACCTTCCATCGATGAACATGTTTTTGAAATCAGCAGCAACTTCATTTTCAATTGCAACGGCAACTTTGCGACGGATCTGTAAAAAAAGATTTTTTAAAACTTAATTGCTTATTTTTATAGTTAACTTTAAATTAAGACAACTTATCCAAATGTTTCTTATTTTTAAACAACTTAAATCGTTGTGAAGGATATCGAGGACTGGTATCTATTATTGAGCGAGGTAAAACTGAATTGACGTATATCGAAGCGACATATATCGAGGACTACCTGTATACAGCTTGTTTGAACTTGCTAAATTAAAAATTACGTACATAACAATGAAATAAAAAAAGGCCGAACATGTACCTCCTTCAGTTGTGTTCGAAACAGCGAATTCCTCTCCTCCAGCCAAGGTAGTTGAATAACAACTGGTATGTCCGGAACGGCAGCGACAAACTTTTTGAGAGTTGACACAAATGAGGCTACTATGTCTCTCCAGTCAGTCCTTCTTTCTCTTGTGATGTAACTGAAGAGTCCACCGATGACATAGATCTTTGCTTTCCTTTCGTCAGACGTTATTCCAACTAACAACCTTTGTAGTCCAGCAACACTCTGGACGTACAAGCAGCTGAAATGATATGGCATATAAGAAAATTCCCATTAAGTTTATACCTTGGTAAAAATAGGGAATACGTACAGTAAAATAACGTTACTTCAATATGGCATTCCCTAATTGTTTTAATTTACGTTGTCTGTTTTGTGCGATACACGAGTTCATACCTGACTTTGTTGTCATTGTCGAACTTCAAACACTGATACTCGATGCCTCCAATGACAATGGCGTTCGTAGATGGACACGTTTTTGGGCTTTGACGTTGTTTCTTAGAAGGGGCGGCACTATACGTAGAAGTTACATTAATTAAATTTCTTGTGCGCAGCTGTGTCAACAAGAATAACATTTCTTAAATTTATTTATGAATAATCAATTTCATTTACCCTTGCTCTAATATTTCGACCTCCGTTTCAGCTTTTTGTCCGGGTTCAGGTAGCTTCTTTTTTGAGTCATGTCCCGGCTTGGACAACGCCGACGCCGACGAGGGTAACCAAGGGCGCTTTTTAGACATTCCGATTACTAAAAGAGTGCGGCTAGCGCTACTCAGCAGTTCAGGACGTTCCTTTCTTTTCAGTTCCAGATGCTTTGCTTTTCTTTTGAGGTTCAGTTGAACTTAGAGTGCGACGAGCGCACCTCAAGCCTGCACTTTATTTCCTTACTATGAAACTAACAGCTCAAAAGAATATCACTAACCTGATGATTTCAAATAACATATGCAATTAAACTTATTATTGATTACCTTGTTTTTGAACGATTCGGATGCAATTAGTAAACCTCAAGTTGATCCTCAGTTTTTGGTTTGTTACTGTAGCTGCCGGAAAACTTGTCTTGTTTTGATTTCCGGTTTCGATGTATTGTCACAACTATCTCTCTTTCTCTCTTGCACTCGTCTTTGTTGTCTATATTTTACTAAGCTAGCGCGCTTGAGTTCATGAGGGAAAATTTTTGTATGACACATAAAACAACATTCAGGAACTACTTGTTGGTTTGTTTTCACAGGTGGCGGAAGAATTTTAAGAAAGATATCGTTTCTTGGAATCAGGGATTACGACATTGTATATATCCCCTTTATGTTAAAGAAACAAAACAACCCCCCAAAATAAAACCAAAACCTTATCCCACTCCTTTCGGAAAAAAAGTGTTTTGACATGTGCTAACATGATGCGATTTGGAATAAACAGATAAACAAAGCAAGGAGAAACACGTTCAAAGGGTGAGTTATTTTTAATTTTATTTTATCAAGTCAGTAAAAGTTAATAGCTGTTGTACATTACGTGAATGTAAGTGACTTTCACAGCACTTTTTCTTTACCTTTAAACTAAAGAAAACGCGACGACATACGCTACGACGATCATGGCCGAAAACTCAAAACCTGGATTGCCCTTGCCCGGATTGACGAAGCAAGATTTAGTCAGGAAGACTGCTTGCATTGGAAAGAGGATGATGGGACAGACACCAATGTCAGAAGAGGAGAAGTGCGAGGTGATTGATGAATAAAAATTGTTTCTCTGCTTTCCATAACATTTAACAAGTACCTTAGTGGAAAATTGCCTATTCAAGCTGTACTGAATGATAAATAGCTACAGTTTGCTTTACCTGTCTTTCACATAGATGTTCAAGACATTCCGCCGCGGGCAGTGCTTTGCCATTGTTAGCAAGAGGAGACCTGATAAAACAGAAGGCACAATATACAACCGGGATTTTGGACTTCTGAGACTTGAGTGGTTTTTGGAGCGGGGTCCTGAAGAGCCTTTTGATTACTCAGATTTTGAAATGTATGCCTTCTTCGACGGACTCCGAATACTACCACCCTTGGATTTGGTGTACGAAGTCCAGAAATGGAGACCCTTTCTCAACTTGAAGGACATCATCTCAATGGAGCGTTACCCTAGGAAGGAATTCGAAGTATACAGGTGAACCATACAGCATAAACATGTTAGGTTGTACGTCGCAAACAGTCTGAGATATTGTTTTTATTCATCACATGAAAGTCTCCGAATTAATCGTTACCTTAAACGAATTTTTGGAACCTTGCAGTTCGGATTTTCGCGTTGGCAACTATTTCCACTCAATACCGATTGGCAGAGTCCATGTGCGAGGTGACCGAGGTTCAGACACTGGAGACGAAGACACTGAAGATGAGGACACGAGTGCTGCCCTCTTTCAAGCCAAACGTCAAGAAAGGGATCTTGAGCAGAGCTTTGATTCCAATCCAGATTCTGACGGCGTCGATGATTGGCTGGAGCAAAGAGTTCGCAGAGCAAGATTGCTGTGGCAAGCAAGGCTGTTGATGTGCGAGAGCAGGAACAACATAACCTCCATGCACGCACAGAGTGATGAGGAAGTGACGGAGGTAAATGATCAAAAGTACCAACTACACTGGGGTCCCGGAATCTGTAATCATCTTTCGAGGCACCAGTGTACATATGCATTGCACGATTTTGTGTGTGTGAAATATGTTGTAACATTTGATTCGAAGACTTAAAGAGATGTATTGTGACAATAAGTAGCAATAACTGTACTTGTTTATTTAGGAACTTCGCAACGCTGTTTCCGGCGCTCCTTACTTCATCCAATGGGTGCAACGATCCGACAACAACGTGTACAGCGCTTATGCTTACTTTAAAGGGAAAGTTTTGGTTGACGCCTGCGAGGAAAACGGGGAAAGTCAGGGAGGCTTTGGTGTCTTTGCCGGTTATGTTGTCTACCCAAAGGAGGAAGTCGACAAAGACAACTTTGTTGTCAATGTAAAACACACCTTGAACATCCGGAGTGTTTCGGTCGTCGTCATGGATAGGGTCAAGAAGGTAATGGAAGCATACCTGGACTACGAATCTACAACTTCCGGCGCGCTTCGAGCGCCATCAGTTGAATACGATGTGGTGGAGGAAGAAAAGGATCTCCAGCAACTGTATGACGAAGAAATGAAGTTGTTGGAGCAAGAGCAAATTCAAAAAGAGGTTGCAGATTTGGAAGAAGAGCTGATGAGGGCGGAAAGCAGCTCAGACAACTCCGACTTGTAACATGCCGGAACAAAAATGAGGGACCAAGCGTCCATCTTTCTTTTTTATGAGAAAACGAAATTATGTTTACAGTATGAGTAATGTAACTAAATACAACTATAGGATTTGTTGATTAACAAATATAATGATGGACTTCATGCCCGTCTTTGCCGTGCAATTACAAAAGACATTGATTTGTATCATTTGGCCTAAGTGGTTATACATTAAGAAATAACCATGCATACCTAATATTTTCTATTTAACCTCAGGTTTAACTATATCTATCTGCTCACATCAACGATATGGCTTTCGTTCGTCATGTGTACACTGTTGAAGGTACCTATTCTCTGACAGGCAAATGCTTAAAATCAGCATAGGATACCAATTACGTTCTTTTTAATGCATGTCCTTTTCTTTCTGATCAGAAACAAACGCACTGAGAGCCGGAGTTCAACAAGCGTCAAAAGAAGTAGGGGAGGCTAAACAAGCACTGAAAGGAATTCGACTCCAGTTGAAAAATATGTCTACCGCATATGTACTTGTCCAAAGGAAATTGAGGTATCCTTATCAACATAACTATTATCTCATACACAGAGAAAGTCAGTATAATCAATTAATGAAAAGTAATATTTTTGATGGCAATGATGTATGATTAACTTTTGGCAATAATTATTTGCTTGCAATGCATGCAGGAAAACGATCTCGGAGCCAACTTTTTGGGAAAGCTGCAGCAGAAAAGAAATGTGCCATCGCGTCAAAGTACTCAATAAGGCCGTACGCTTGGAATCTTCCTTCGTGAGAAGGCTCAGAACCGTCTGCTGTGCATACAAGAAAGCCAAAGTGATTCTCGATAAATGCATAGAGGAAAAGCAAGTAGCCGAGTACAAGTTGTTGCTCTCCAAATGCTTCCTCAAGTAATAAGTAATAACCCCGTATTTTGTTAAATGTGCACCTGCGGCAATAAATTCCTTCAATTCAAACATCGTATTTTGCTGGCATTTAAGTTAGTTGTATTCTTTAGAATTGCATGGTATGTTTCGAAAAAAACGCTGGGTAAACCGGGAAAAAAATGAAATAACAACGAAATAGCAAATCTTTTCAGCAATTTATTTTTCGTAGCTATTGGGCAACAGTAGGTGTTATAAATAATTTGATTGGTCCCTCATTATGGTTCTGGCATGTTACAAGCACTGTCCTCAATGTAACACCGTAGGGCTGTAATAGAACAAAATTAGTAAATAAACATTAATCGATGTAGAAATGGTTCAACAAAAGTCAATGGAAACAGTTAACATTGATAATGAATATAACATATACCAACTAGTTTGTTTAAGTAGCCCCGATTTCCGTTGTCTGGATAAGTTCCCTCGACTCGATTTACTTGCTCAGTAAACCGGGGGTCTTCAGGAATGTTGTCAAGGTCTGCCATCTTTGCAGTCCTATGAAAAAATCGTCTTTCATTCTCTTTGTATAACATTTGTAGGTAACAAACTTAAAAGTATTAATGTCTATTATTTTTTCTGTCATTTAACCTCTAGGACAAATGTTGCCGAGACCTTATTGCATTTACCTGATCAACAAGCGCATCTTTTTTCTGCTATTATGCTCGTAGTCTGGACACGCGTACAGACAAGCATAAGGAGTTTGGGGTGAGGGCTCACGCAAAGAGGCCAACAAGTTTTCCCGCAACTGTCGGCCAGCCTCGGTGTGTAATTGCCTCGGCTAAAAGAATTATAGGGCTTGCATACATAGTATTACATAAAAATAAGTATATGAATATTAATATGAAACAATAAGTATATACCTCTGCATTGTTGTCCTCATCCTCATCATCGCTATCCGGCGGCGTAGTGATGTCAGTAAAGACATCTTGGAGTTCGAGTTGTAATCTTAAACATATAAATTGACAATATCATAAAAATGTAATAATTGTACTGTAATGCCACCATGAGTGACATAATATATATATTTGTAGATTACCGTCTTTCTCTCCAAGCGAGTTCGATAATTTGGAGTTGCCTGTTCAAGTCCTCAGCCGAAAGAAGTTGTCGTCTTTTGTTTGGCATTTTGATCGATGTTTGTGCTGCGTTTTGTTAACTACAACTGACAAGGATGTACAAAGTCATGGAGCACTTGGTCGCTCAAGAGTGCATGTTATAAAATTGCCGTAGACTTTAAAGGGTTTACTTTTGCAATGCACGGAAGCATGGATGCATGTTATAAAAAGATGTCGGCGC
>Ga0207936_1000121_pt1 | contig 16518 bp, 11 predicted proteins | sample LakMenEpi19Nov10_FD_150715 | JGI IMG/M metagenome (GOLD analysis project Ga0207936, IMG submission 150715) | Freshwater microbial communities from Lake Mendota, WI - 19NOV2010 deep hole epilimnion (SPAdes) | ecosystem: Environmental > Aquatic > Freshwater > Lake > Epilimnion/Euphotic zone ... | reverse complement strand
GAGGGAGGGAGGGAGGGAGGGAGGGAGGGAGGCAGGCAGAGCGGTACAGAGTTGACAAGGCGGGCGGTTGCGCAGTTGATAAGGCGGGAGAGTAAAAGAGTTTGCTCCAGTAGAAATGGAGACGCCAAAGAGCACAGACGCCAGACTTTTTTTGTTGGGCAGGAGAACCTCCGTTCTGGAGCAGGCCCTCGGACTGGTGGCCGAGAGGTACTCGCTGACTCTTTCGTCAAAAGCAGACGTAATGTTTGTGGCCAAGCTAGGGGAAACATTGTTTCGAGTGGAAGAATTTTGCGAGGAGCTGGGCCGCTCGTCGGAGGGGCAGGAGGGAGCAGACGACAGACGTTCGACGGTGTGCCGGGAAGCCGAAGAACGTTTTTGCGAATTGGCAGTGGATTACTTACGCCTGAGGATGCACGTGCGCAATTTCTGGACCCTGTGGTGGGAGGGAAGGGGAATGGAAAGTGACGACGAGGCGTTTGTGTCGGAAGAATACAAAAACCTGTTTGTCCAGCTGCCGGGAGGAATTTGGTCCCTCGAGCACCGCCCTGTCAAAGCGCCCTCGCTCGGTTGGCTTCGGAGCGCTTCCGGCTTCAAACTTCTGCAGCTCTTCATGGACAGTCTGCTGAACGTCAGCGTCACAGCGCAGCTGGATTTTTTTGAAATTTCAAACTTGGGAATGGGCGCAGAGAGGTTGGAACTGTACGGTCGAGGGGTGGAGGCAGGCAGCGCTTCGGAAAGAGAAGCCTTCCAGTTCTGGATGGAGCTCGTCTCGTCGCTAATGTCCAGCGCCCTGGCCATCGAACGTGCCCTCTTTAGAAGCGTGACTTTCAACGAGTTGAGGACGATTGACCGCGTGGTAGGCGATGGGGGAGACTTGTCTGACGTCTCTTCGGTTGATTCAGAGGACTACCGAGCATAAAAGGAGGCGCGCGGGTGTGTGCGGGTCAGTCGCGGCAGGACCTTCCCAACGCAAACACCGTTCTCGTGAAAAATGGAAAATCTCAAACTCGAAATGCAGGGACCGAGAGACGAGGGCGACGAGGACCCGAATTATTATTTCGACCCCGTCGGAGCGGAAACTTTTGGATGGCACCATCCGCAACAGCCGGAGCAGCAGCAGCAGCAGCAGCAGCAGCCGGATGAGTCTGGAGCAAAAAAGAGAGGCCGTCCAGCAGCCGCCGCCTCTGAAGGGGCCCCCCCTCGAAAAAAGGCGGCTAGAACTGCCGAAAGCTGGGACAAGATTCCCTGCCTGATTTGCAACAAGCCCTACCAGACTGTGGCCTACCTTCAGAAACACATGATTGCCAAACACAAAATCTGTCAGCCGGTGATCCAAGTCAAGTGCAATTTTTGCGGGTGCACGTTTGCCTGCCAGAAGGAGTTTGAGCTTCACTCTGAAGAAGCCAGCCGCCACCTGGCAAACCACACGGGAGCAGTTGCGCAGCTCAGACAGGACCAGCTGGAATTTTCTCGCATCCTCAGAAAGATTGTTCGAGAGGAGTCGCAGGCGAAGGAAGACAGGAGCAAGAAGCAAACCGCGAAAATAATTCAACAGTACTTTGATTGCTCGGCAGCAGCGACGACCCCCCCTCCGCCGCCGCCCTCTGAGGACGGCGACGAGGCAAAGGGGAAGAGACTCCTTCCTCCCCTTTTCCCCCATCAGCAAATCGGAGCCGCTTCCGGCAAATGACTCTGCTCCCCCGAACCGCCTTCGCCGCCGCCCGCGGCAAAAACTAATTGCGCTGCCGCTTTTGAATTTTGCTGTAGCCGCCGCCGCATCTGCAGCATACTTTGATTGATTTTTAATTTTTTATTTGATTGCTCGTTTGTGCTTCTGTGTTGCACAGTGTCTCCTCCGCGTTGTCGTCAAAGATGAAAATAAATTTTTTGTTGAACCAAACTCGGTTGTTGCAAGTTTATTGCGCAGGGGCAAAGGGGAAGGCTGCTGCCCCCATAAAGGCAAGCGGGGAGTGTTTCCGGGGGTCAGTAGTCGCAAACATGTCCGAGAAAAAGGACGGGGCCTTGGAGGCCCTGTTGGCCTGGGTGAAGGAGAGAGTCAGGGCGGGGGATCCGCCCAGGATAGGCGACATGCTGGAGCACGCCAGGGCGGAAAGGCTGGGAAAGATTTCTCGGAAAAAATTGAGGGACGCGCTGCTCGTCGACCCCGCCTACATGTTTAACTTGCACCAGCAGAAAGACAGGCTGAGCTCCAGAAGCTACCGGCCCGTTCTAGCCACCAACCTGGGATACCTGCACTGCGACATTGGCTTTTTCCCAAAGAGCAAGCACTACGTCACCCCCAAAGATTTTCAGAGCGGCTTTCTGATCGGCAAGGACATTCTCAGCAGATACGTTTACCTCGTCCTGCTCAGAAAAAACCGCAAAGCCAACTCGATGGTGTCGGCGCTCAAAACCCTCGAAGCCATGCACCAGGCTGCCGGTCACCTCCACCCCGTGAGAGGAATATCGTTTGACCAGGAGCGCTCCGTTGTCGGCAAAGTAGTGCAGGCCCACCTGAGAGAGAGAAAAATCAAATTCACGGCGTTCAAAAATTCAAAGTCCAAGGCAAAGCTTGCGGAGGGAGCCATCCGGCTCGTGCGCACGTTGGAGGCCAGGCTGGAGCGCAAATACAATGCCGGTTCGACAGCCAAGAGAGGTGTTGCTCCGCGCCGCTGGTGGAACCTGCTCGGCGAGATCGCCACTATTCTCAACCGGCAGGAAATCGTCGTCGGCAACAGGCGAACCGGATTTTCTCCCGAGGACGTCAACTCTGAAAACTCGAACCTGTTTTTGGAGGCCCTTTATAAAGCGGCCCCGGACTACCGCTCCGCTCAGTTTGCGATCGACCCCCGCCACGCGGTTTTCAAATTTTCGGACGGAGACTACGTGAGGGCAAAGCTCATAGTCACGTCTTCTGCCGTCCTAGGAGAAAAACGCTCAGAGACAAATCTCACAGACTCTGTTTACAAGATCGCCAAGTCCTATCCCGTCGTCACGAGAACTTCCAGGTTGAGGAACGAGTATCTCTGCCTCGACACCAGGTCGGGAGAAGAAGCCAAGTTTGCTGAGAGCGACCTGGTCCTCACTGATCCCTCCGTGACCACGTCTGACCGTCACCGCCCCGTCCCTGTCGGAGATGCACCGTCGCCCCGGCCAGCTGGGCTCGGCCTCCGCAGCGGCCGCCGACCACGGCCAACCAGTGTACCGAAATTTCCACGAGCACGTTCCGGTCGGCGAGTCCCACTTTAGCGTGACCCTGCCTAAAAGTTACGCCAACATCAAGCTGCCCAGCGGAGACACCCTGCACCGGCGCTTCAGGTTCACCGAGCTGACTGCCACGCCCGGGTTTTTCAGTCAGAGAGCTCTGCTTTTGGGCGCGGACGGCGACGGAACAGTGGAGCCGGCCGAAGCTGACCTGTCCCTCAACTTTTCGTTGGGCTACACTTGTCACGACACTCTCTACTTTGTGGAGGGGGAGGACGGCCAGCTGGAAGAGTCGGTCCTCGATCAGGGCAATCGGGCCAGCACCCTCCAGGTTTTCGTGGAAGATTTTAACGCCCACCACGAAAGATTGATTCCGCCGGGGTTTCGGCGCACTCCGGTCTTTTGGGACTGGGTGGACCTCGATTGGTACAGGACGAGGGGCGAGCCGGACCGTCTCCAGCAAGAAAGCCACGACTCTGCAGATCAAACTGTTGTTTTCCGTCCAGATCCCGCCGCCATGGTCAGAGCCTCCGACGTGGTTTACTACGGAGTAGATTCGCTGGACGTTCCCGAGGCGCTGGAGCCTTTTGCTGCCAGAGGTCTCCCTCTCTCCGCGAGGACGCTGACGGGCGTGAACCCCTACTCTTTGCCGACATTATTTGAGACGCAGGTCGAAGGTCTGCCTCTGGCTGCCAATTACACCGTGCGAAATGTGAGGATGCGACTTCACGTGGCTCCCAACACGACCGTCTCGTTCACCTCCCTAGCGCAGCTCGAGGCTCTGGGCTTCACGGCGGAGCAGCTGGGAAGTCGCACCAGGAGAAGATACGACTTTTCAAACATCGGTCACGGAAACGAGTATCTCATTTTCACGGGAGAAGCGAAACCCTCCTTTCGACTGCCGGCCCTCAAGGCCAAAGTTTACTGCGGGCCGGCTCGGAAAGTTGCCCACCAATATGGCAACGAGAGAGTCGTGTTTCCCGCGGGAGTTTTTGCGGAGAACGCCCGAGCGTACGGGGCAATTCAGCGAGCGGTGGAGGAGGCAAAATCGAGGGCGGGACTGTTGTTTCCCAGAATTTCTTACGATCCGGTGAGCACCAAATTTCTATTCCTCTTTCCCGACAACGACAGCCTCAACCTGTTTTTTGTCTGCGACGACAGGCTGGCCGAAAGAATGGGCTACGGGCCCACCAACCGAATAACCAACTACTCAATTTCCGCGGCTGTCCGAGACACGAGTTCGACCGTCCTGGCCGAAACCCTCTCCAAGGCTCTGGTGTTTGACGCCGGCATGTGCCTCGTCACTCTCGACGGAGCAAACTCGAACGACACGTTTGGAACTGACGACTACGCCATGACGACTCTTTGGCCGACCGCTTCGGGCACTTCGTTTCGAATGAGCGAAAAGTTTTCCCGGACCACCTGCCTCTCCACCCTGGAGGGAGTTCCCGGACAGCAGCACCTGGTGCAACTCAAGTTTAACATTTCCACTCTAAAAAAAGACAGCGTCAAAATTCCGATCTCCCTTCCCATCTCGTTTTCCGTCGAGGGAACGCTGGAAGGAACGCTATAAAAGGGGGCGGGGTGTCCCCGCACGGCCAGTCGGCTCACAACGTCCGAACCGAACGGACAGTTTTTGCTGAAAACCTCCACTATTGTTCCGCCGTCCGTCGAAAGCCACCGTCCGAGAAAGCCGCTGGTGCCCTTTGCGAGCAACGCCGACCCAAACAACAGGAACGAAAGAAGGGCGAGACTAGAATCCGAGACGCGCTCCTTGATGCCTTCGGTGACCAGGGCCAAGGCAAAATCGTCTGCCAAGCGAAGATCCGCTTCCAAGACCAAGGTCAGGTTGGTCAAGGGACGTGTCAGACTTCGGGTAGCCGGCCACCAGGGAGTTCAGAACCTCGCCCCCGCGCACCTCGTTCGCTACGTCGGAGTGTCTCAGCTTAAACAGGCCGCCAAAAAATTGCTCAAGGCCTCGAAAGGCAAGCAGAAGCCGGCCGCAAAGAGGAGGAGGAAGCGGGGAAACTCGACGAGGGCCAAGCGGGGAAACTCGACGAGGGCCAAGCGACGAAAGCTCAGGCGCGGGAGCCGACGCAAGCGGTGAGCAGCTCCGATGGAGGATGCCAGATTTGAATTTGGACCGGTGCCCGGCTGGAGGGGAGAGGGTGGGAAACAGGCTGTCCTCTCGACGGTCGTGACCGAGGTCGAAGACACCAACGTTTTTGAGCCGCACCCGTCGCAGCTGGAGTGGGCCCTGGACGCCAAAAATCCCATCGTGTTTGACAGCCTGACCCGTTTTCGAGTGGGTGTTTCCATCTTGGTGTCGACCAGAGGACCCAACGTGAGAGAGGCGGTCGCGGGGCGGCCTGCGGCGGGAGAGCGAGCGGCTGTCGAGGCAGTTGCTGCAATTCTCGGAGAGTGGGGCGACTGGACCGACTGTCTGGTTGCGGAGGCGGCCAATTTCAGGATGGCCCCCGTCTGGTTCGACAAGTGTTGGAAGACCTTCAACAACTTTCACTATCACGACCAGCCCAAGCAGCACAACGAGGCCTGGCACATTCCGTACGAGCTCAACTCCATGCTCTACTGGATGATGGACGACAAACTGAAGGACGAACTTTGCCCCGAAAAGTGGCACCCCGGGAGGGCGGTTCCCACGGCAGACAAGAAGTGGGATTTCGCGGAGGGATCTGCTTGGCTCGAGTACGCGGCACACCTGCTGACTGGCAGGACGATGGAATTTTCGTGGTGGCTCCTGCACCACTGGCCAACCTTTCAGGGCACGAACCACTTTGTCCAAGAAGGATTTCGGCCGAGGGCCCTCAACACCAAGCACACTGGCAAGCTGGTCATCAAGGCCACCCCCGTCGACAAGTTTGACAACATCTTCAAAATCAGAGCGGGAGTTTTGAACAAGAGGTACAAGCTCGTCATCACCAAGATGAAGCTCTGCGTGGAAGAGGCCAGAATGAGTCCCGCCTGCGAGCGCTTTTTCGGAACCGAAAAATCTAAAGTCGCCCGAACGCTTCACTGGCCGGGAGTGGTGAAGCTGATGCGAAACGAGACCATCTCGGCCAACCTCTTTGAGCACACGGTGAAGTTTGAGGAGGTTGCCCTTCCCGAAATCATTTTGATATTTGCGCTGCACAAGAACGTGACGGGAGGCTCGTTCAAGTACCAGACCCACGTCGAAAACGCTTCCCACTTTGTCCAGCACAACATTCAGCAGGTGGGAGTCACTTACGGCGGCTTTGTGATGTCGATGAACCCGCCGGATCTGGGCACGGTCAACAACGTTCACGCCGAGAGAAACGTGGTGAGGGCCTACAGGCAGCTGGGAATTTTTGGAATGAAGGTGAACCCCCAAATTGTCAACCACCGCGCGGCGGCAAACGGCTTTACCAACACTGACTTTCCCCACGTGGCAGTCCACCTGGTGCAAACTGACGGACTCGAAGACGAGCAGCCTCGCTCGAGAACTCTTCCTCTTCTCACCACCCAAGATTTGCTCAAGAAAAACAGGGACCTCATTGTCAACTTGAAGTTCAACAACCCCAACGGGTCTCCCGCAGATGCCAGCTTCATCATCTACCTGGGGTACACCGACACCTGCATGATATTCAAGGACAAAAAATTTGTCAGTCCCTACGGCCTCTACTGACGTGTGCGTGTGTGCTCGCGCTTACATTTTTGTTGTTTTTTTGATGACGTACTCACCCATCTTTCACACTTTTTGTATCTTTTGAATTTTACTACCCCCACCCCCCTTCTCCCTCTGTATAAATCTGTGTTTCAAACGTGTGTCGTGTACAGAAAATAAAGAACTGCAAAATTGAAAACGAATTTGTTTATTTCGCGTACAGGGCGTACAGTTGTGTGTGGGACAAGAAAGAGCAGCAGCAAGCAGCAAATTATATTGCACAAATTTTTAATTTCGGAAAAACTCAGAGGACGAGCTCCTGGGAGTCTTGCTCGAGGGAGTGCTCTTGTAGATTGCGGACGTCCTCGGGAGGAACCTCGGCGTCTGCGGCAGCCGCTTCCGCACCATGGCGTCTCTTCTTGGGAGGAGAAGGACAGTCTTTGGCGGCCGCGGGACATTCGTGGTACAGCGCCCTCCTTTCCAGCTTTTCCCTCATGTACTGTTTCCTTCCCTCCTCTTCCAGCATGCACTTTTTGGCAAAGCGGTGCATTTCGTGGCCGTCGTCGCTGACGGAAAACCTGAATCCTCCCTTGCAAGGAAGCCAATGGGCGGGTTGTTCTTTTTCTTCGAGCCACATTCTCTTGAGCCAAATGTAGGGTCTCTCCTTGTAGGGACTGACCGTGAGCATCACCCTGATGGCAGGCTCCTTTCCGAAGACGTACAGGATCTTGCTGAAGAGCGCGTCTTCGTTTTGCTCCGCCTCCGACGGCGCAGCTTCTCCCGGGGGACTCTGCGGTGAGTCTCCCGCCGCGCCCTCTCCGCTTGCTCCCCCTCCTTTTTCAAAACCGACTGCCTCTGCGTCGGCGGGCTTCCTCCCCAGGAGATATTGGGCGGCGACCTGCTGAGCTTCTGGCAGATAGTTTGCGACGCCGACAAAAGTTTTCATGAAAGCAACCATCTCGTTGCTTTCCGGGAGATTGGGATTGTAAAAAACAAAGCGCTTTTTGCCCTTGACGGTTTCGCACCGGATCTCGCCGTAGTCGGTGTAGAACGTGGGATCTTTGCAGTCCTCCTTGCCCGGCATGTTTGTTCTCCAAAGTTAATCTGCAAACTGACGCTGGGAGGAGAAGAGAGCTGACTTTAATAGCTTCCCAACTCCTGATAGAGGCTGTGCTGCCTTGCCTGACGGGGAGAGAGACTTTTTCCCGCGCGCGATAAAATGGGAGGTCCTCTGGCCTCGCGCCTCAGTCACTTCCGAGATGGCTTTCGAACAACACCTGATTGGACGAGACCTTTTCAAATTGGACATTACCCAAATTCCCCTCACAGACTCGCACAATTTTTTGGCCCTGCTGAACTTTAACATTCCCGCCGACCACCCCGACATCGAAGGCTGCCTGCAAAACATTGTGGGTTTTTTGGAAAGAAACTTTGGAGTGGAGAATCAACCTAGCATCACCTACCAGGTGACGGCCAGCTACTACCTGAGAAGACCCGACAACGGCGACGAGAGAATTTGGACGGGATCGTTTGTTGCCGGAAGCGACCAAAACTGTTCTCTATCGGGCCACCTCTTTGCTCTCTACGACCGGGAGAGCTTCGCAGGTGTGTTTCGCAGGAGCGTGTCCCACCAAAACGTCGTGGACCGCCTGACCTGGAGAGACGTCGACACCGAGTGGCAATTTTCACACGTGGAAAGCTACATCGTCAGCTTTCAGCTTCGACTCGATGTCGCTCACCCCTTCTTTCTCAATTTCGGACTCCTTCCGGCCGACAGGAGAGGACAGGCTCGCAGACACGTCACAATCATCGACCCTGCGTGACCTCCTAGACCTCCTCTGCAACTCTGGCCGGCGTCTGGACTGGAAGCCGGACTCGCTTCCCCGGGAACTGTCGAGTCTGCTGGATCTGCCCCTCGACGTTTTTCTCAAGAAACATAGGAAACTGGCGTGCTTTGTTCAAGAGTTTGCCAGGACTCGGTTTGTCGTCAAGCAAAAGGTCTCGAGAGACAGCTACAGATTGCTCTTCGAGGGTCGATTTCTGAGCGCAGATCTCTCGAGCAACTTCAAACCTTTTGCCCAAAACAAACCGACGTGGCACATCGCCCTGGACAAGGAAGGCCACGTTGTAAAGTGCTCAAAGAAGCCAAGCTCGCTTCCAAAAAGCCACGTGCTTCCCAAGAGCGCCAAGGCGCCGGGGCCGAGTTTCGGAGAGCTGGTTCTGGGAAAAGAGTTGGCTTCTAGGAGGGGGTGCAATTTGCCCGAGCAAGATCCCCAATCTCAACCCGAAGCGGTCCGCCTCTTGGCAGAGTGGGGAGTCTCGGAAAGGGTGAACGTCAACTTTTGCGTTTGTCTCTTGCCTAAAAGTGTTCCCGTGTGCTGGATCTACCCAGCGGTAGCAACCCCCGCAACGCAACGTCCGAGGTTCCTACGCCTGGAAGCATTTACCGGCGCCAAGAACCGACTCCGATTCAGAAAGGAAGTTGTGAATCGTCGAGGAGGCAGAACAAAAAAGTTCCTTTTTGAGAAGGCGGCGGCGGCGGCGGAAAACGCTGCGGCCGCTGCGGTTGACGAAGAAGAGGACGCGATAGAAGAAGGCTGTGGATTTGGCAGCGGGGAGGTAAACCGCACCTCTGCCATGACGGTCCACCTGACGGGCCTCTCCCTGGCGCACAAGCTGGGGTTGCTTTCTCAGCTGAAACACAAAGCGGGAACGGAAGTGTTGGAAGAACTCAGCTCGGAGCTCTGCAAAGCTGCCGGCTTTTTCTGGCTGCAGCGAGACGCCTTCGGAAGGGTTCGTCACGTCACCTACGTGGACTCGGCGTGCGACATCCCGGCTTGTTTTGAAATTGGACCGGGCCGGCTGGTCGGCGCTCGCGAAATCAAAACCAGAGGAACCGTCGCTGCCCAAGAAGAAAGCAGAAAAAGAGAATTTCGCTTGTGGGAAGATTGGAAGCGGCTCTTTGATTACGTCTGGCTCCGCAGGGGATTTTTGCTGGACAAAAAGAAGCGCGCAACTTTTGCTCTGTGGGGCAAGCTGGGCACCCAAACAGAGCTCGGCGGCGGAACCCACGGGAGGTGCTTTACGTCGCTCAAGACTAGCCTGGCCAAAACTCGCCTGTACTGTTTTTCTACAGACGATTCCAGCCTCCACTCTCTCAAGCTCTTTTTTGCCCGCTACTGCGAAGAGGTTCGTCTGCTGGGCCGCTTGCAGCTCAGAACGGTGAACGGAACGCAGATCAGCTGCCTCCAGACGTCAGAATTGGAGGTGGAAAATGCAGCCCAGTTTTTCCACTTTGGAAAGTCGTCTTTGGTGACGGCCGCCGCCGCCGACGACCCGGACGCGAGCGCCCTCTTGCAGGCGAGCCAGGACTGGTGCCCAGAGCTGGGACGCCCCTTTGACCACGAAGTTGAGACGGCGGGCCGCTTCTGGGGCGAAAAAATTCCCCCCGAAGCCAGAGCCAGAGTGGACGACAGGGGAGTTTTCCTCGCGCGAAGGCTGGCCGCTACCCACGTTGCTTTTGCCGGCTGGATCTGCCGGCGCTTTCAGCTCGACCTCTCTACTTCTCCCTTCCTCACTCTCTCGTCTCTTTCGTTCAGAGCGGCCATGTTGGACTTTTGGAAAAAGGGGGGTCCTTCTGCCCAGTCCATCGAAAAGACCAAGCCCCACTGGGAAGACTGTCTCAGAAAACTGTGCAAGGGCGGTTTCAGCTATTCCTTTCGCTCCCACATTTCCTCTGGAAATTTTTTGACAAACGACATTGTTCCCGCCGCAGCCGCCGCCTCTGCCACGTCGGCAGCGGCAGAAGCACAGGCAGCAGCAGTAGCGGGAGCGAGAGAAAAGACCTCCGCGATAGCAGAATTCGACTTGAAATCTTGCTACGGTTACAGCCTGACAAACATGGCTGCGCCGGGCTGCTTCGGAGTGGGCTACACATTTTCCGAGGAAAAAAAGTGCCTGGTTCGAACGGACCGACACAACAGAGCCAAGAGTTTTGAGTACTTGGGAGTGCAGTCCCTAGTGAACGCCGCCTCTGCCAGTCATCCGGGGAAAGTAGCGGCAGTCTGGTCCAACTTTTCGCCTCTGGGAATACTCTACATTGGAAAGTATCCCTTGGACTTGGCCATAGTCGTAGAGGGAGAGGCCCTCTTGCTGATTCAATTTGACGGCCAGGTAAGACTGCAGCAGGCCGCTATTTTCAATTTTTCTCTGGCACCGTCTTTCTGCCTGCCTGCCTGCCCGCCTGCCTGTCTCTCTTTTTTTTTTCTCTCGCCGCTTTCGTTGTCCGTCAGTTGACCGTTGGCCGCCCTCCAAACCTTTTTTTTCTTTCGCTTTCAGTTTGCCCACGGGTGTCCCACGGGAAATTGTCCCTCCCTGCCTCGCTACGCCAGCGGATCCCCGGAACGGGAGGTGCTCGAAGCCACCGAGAAGAGAGACCAATTCATCAGGAATTGGACCAGGGACAACAACTACACTGGGCGCAAGCTGCCGGCTCGGTACTTTGTGATCAACGACTGCCACCACCAGACCCTGGGGGGAGGAAAGATTCACGGGCTCTCGGATTTGGAGAAATACTGGCGGTGTTACGACACTTTGCCGAGGGGTCCCCTCTCGTTTGAGAGAGACGTCTTGTGGGCCGACCCGGAGCTGACTTTTCTCTTGGTCGGGAGAGGTTCGATTCCCGCAGCCAAGAGAGTCGGACAGATGCCCCTCTTTGTCTGGAAAGAAGAAGGAGGGGTTCGACGGCAAGACTTTGGGTGGGAGCTGGAAGACCGCGACTACCTCTTCACCAGGGACTCGTCGGAATACCTGACTCACACGAGAGGTTTTGAGTTTTCTCAAATTCGAGCCTGCTATTTCTACAAAAGGTGCGGGGTTCTGCCGCTAGTGTTTGGAGGCCTGGTGGCGGAACGGGAATCTAGCGCGGCGGAGGGGAATCGATCGCGGGCAAACCTCCTCAAGGCCTTTGTGAACTACACCACCGGAATGTTTGGGCTCAAGGCTGGGAAAGAATTCTCCAAGATTCGCCTGGCCTCGAAACTCTCTCACCGCGCCGTCAACTGTTTGGAGAGCGTCGGCTTTGAATTGGCGGGAGAAGTTGCGGGCAAACCTTACTACCTCTGCAAGCGGCTTTGCCCGAAGCCCAAGCGAGGCCGAGAGTCTGTGCTGCGCAAACCCTCGGGCGTCGGCGGCGGCTGCATTTCGAAGAGGAGAAAAGCGACGGACGCGGCCCTCCCCGTCTACGCTTCCGTCGTCGAATTCGGAAAGCTGCGGCTCCACAAGTGCCTAAACTTTTTGCGGAGAACCACGAGACCCGAGGCCCTGAGGATCCTCTACTCCCAAGTGGACAACCTGGTGCTGGGAATGTCGTCCGAAAACTTGGAAGACCTCGTGGACGAAAGGCAAAGGGCAGAATTCGAGGAAAAAAAGTCAGAGTTCTTTGGGGACGCTCCGGGCAAGCTGGTGGAAAAGTGGAAGGTCACGACTGCGTCGGTGGGGGACTCCCCGCCTCCCGGCTCCGACAGCAAGGAAAGAGAATTTTTCTTTGCCAGCGCCAGGCCCTGCACCTACGGACTGGCGGTCCGAGAGCGAGAGAGCGGGGTGTTTTTGAACGGGGAAGGACAAACAAAAATGTCGGGACTGGCCTGCGTGGGGGCGCGCGACGCCTACGTGTCCAACCGCAGGCTCCTGGCCGGAAAGTCTGGACTGGTTTTTCGACAGGCCCGAAGAAAAAACTGCCTGCTCAACCGAGAAGTGACTGAAAAACTCATTGGTCACTCGCGCGGCGGCAGAGTAGGCAGCGGCGGCGGCCGCAAAGGCCGCTAGAGCAACGAGAACGAACGCTCTGCCTCTGCGAGCGAGCGAGAATTTGTACATTTCAATTTTAAATTTTTTTTGTTTTGCCGCTTGCGTTGAAATAAACTACACCCAACCAACAAACACACGCGTCTTTCATTTTTTTTCCGCACGGCGTCCGCGCAGCTGCGCCAGCGGCGCACAGCGTCCAAAAGATTGCCCGCTAAAAAAAAACGCGAGCAAGTTGCACGCGCGCGCGAGAGAGAAAAAAAGGGGGGGGCAGCCGGAAAGCGGCTGCGGCGGGGCGGCGGAGCCGCCCGCCGCGTCGCACGACGACGCTCTTGAGCCAACCCTTACCGCCCTTACCGCCCGCCCGCCCGACCAAAGCTTTTTGAAAAAGCGGGTGGGTGGTTTGCTGCTGAAATTGAAACCGCAAAAATGACGTCGACAAAAAGGACTCTCCGGGACCAGGAAGCTGCCTGCTTTTTGAACCGGTCCAGCACAGAGCAGACCTTTCTCTATCTTTATCTTTCTCTCTCTCTTTGTTTTGCCTTTCTCTTTTTAAAAAATTCAAAATCTCGACGTCCTGACAACACAGCACCCTTCCCACCCAGACCCAAATTTAAAAAAAATAAAAGAAGCCGCGTTTCATTAGTTGCGCTTTAGCGGACACTGCCGGACAATCATTTATTTTCAGCAAAATAACAAAAAATGCGAGCGAAAAAACAAAGCAAAAAAATAGAAGAAAAACACACAGCACAAAAATAATGAATGCACTGGCCGGCCGGCGGCCACCTCGCTCGAGAGGCAAAAAAACGGAGGGGTAGCGGCGCAGCGGCACCGGCGTAGACAGGCGACAACCTTTCTTCTTACTTTTTGCGGCGGTCGGCCGCCTTGTCCTTGTCCTTGTCGTCTTCGTCGTCTTCGCTTTCGGAGTAAAAAACGAGCTTTCTTTTTGTCTTCGTCGCTGGTCGTCCGCCGCTGCTTCGGAGGAGCAGCTCGGAACATCCGATCTTGCAGTTTTTCAAAACGTCCAGCTGGGCCTGCAAAACTTGCTTCCAAACTCGGCGGCTGCGACACGGAAAACAATCCCGCCGGTCGCCCAGGAAGACACCCACAAACCTGCCGGCCCTTTTTTTTAGGGCCGCAACAACGGAGGGTCGCAAAGCGGCCACGAGGCCGCCCTCCTTGCCAAACTCAAGGCTAGTCTCAAAAACTGCTTTCTCCAGCAGCCGCGCAACATTTTTCTCCTCTCTGTTTCCAAACTTCTCCCGTTTGTTTTTCCAGCCCACGCAGTTGCTGCAGCTGCCGCCGGCAAAACCGAATCGGGGGAGTTGCTCGTCGTCGTCGTCGTGTCGACAGACAAAGTTTTTGCGGCCAGAACAGTAGATCGGAACCAGCAGCTTGAAAAGCTCTCGAGAAACGGAACCAAAAATGCTCAGCAGGTTCTGCTCTTCGCTAGTCTCGGAATTCTCTCGGCGCCGCCACCCGTTTCCGCAAAGCCAAGTGTCCAAGTGCCCGAAATATTTCAAAACGGGCAGCGACAGGAACTCGTCGGCGTCGTCGTCGTCGTCGTCGCCGTCGTCGTCGTCGTTCTTCACTTTGTCGTCATCGTCGTAGTCGTCGCCGTCGTCATCGTCTTTGTCGTCGTTCTTCACTTTGTCGTCGTTGTCGTCATTGTCGGTGTCGTCTTTGGGGACGTAGCACCCGGAGCTCCAGTCGTCCTCGTCCTCTGCAAGACTCTCGCCTTTGCGACGCTCGGGGCCGGGAACGTCTGTGCAGTTGCCGACCAAACTATCTTTTTCCAGCGAAGGAAAACACTGCAGCAGCCGCCGCCGAGGCATCCTCTTTCTTTTGCGAAGACGACGACGACGACGACGACGACGAAGCAACTGCTCGTTTGAAGCGGCAGCCTTTGTCTCGGCGGCTGCAGAAGCGACAGCCGCGGAAGAGGCAACGTCGGCCTCAGAAATTTGACTCGCTTCCAACAGCGCGGAAACATCTGGCTCCTCGAAGCAGACTGCAACTGGACTGAGAAGACTGGCACCTGCGCCGCATTCGCTGCGGCGACAAGTAAACTTGTCTCTCCTGACAGCCTCCCCCCACCTTGCAAAAAGAGGACCCCGTGCCCCAGTCTGCTTCTTCTTCTCTGTCTCTTCCACAGGAAAGCCGACAGCCAAAGGTGCACGCTTTTTTTGACGGGGCCAGCAATCGTCGTCGCTGTTGTCGTTGTCGCCGGGGTAGGTGACGCGATCGTCGTCTTCAATCCCGGCCCTCTTTTTCGCAAAGGCAGTGGCAGAGACAGCGCTGATGGCGCGTTTCTTTTTTGAAGGAGGACCCGAGGAGTCTCGGCCGCCGTCGTCCTTGTTTTCTTGTGACGCGCTGGCTTTGTCACAGCTGTAGGCGTAGTCCTCCTCGTCTTCATCCCTGGCCCTCTTTTTGACGAGGGCAGCCAACACCTCCTCGAGAAAAACCAACGACGACCGAACGCCGAAAGGGTGACAACGAGGTTGGGAGGGCGACGGCGTAGTCGGCAGCGTCGTAGTCTTTGTCGACGCGGCGGTCGTCAACTTATTTTCTGCAAAAAGAACAGACCCGGGCGGAGAAGAAGCTCTGGCAAAAACTGACGACGACATCTCGCGTCTGCCGCTGCAAAAGTTGACGCAACCTCCGTGGAGTTGCGCAGAGTCCCCAGAACAGGCAGCGTTTTGCTCGGAACAACAATGCGGTCTGACTGACTGACAGGCGATGCCGCACCCAACGTCGGCGGACATTTTTGCAGGCCTCGAAGGGGCAGGAGGTGATGGGCGGGGGGTGCGGCAACCGTGTCCGGAAGCAGATTCGGGTGCAAAGACGGGAACCGGTCTGCCCTTCTTCTCCTTGTCTGACGCGTAGTCCGCATCGCCGGAAAGGCTGGCGACGAGCAAATCGCGCTCGCGTTCAAAGTCCTCCAGCAAAGTTTGAGATTGGCGTCCGGGGATGATCCAAGCTCCCGCTTCAGTTTGAGTTTCTTTGCTGGCGGTCTGCATGTTGTCGCCGTCGTCGTTGCACTCGTCGTTGCCGTCGCAGTCGTCGCCGTCGTCGTCGTCGTCGACAAAGGGAGACTCTTCCTCGGAAGAAGAGAGATCTTCAAATTCGGCTTACGTAGATGCGACGACGAGACGCTGGTAGACAGAAGGACACCTCTCTCGCTTTTCGCAAGGCTCCTTGCACTCCTCGCAATTCTCGCACACGCCGTCGTCCACCAGGTAGTAACGTCTCCAACGGCAATCCAGGTAGGGACACTGAGAAAAGCAGAAGACGCGCAACTTGCACATGTGTCGGGATGGACGAAGTAGAGGAACTGGCTGAACTTCCGAAGCTGCGCTTCCTTTTATGGCTGCCGGAAAGTTTCCGATATCAGGAAGGAACAGGAAGTTTGCTGTTTCCAAATTTTTGCAGATAATTTGTGTAGAGTAGTGTGTGAGTGACGAGAGCAGCGCAGAAAACAGACAGGAAATAAAGAAAGAAAGAAAGTTTAAGGGATAAAGAAAGAAAGAAAGAAAATGAGAAAGAAATGAGAAAGAAATGAAAGGAAATGAGAAAGAAATAAAATGAGAAAGAAAGAAAATGAGAAAGAAAGAAAATTAGAAAGAAATGAAATGAGAAAGAAATGAAATGAGAAAGAAAGAAAACGAGAAAAGAGGGACGAAAAAATATAAAGGACAAAAGAAAGGAAATTGAAATTATTGTTTTTAGCTGGCTCAACCCGAATTTCGACCAGCTGAAAATCCCCTCTCAACCCGAAACTTGTCTGGCTGGCTCAACCCGAATTTCGACCAGCTGAAAATCCCCTCTCAACCCGAAACTTGTCTGGCTGGCTCAACCCGAATTTC
>Ga0207936_1000119_pt1 | contig 16610 bp, 18 predicted proteins | sample LakMenEpi19Nov10_FD_150715 | JGI IMG/M metagenome (GOLD analysis project Ga0207936, IMG submission 150715) | Freshwater microbial communities from Lake Mendota, WI - 19NOV2010 deep hole epilimnion (SPAdes) | ecosystem: Environmental > Aquatic > Freshwater > Lake > Epilimnion/Euphotic zone ... | reverse complement strand
TTGCAGATGAACAATTCATCTGGGCATCAGCACTTTCTGGTAACTCAGGAATCGGTGGTCTTCTCAGTGTTCTTGCTGCATCACCACGCGCTAAAGCAAATCCAGCTGCAGTAGCGAAGTTGAATACACTTGCTTCCCATTCTGGAAAGGTTGATATTCCAACCATCCTCTTTACGGGCACTGCTGATCCAATAACTACTGCTGGAAACCAACAGTCAGTTGCTGATAAGTATGCAACGTATTGGGCAGACAAGTGGGTAGCTGCAAGAAAGGCAGGAGATCGCAAGCGTCCTGCTAACAATCAGCTAGTCCTTTGGAACGTCCCAGCTGAGAAGTACACCAAGTACACAGCTGCTGGAGCACCAGATACATCTGTTCCTGCTGCAAGTGGTACTAACCACTGTAACTTCACCACTAAGCAGTACGTAGCAATAGCAGAACTACTTGCATATGCGGCTGACAATGGGAAGAACCTTTCAGGAGGTCCAATGCTCACCAAGATTCGTAAGGCAGGAAATATGACTTACGATCGTGGGTATACGGCTCCAAGGTTGAAGTACTACGGAGGATAATCTCTAGTAATACATCGAGGGTAATAAACGGGGGCTTCGGGAAACCGAGGCCCCCGTTTCCTTTACTCTTAAGCGGTGAAGATTGAGATAGCAACAGCGCAGCAGATGCTTGATTTGGGCATCTTTCTTTCTACTCAACTCAAAGCTGGCGATCTCATTCTCATTAATGGCCCCCTTGGCGCAGGTAAAACAGTTTTAGCACAAGGTATTGGCAAAGGTTTAGGAATAGATGACATCACATCTCCAACGTTTGTAATCTCTAGAACACATAAAGGTGTACTGCCCATGATTCATGTGGATGCATACCGTCTCATTGACACAGAAAACCCCAGCCTTTATTTGGATGATTTGGATTTAGATATTGAAAACTCAGTAACAGTTGTTGAATGGGGCGGGGCTGAATCTGCTCGCCTGAGTGAAGACCGATTAGAGATAAGCATTGATAGAACAAATGAGATTCGCCAAGTTGAGATTAAAGCTATAGGTGCGCGCTGGAATGGTTTTGCGCTATGACAATTACTTTAGCTATAGATACTTCCACCTCTCGCACATCAGTTGCTGTTGTTGAGGATGGAGTAATGCTTTGGAGTGGGCACCGTGATGGTGCGACAGAGCACGGCCCAGCGCTGCCTTCTCTAGTTCAAGAAGGCATACAAGGTTTCGCAATTGAAGCAGTTGTCGTTGGAATGGGTCCTGGTCCCTATACAGGTCTTCGCGTTGGAATCGCTTTTGCTGAAAGCTTTGCATTAGCTCGAGGTATTTCACTTCGTGGTGTTTGCTCGCTAGATGCAATAGCTGCACAAGTAAATGAAAAGGACTTCATTGTCACCGTTGATGCAAGACGCAAAGAAGTTTATTGGGCCCGCTATAAAGATGGCGTGCGAATTGGTGAACCAGCAGTAAGTTTTCCGGCAGATGTAGCAGGTGCTCCCATCCATGCCGATTTGTTTCCAGATATGAAAGCTTTAGTTGCGCTGAGCGGAAACATCACTGAACCTATTTATCTCAGACGACCAGATGCAGTGGCAACGGCGGATCGAAAATGATTACTTACCGTGATGCTAACTCGATGGATATTCCGGTTCTGGTTTCATTAGATAAAGAGTTATTTCCATATTCACCTTGGTCATCAGGGCAATATCGTGAAGAGATATCTGCTCCCACACGTCGCTTTATTGTGGCCGTGGATGAAGGACAAAGTGTTGTTGGTTATGCAGGTGTTTTTGCACCTGGAGGAGCAGAGGCAGATATTTTGACCGTTGGCGTTATCGCCCAGCATCGCGGGCAGGGGATAGCGCGCCATTTAATGGCAGGTATTACCGAATGGGCAATAGCCCAAGGCTCAATTGCCATGATGCTAGAAGTTAAGACAGATAACGTTGCAGCGATTTCTCTGTATGAATCACTTGGATATTCAAAGCTAAATATTCGAAAAGATTACTTTGGTAGTGGTTTAGATGCCTTAGTCATGCGCAAGGAGCTGCCATGAGTGAGCCTCTGGTACTTGGAATTGAGACTTCATGTGATGAGACTGCAGTTGGGATCGTCCGCGGTCGCACATTGTTGGCAAATGTCATTGCCTCTAGCGTTGAAGAACATGCTCGCTTTGGGGGAGTTGTTCCTGAAATTGCTAGCCGTGCGCATTTAGAGGCGATGCAGCCAACGATTAAAAAGGCGCTAGCTGATGCGAAGGTTTCACTTAGCGACATTGATGCCATTGCAGTCACAGCAGGACCTGGTTTAGTAGGTGCGCTGCTTGTGGGTGTGGGATCTGCTGCAGGTCTTGCTATTGGTTTGGATAAACCTATTTATGCAGTCAATCATCTTTCTGCCCACATCAGCGTTGATTACTTAACTCATAAGCAAGAGATTGAGCCAACGATTGCACTTCTAGTTAGTGGTGGTCACTCTTCACTTCTTCAGGTTAATGACATTACGTCATCGGTAGTGAAGTTAGGCCAAACCATTGATGATGCTGCCGGTGAGGCCTTTGACAAAATAGCTAGAGTAATGAAGTTAGGTTTTCCAGGAGGTCCTGCAATAGATGCGATGGCAAAAGAGGGTAGCGCCACTGCAATTGATTTTCCACGTGGGCTAACAACTTCCAATGATTGGCAAACACGCCCCTATGACTTTTCATTCTCAGGTTTAAAGACCGCTGTTGCTAGATATCTAGAAAGCGTTCCAGATTATGTTCGCGCCGATGTTGCAGCCTCTTTCCAAGAATCTATTGTTGATGTCTTGATGCTAAAGGCGCTGGCGGCATGTAAGGAGAGCGGGATTGATTGCCTGGTTATCGCTGGAGGCGTTGCCGCTAACTCCAGACTAAGAGCAGTCGCCGAGCAACGCTGCGAAAAGGCGGGTATTACATTGAGGATCCCAGCCCCAGGCCTTTGCACCGATAACGGAGCGATGGTGGCCAGCCTGGGCGCTCTAATGGCAGCAGCTGGGCGTGAGCCAAGCCCTGTGGCATTTGATGCCGATTCCAGCCTGCCAGTAACAGTTGTGAGCCTGTCCTAGCCGATTTGCCGTTGGGAATAGCCCCGTCTAACCTTGCGTTAGCACTCACGGGTCCACACTGCTAACCGGGCCCGCACGAGGAAATCTGAACTAAAAGGAGTTAGGCACATGGCCATTAAGCCACTAGAAGATCGCATCGTAATCAAGACAAACGAAGCTGAAACAACAACAGCATCTGGTCTTGTTATCCCAGATACAGCAAAAGAAAAGCCACAAGAGGGCACTGTTATTGCAGTTGGTCCAGGTCGCTTTGATGATGGTGTCCGCGTTCCAATGGATGTCAAAGTTGGCGATGTAGTGCTTTATAGCAAGTACGGCGGAACTGAAATCAAGCACGGTGGAGATGACCTCTTGGTTCTTTCAGCACGCGACATTCTCGCTGTAATCGAGAAGTAAATGGGAAAATCCCTTCAATTCGACGAGCAAGCACGTCGAGCAATGGAACGTGGCGTCAACATTCTTGCTGACACCGTCAAAGTAACTCTTGGACCTAAGGGTCGTAACGTAGTTATCGCAAAGTCTTATGGTGCTCCAATTATCACTAACGACGGCGTGACTATCGCAAAAGAGATTGAACTTTCAGATCCTGCTGAAAACATGGGTGCACAGCTAGTTAAGGAAGTAGCAACTAAGACTAATGATGTTGCTGGTGACGGAACTACAACAGCAACCGTACTAGCCCAGGCAATGGTTAAAGAAGGACTACGTAACCTTGCAGCTGGCGCACAGCCAATGGATATTAAGCAAGGAATCGAAGCTGCAGTTGCTGCAGTCTCAGAAAACCTTCGCAAGCAAGCAACTCCAGTAAGTGGAAAAGCACAGATTGCAGATGTTGCAACTATCTCTGCCCAAGATCGTGCCATTGGTGATTTAATCGCTGAGGCAATGGATCGCGTTGGCAAAGATGGCGTCATCACTGTGGAAGAGGCATCTACAACTGGCTTAGACCTAGAGTTCACAGAGGGTATGCAGTTCGATAAGGGTTATATCTCTCCGTATTTCGTGACAGATCAAGATCGTATGGAATCAATTCTTGAAGATGCATACGTACTTATCTCAGCTGGAAAGATCTCTGCTTTAGCAGAACTACTTCCAATCCTTGAGAAGGTATCTGCAACATCTAAGCCACTTTTGATCATCGCTGATGACATCGAAGGTGAGGCTCTATCAACGCTAGTGGTTAACCGCATGCGTGGAGTCTTTACTTCAGTTGCAGTTAAAGCCCCAGGCTTTGGTGATCGCCGCAAGGCAATGTTGCAAGACATCGCAACGTTAACTGGCGGACAAGTTATCTCTGCTGAAATTGGTATGAAGCTAGATGCTGCATCTTTAGAAGATCTCGGTCGCGCACGTCGCATCGTGGTTTCAAAGGATGCAACAACAATTGTTGAAGGTGCTGGAGACAAGGGCGCAGTTGCTGCCCGTGTGAGCGAACTTCGCAAAGAGATTGAAAACTCAGATTCTTCTTGGGATAAAGAGAAGCTACAAGAGCGTGTTGCAAAGCTTGCTGGTGGCGTTTGCGTCATCAAGGTTGGAGCACACACCGAAGTAGAGCTCAATGAAAAGAAGCACCGTCTTGAGGATGCAATCTCTGCAACTCGCGCAGCAGTTGAAGAAGGAATCGTTGTTGGCGGAGGCGCAGCACTTGTGCACGCAGCTGATGCGCTAGAAGGCGATCTTGGATTTACTGGCGATAAGGCAGTCGGCGTGCGTTTAGTGCGCAAGGCCTGCGATGAGCCACTTCGTTGGATTGCAGAAAATGCAGGACTTGAAGGCTACGTAGTAGTTGCAAAGGTTCGCGCAATGAAGCCTAATGAAGGTTTCAATGCTGCAACTGATATCTATGGCGATCTTGCAAAAGATGGCGTTATCGATCCAGTGAAGGTAACTCGTTCAGCTCTAGCTAACGCTGCATCAATTGCAGCAATGTTCATTACAACTGAAGCAGTTGTATTTGAAAAGCCAGCAGAGCAAGCAGCAGCTGAAGCTGCAGGCGGACATGGACATTCACATGGCCCAGGTGGACACAGTCACTAAGAAAAGAACTCAGTAGAAAAGCCCCGCAGAAAAATCTGCGGGGCTTTTCTTTTTCAACTCAGGAGGAGAGTTAAAACTTATGAGGCATGTGAAACATCTGGAGTAACGTCTTTACCTAGAATCGCTAAGCGATCATCTTCTGAAAGGCCGCCCCAAATTCCATAGGGCTCTTGCACAGCAAGTGCGTGTGCTCGGCATGCGGCAATTACTGGACACGCAGCACAGATTGCTTTTGCAGTGTTTTCACGATTACGTCGGCGCGGACCACGTTCTCCATCGGGATGGAAAAACATCTCACTTGGAAGCTCGCGGCATGAACCTTGGTACTGCCATTCCCATTCATCGGCAACGGGACGGGGTAAACGCGAGATTTCAGCCATGGCCATACTCTACAACCGCGCCATAGGTTGTTCAAGCCCCAACGCTCCAGAAGTTGTTCATGGGCGTGTTTCAACTGGTGAGTTGGCCCACTTCAGGCCACGATTGGCTTGTGGCAACTAAAGAAGAGCTTTTGACGGTGGCAGCCGTGGCCCGGCGCATCGGTGTAGCACCTGCCACCCTTCGGACCTGGGATCGCCGTTATGGCCTTGGACCATCTGTGCATGAAAGTGGTGAGCACCGACGATACTGCCCAGCTGATTTAGCTCGCCTGACATTAATGCGCAGATTAATCACTAGCGGTGTTTCACCCTGTGATGCAGCCGCACAAGCCAAAAGCCACAAAGGCTCAATCAACCTTGAAACAATAGTTACTGATTATGTGGTTCGCGAAGAGTTAGTTACAGCCCTTCATAAAGCGGCAAAGGGGTTGGATAAGAAGTTTATTGAAGCGGCTTTGCGCAAGGATTTAGCGCAATACGGAGTTGAACAATCCTGGTCTGAAGTCATAGTTCCTCTTTTACTCATTGTGGGCAATGAGTGGGAGGTAAGTGGCGATGGCATTGAAGTCGAGCACTTACTGACTGAAGTACTTAAGGGGATTTTGCGCGAGCACGTTGAGGACATCAGAAAGCCTGTGAATGCTCACCCAGTTCTACTTGCATCCGTTGGAGAAGAAGTTCACTCACTTGCACTACATGCACTTGCTGCCGCACTTGCAGAACGCAAAATCGAAACCTATTTTCTTGGAGCTAGAACTCCGCTTGAAGCCTTGTCAGCAATGATTACGCGCTCTGCTCCACCTGCTGTGTTTTTGTGGGCGCAGCTTTCCAAAAATGCTGACCCAAAGTTTTTCAATGACATCCCAGCGATTAGACCGATGCCCAGAATGGTTCTGGGTGGACCTGGGTGGAGCCATGTTGATTGCAAAGATGTCTCGGTGGTTCACGATATTTCCGATGCTGTGGCTGAGATTGAACGTGCCGTAGGGCTCTAGCCTCCAGTAGATCTAAAGGCTGCGCTAAAAGTAGTGATTTTGTGGTCTATCTCGCGCTCCTGTGGCAGTTTTTTAGTTTAACCCAGCCCCGCATGGCTATAGGCTTAACCTAATTACCGCCAAGAAGGAGCTCGCCAGTGTCGGCACAGGATTTTGGTGCAAATGATTGGCTCGTCGATGAAATGTACGAGCACTATCTGCAGGATCCTTCTTCTGTAGACCCTGCATGGGTTGAGTATTTTAAAAACAATAAACCGGGCGCTCCTGCAACTGCATCTACATCTTCCACTCCAGTTTCCAAGGGTGTTCCACCTGTTCCAAAGGCTGCGCAAAAAGCTCCAACGCCGCAACCAGTTCCACCTGTTGAAACCTCTGCGCTAGTTCCTCACGTTCAGCCAATTGTTCGCGAGAGTGCAGCGCCACAACCAAAGCCTGCTGATCCAGTTGTGAAACCAGCACCAGTTCTAAGCACACCAAGTGCGTCAACCCTTGAAGTAATCCGCGGAGTTTCTGCCCGCGTTGTTCAAAGCATGGAAGCTTCACTTTCAGTTCCGACTGCAACGTCAGTGCGCGCAGTTCCTGCCAAGTTAATGATTGATAACCGCATTGTGATTAACAATCACATGAAGCGCGCTCGCGGTGGAAAAGTTTCATTCACTCACATCATCGCTTATGCAATGATTAAGGCAGTTCGCGCGATGCCAGAGATGAATACATTCTTTGGTGAATTAGATGGCAAGCCTGCAATTGGAAAACCTGAACACATCAACCTTGGCGTTGCTATTGATTTAGCTAAACCTGACGGATCACGCCAACTCTTGGTTCCCTCAGTCAAGGGTTGTGAGTCGTTAGATTTTGCGCAGTTCCGTAGTGCATATGAAGCAGTGGTTAAAAAGGCGCGCGATGGTTCTTTAACTGTTGAAGATTTTGCAGGCACAACAATGTCAATTACTAATCCAGGAACAATTGGAACAGTTCACTCAGTGCCACGTCTTGTTCAAGGACAAGGTTTGATTCTGGGTGTTGGAGCGCTGGATTACCCAGCTGAATTTGCGGGCTCTAGTGAAGAGACTTTGGCCCGTCTTGCTATTAGTAAGGTCGTTACCCTCACTAGTACTTACGATCACCGCATTATTCAAGGCGCAACTTCTGGTGATTTCCTGCGCAGAATGCATGAATACATTCTGGGAGCAGATGGCTTCTATGATGAAATCTTTGCCGCCCTGCATATCCCATATGAGCCAATTCGCTGGGCTGCAGATAAAGAGTTTATCCATGATGAAGAGATTGATAAGACAGCTCGCATTCAGCAGTTAATCCAGGCATATCGCACCAATGGCCACTTAATGGCAGATTTTGATCCACTTGAATATGTCCAGCGCAACCATCCAGATTTAGATGTTCAAAATCATGGATTAACTTTGTGGGATCTAGATCGTGAGTTTGCTACCGGTGGATTTGGCGGCCAGAAGTTCATGTTACTTCGTAAGATTCTTGGAATCTTGCGTGATTCATACTGTCGCACAGTAGGTGTTGAATACATGTATATCGATGACCCAGCAGAGCGTAAATGGATTCAAGAGCGCGTTGAAGTTGGCGTGCAGGTATTACCGCGTGAAGAACAACTTCGAATTCTCTATAAGCTCAATAGCGCCGAAGCATTTGAAAACTTCTTACAGACCAAGTTTGTTGGGCAGAAGCGTTTCTCACTAGAAGGAGGGGAATCTGTCATTCCACTTCTTGACGCGGTTATTTCATCTGCGGCAGAGATAAAGCTGGATGAAGTTTGTATTGGAATGCCACACCGTGGACGCCTCAACGTATTGGCAAATATTGCTGGAAAGTCAGCAGGACAAATTTTCCAAGAGTTCCAAGGTCACTATGCAGAAAATCAAGTTCAAGGATCTGGCGATGTTAAGTACCACTTAGGTACTGAAGGAGTTTTCACCGCGCACTCTGGTGCAACAACAAAGATTTATTTAGCAGCAAACCCTTCACACTTGGAAGCAGTAAACCCAGTTCTAGAGGGCATTGTTCGCGCTAAGCAAGATCGAATCAATATTAAACATGCTTATTCTGTACTTCCAATCTTGCTTCATGGTGATGCAGCATTTGCTGGCCAGGGAGTTAACGCAGAAGTTCTTCAGATGTCTCAGTTAGCTGGATATCGCACAGGTGGAACTATCCATATTGTTATCAATAATCAGGTTGGTTTCACTACTTCACCAAGTTCGGCACGATCTTCACGTTATTCAACTGATTTCGCCAAGATTATCCAGGCCCCTGTTTTCCACGTTAATGGTGATGATCCAGAGGCATGTGTTCGCATTGCTCGTTTAGCTTTTGAATACCGCCAAGAGTTCAATAAAGATGTTGTTATTGACATGGTTTGCTACCGTCGTCGTGGTCACAATGAAGGTGACGAGCCAAGCTTTACTCAGCCGTTGATGTATAAACTCATTGATGCAAAGCGCTCTACACGCCATCTCTATACCGAAGCACTTATTGGCCGCGGTGACATAACTGTTGAAGAGGCAGAAGAAGTAGCACGCGATTACCAAACTCAGCTAGAAGCTGTCTTTGCTGCAGTTAATAACTTAGGTGCGCAAACTGATCCAAACTTCAAGGCACCGGTTGCACCGGATGCAAACACAATTGTTACTTCAATTCCAGAGCAGCTTGCTCGCGAAATTGCCGCAACACAAATCGCAACTCCAGAGGGCTTTAGTATTCATCCAAAACTTTCTCCACAGTTGGCTAAGCGCGTTGAGTCACTCAATGATGCATCAATTGATTGGTCAACCGGTGAAATGTTGGCCTTTGGTTCACTTCTTAAAGAAGGTCGCCCAATCCGTCTTGCTGGTCAAGATGCACGCCGTGGAACTTTCTCTAATCGTCACGCAGTGATTGTTGATAAAGAAAATGGAAATGAGTGGACGCCACTTCGCGCCTTAATCTCTGATGAAAATCAATTCTTTGTTGTTGACTCTCTGCTCAGCGAATATGCAGCCATGGGCTTTGAATATGGATATAGCGTTGAGCGCCAAGAAGCCCTTGTTTTATGGGAAGGCCAATTCGGAGATTTTGCCAACGGTGCGCAAACAATTATTGATGAGTTCATTTCATCGGCTCTTCAAAAGTGGGGTGAGCGCTCTTCCGTAGTTCTTCTCTTGCCTCATGGTTATGAAGGTCAAGGACCAGATCACTCTTCAGGACGTATTGAGCGCTATCTACAATTATGCGCAGAACAAAACATGACTGTGGCTCAGCCATCATCTCCTGCTTCTTACTTCCACTTACTTCGCTGGCATGCAAAGAACCCTGCTCGCCGCCCAATGATTGTCTTCACACCTAAATCAATGTTGCGCCTAAAGGCTGCAGCATCTGCGTTGAGTGATTTCACTTCAGGACACTTCCAGCCAGTTATTGCTGATGATTCAGTAAGCAATGCATCTCGCGTCATCTTCTGTTCTGGCAAGGTTTATCACGAGCTAGTAGCAGAGCGCGCAAAGCTGGGTGAGAATTCAACTGCAATTGTTCGTGTTGAACTTTTGTATCCACTTCCAATTGATGAAATGGTTGCAGAGGCTAATAAGCATCCAAATGCTAATTTGTTGTGGGTGCAAGATGAACCAGCAAATCAAGGTCCATGGTCACACATTGCACTTCGAACTTCAGAACAACATGGTGGTCACGGATTTGGTTCTCGTATTTTGCGTCGTATCTCTCGCAGAGCAACAGCTTCACCTGCAACTGGAAATCATCACTTGCATGAAGATGAGCAAAAAGCATTAATGCTCGAAGCGTTCACGCGCTAGACGAGTTTTTTGCCTCGCTTGTAGCGAAATAGAACCACACCAACTATCTCTTCGGCTGCTATCCAACCCCATGTTCGTGAATCAGTGCTCTCGTTAGCATCGCCCTCAACCCAAAACTTGCCGCTGTGAAACTTCTGAACTCGTTTAACTAAAAAGATTCCAGGTCTTTCTTCACGTTCAACAACAACGACCTTGCCGAGAATGGATTTTCCAACTGCGTCCAAAGCCGCCGCCCCATCTATCCAACTGACAAAGAGCCAATCTCCATCTCGGTATGCGGGAAGCATGGAGCTACCGGAGACCTTGACTGTGCCAAATTTGCTCATGGGCGGTAGTCTCGCACTTGTAGTTCCTTCAGTCGATGCGAACTGCGTGCCAGTGGCACGAATTTATAAATGAGGAGAGAACATGTTTGCACCAAAGACAACTGTCTACGCACACTGCGATCTTCCATGTGGTGTTTACGATCCAGCCCAAGCAAAGATTGAGGCTCTATCTGTAAAAGCATGCATGGAAAAATACGCAGCTAATCCTGATGCGGATTTCCGCTCACGCTCTGTAGCAATCAAAGAAGAGCGTTCACATCAAGTCAAAGAACACCTATGGGTTCTATGGACTGATTATTTCAAGGCACCACACTTTGAGGCATACCCACAGCTGCATTCACTATTTAATGATGCAACAAAGCTTGCAGGTGCTGCTGGCACAAAGGGAACTCAAGATGTTGCAGTTGCAGATAAGTTAATCGCAAAGATTGATGAAATCGCAGAGATTTTCTGGGCAACTAAAAAAGCTTAAGAAATTAAAGATTGCGCGGCGGTGCGGGCGAGGAATGAAACTCGCTCCACCGCTGATCTTTTTATCATGGCAGCTGCAACTTGGCGCTCACCTTCATAGACTTCACATTCAAAAGTTAATTCACGGTTTTGAATTTCAATACATGTAGAGACTGCACGTAGTTCAGCACCAATCGAAGATGGACTCAACGTGATCATCTCAAAACTAATAGGGATTGTTGTCTCTTCTGGCTCTAAATGCTCATCCATTGAAATGATTGCTGCATGCTCCATCAGTGAAATTAACTGTGATTGAGAAACGATTGGTAGATCACCAATTCCCATTGCAACTGAAGTGTCACCAGCCCGCACAGTCATAACCGTTAAACCAACGGCTCCTATGACTTCTTCAGCAGGTTTCATGATTAATAACTTACCTGCTTAAGCCTTAAGTGGTGGGATTATCGCCTTCATTGATGTAACGAATTTCTTCGGTGTGTTCGATTGTTACTTCACGGTGTTCAACTTGGCCGAACTCATCAATCTCGATGGAAATCTCAGTCATGCTGAACTGTGTGACAACTTCGGTAAATGCCCCAGCTGTTTGGCCATGAATTTGGTTGAAGATGGCGTTATGAAGTTCTTGCGGTGCTTCTTCATTACATGTTCGCTTCAAGACTTGTTGGACAAGAGAGTGCATGGCTCGCTCGTGGGCAAGCTCTGCTTCACAGGCAGGGCACTCGGCAACGTGTACTTCAATGACCTGCATCTGTGGTGGCTCAATATTGCCTTCGATAAGTAGCACGAAGGAGTTAAGAACTTGGCTGCATGGCGTTACAAATGAGAAACTCATGATTCTGCCCCCTCATCAGGGTCAGATTTCTTAGCCGAAGGCTTGGCTTTAACGTTGTAACCAAGTTCCTTTGCATACTCTGTTAACCGCTCACGTAGCTGTTTTCTTCCCCGGTGAAGTCTGGACATCACCGTTCCAGCTGGCACACCGACAATCTCAGCAATCTCCTTGTATGAGAAGCCTTCAACGTCAGCCAAATAGACGGCGATGCGAAACTCTTCAGGGATTTCTTGTAGTGCGCGTTTGATGTCGCTGTCGGGTAGATTTTCAAGTGCCTCTACTTCAGCAGATTTACCTTGATCACTTGTGTGTGAAGCAGCATCTGCTAACTGCCAATCTTCGATTTCACCAGAAGATAGTTGAGGGCGGCGCTGGTCTTTGCGATAGGTATTAATAAAAGTTGTTGTTAAAACGCGATAGAGCCAGGCTTTTAAATTAGTTCCTGGTTCAAATTGGTGAAATGAAGCAAAGGCTTTTAAGTATGTATCTTGAACTAAATCTTTGGCATCATCAGGATTTTTTGTATAACGCAGCGCTGCGGCATAGAGCTGATTTGTGAATGCAAGGGCATCTCGCTCAAAGCGGGCAGCACGCTCCGCTGAGCTCTCTTTAACTAAATCTGTCGATGTCATTGCTAGCAAAGATTATCGCTAAAACAGGGTCTCTGGCTCACCCAATTCAATTGCCTCAATGAGCTGGGCTCCATTGTTTGCAACTGAGTTAACTACCGAGGAAACGGGGTGGGCCTTCACTATTGATTCGGGGGATTGGACCTGCATTAAGTTTCGTAATCCTTCAATCTCTTTATTCTCAGGATCAAGCCAGGCATCCCAGCGATTACGCGGCATGAAGACTGGCATTCTGCTGTGAATCGTTGCAAGTTCACCTTGTGCCTCTTGAGTAATAATCGACGCGCTCTCAATTACTTCACCATTGGGCGCACGCCAACTGCTCCAAATTCCTGCGATTGAGAGCTGTGCACCATCGCGAGAAGAAATATAGAAAGCCTGCTTAGGCTTGTATTGCCCTAATGCAGTTGCCCATTCGTAGTAACCCTGTGCTGGGACTAAACATCTGCGTTGTTTAAATGCATCTCTAAAGGTTGGTTTCTCATGAACGCTTTCACTTCGTGCATTAATAGCCCGAGATTGTGATGTTTTTGCTTCTGCGACATCGCTTAACCATGGAGCGATTAATCCCCAGGAAACTATGGCCAAATCTTTCTTAGTTTCACTTTCTTCCTTAATGGGGGAGCGAACAATATAAATGGGATTCGTTGGGGCGATATTCCAATTCACTGGAATGGATTGGCCAGGAGCGCTGCCCGTGACTTCAAACTGCTCCATGAGTTCGCGCATATCTGCACTTTGCGCATAACGACCACACATGTGCAAAGGATATGCGTAAAACGAGAGTGATGTTAGCCGCGATAGACTTAGGCGATGATGAATAACAACGCACACTGGCCCGCGCACTTTCGCGGCTCACGACCAGTCGAGGCCTTCGTTGTCATTCCTGGATCTAAATCTGTAACAAACCGTGCATTGATACTGGCAGCCCAAGCTGATTCCCCATCCATTCTTCGCCGCCCACTTGTTTCTCGCGATAGCGAATTGATGGTTGCAGGCTTACGAGCACTGGGCGTTGGAATTGAAGAAAAGAACGTAACAACCAATGGTGTAGAAGAACTTCAGTGGATTATTACACCGGCTCCACTTCGCGGCGGGGTGAAAATTGATGTTGGTAATGCTGGAACAGTGATGCGCTTTCTTCCACCACTTGCAGCCCTTGCAACTGGTGATGTTGCATTCGATGGTGATCCACGTTCTTATGAGCGTCCACTGGGGCCAGTGATAAAGGCTTTAGAAGAATTAGGCATTTCGATTGAGCATGACGGTCGATACAGCTTGCCCTTGAAATTACATGGAACGGGCAAGATTCCAGGCGGTGCCTTAACAATTGATGCAAGTGCATCTAGCCAGTTCTTATCAGCACTTCTACTGGTTGCACCAAGTTTTGGAAATGGCATTGTTGCAACACATAAAGGTGGTCAACTTCCATCGATGCCGCACATTGAAATGACTGTTGATATGTTGCGCAGCTTTGGAGCACAGGTAGAAGTTGATAACGCAGTGCAATCATGGAGTGTTAAGTCAGGAAAACTTCATGGTCAAGAGTTGGTCATTGAACCTGATTTATCAAATGCTGCACCATTTTTATCTCTTGCCATGGTTTGCGGTGGAAGTGTCACTATTGCTGATTGGCCAAAGACCACTACTCAGCCTGGAGATCAATTACGTTCAATCTTCACGCAAATGGGTGCAAAAGTTTCAATGGATGAGCGCGGATTAACCTTAAGTGGAACTGGCGTGATTCATGGAATTGATATTGATTTACATGACGTTGGAGAACTAACTCCATCTATTGCAGCAGTGGCAGCCCTTGCCGATTCACCGTCACATTTGCGCGGTATTGCCCACCTTCGCTTGCATGAAACGGATCGTCTTGCCGCCCTTACGCGCGAAATAAACGCGCTAGGTGGAGATGTAGTTGAGGAAGAAAGCGCGCTACACATAACTCCTGCTCCATTACATGGCGGTGTATTCCATACATACGATGATCACCGTCTAGCAACGGCCGGTGCTGTTCTTGGTTTAGCAGTTCCAGGTATTGAAGTGGAAAACATTGCAACCACTCGCAAGACTCTGCCAGATTTTCCAGGTCTCTGGAGTTCTCTTCTTGTTTAGCCAGAAAATGTGCTCATGAGTCCACGCGAATACGATGAATCAGATGCGCGCGTAAGACCTGCGCGCAGCACGCGTCCACGTAGTAAAGATCGACCAAGTCACTCCAGTGCCATTTCAGTACTTGTCACAGGAGTTGATCGCGGGCGACAAACATGTGTCAGTGATGATGGTGTGATTATCACGGCGATGCGTGCAAGAGAACTGGGTCCTAAATCAGTTGTGGTGGGTGATCGAGTTTCTATTGTCGGTGATGTAAGCGGTGATGAAGGAAGTTTAGCTCGTATTGTTGCAGTCAATGAGCGCCGTAACACATTGAGTAGAACTGTTGATGATGCTGCCCAAGTAGAGCGCACAATTGTGGCGAATGTGGATCAACTTGTGATTGTTGTTGCCGCACTCAATCCTGAACCACGTCGTGGTCTCATTGACCGTTTTCTAGTTTCAGCCTTTACTGAAGGTATTACACCTAAGTTAGTTGTTACTAAAACTGATTTAGGTGTAGTTCCAGAGTTTCTAGCTGAGTATGCAAAGTTAGATGTTGAAATCCTGCACACTGCAATTAAGGGTGATTCTCGTGAGAAAGATCTAGAGGCATTACATAAGATGCTTTCAGGCAAAATCTCTGTACTCGTTGGTCATTCAGGTGTTGGTAAATCAACACTTATTAACGCACTTGTTCCAGATGCAGATCGCTTAACTGGTGATGTGAATGTGGCGACAGGTCGCGGTCGACACACATCATCTAGCGCAGTTGCACTTGCACTCGATACTCACGATGGATGGATTATTGATACACCAGGTATTAGAGCATTTGGCTTATCCCATATAGATGTCAGTCGAATTGTTGATGCGTTTACTGATCTCTCACTTGTGGCTGCAACATGTTTGTCGAATTGCTCACACGCTGAAAGCTCTTGCAAACTTGATGCATGGGCTGCGCCAAACGGGGTAGTGGACCATGAGAGAACGGCCAGATTGAGCAGTCTTCGTTCCTTGTTAGCGGTCAAGGACCAAGCAGTATTTGTGCCAGAGGATTAGTATTCAATCTATAGAGCGCACGAGCTGAAGGAAGAATAGAAAATGAGCGAAAGTAAGTACGCCGAAGATTTAGCTTTGGCACACCTACTTGCCGACATTGCAGACTCAATCTCACTTGATCGCTATCAATCTTTAGATTTAGTAATTACTACTAAGCCAGATAACACTCCAGTTACCGATGCAGATCGCGCCGTGGAAACGGCTATCCGTGAAGCACTTGCAACGCATCGCCCTAATGATGGATTACTGGGCGAAGAGTTTGGCAGTGATATCACAGGGGCAAAGCGCTACTGGGTCATAGATCCCATTGATGGAACAAAAAACTTTATGCGTGGAGTTCCAACATGGGCAACATTGATCGCACTTGTTGAAGTTGCCGAAGATGGCACACAGGAAGTTGTTGTTGGGATTGCTAGCTCACCAGCACTTGCGCGTCGATGGTATGCATCATGTTGTGAAGGTGCATATGTCACTTTTAATGGCCAGAGTAGAAAATTAGCTGTGTCACAAGTTTCATCCTTGAGTGATGCATCCGTTGCATATTCAGATTTTGTGGGCTTTGGTTCACGTTTAAAAGCCTTTAACTCCATTCTTTCTACTGCATGGCGCACCCGAGGAATGGGTGACTTTTGGTCACATGTATTAGTTGCAGAAGGCGCTGTAGATATTGCTATTGAGCCATCTCTTGCAGTGTGGGACATGGCAGCCCTAGATATTATTGTGCGCGAAGCTGGAGGAGTATTTACAAATACTTCAGGTGAACATGGTCCATTTGGTGGCAGCGGAGTATCTACAAATAAAGCAGTACATGAGGCTCTCATCAAAGCGTTGAATGCATAATCGATAATGGCAACTGAAACGATCTTAGAACCCA
>Ga0207936_1000118_pt1 | contig 16620 bp, 10 predicted proteins | sample LakMenEpi19Nov10_FD_150715 | JGI IMG/M metagenome (GOLD analysis project Ga0207936, IMG submission 150715) | Freshwater microbial communities from Lake Mendota, WI - 19NOV2010 deep hole epilimnion (SPAdes) | ecosystem: Environmental > Aquatic > Freshwater > Lake > Epilimnion/Euphotic zone ... | reverse complement strand
GAACAGACAGTATATAAAAGACAGGCAGAGGACTCGGTGCATCTCAGTGGAAAGCGCAGCCACGAGCAAGAAACAACATGGCAGGGAAAAAGAGGAAAAAGAAACAACGCGATTTGGTGGATGATGCTTATTCTTATGTGAAAGAGAAGAAGAAGAAGGAGGACACGAAAGACGAAAAACAAAAACAAAAAGAGAAGATGGAAAATGATTCCAAATTGTCAAAGAAGGCCTTCAAGGTTCCTTCAAAGTCGGAAGTGCGGGAAAAGTCAAGAAAGAAACAACGGGGGTTGGTGGATTATGGTTCACAGCAGAAAGAGAAAAAGAAGAAGGACACGAAAGAGGAGAAGAAAAAAAAAAAAGAGAAGAAGGATCATGATTCCGCATTGTCAAAGAAGGCACTCGAGGTTCTTTTGGAGTGGGTGGGGGAGAGGGTTCGTGTTGGGGACCCCCCGAGAGTGAGCGACATGCTCGAACACGCCAGGCTTGAAAAATTGGGAAGGATCGACAGAAAGAAACTCAATGATGCTCTGCTGGTCGACCCTGTTTACGCTTTTAACCTTCACCAGCAAAAGAAGAGGCTGAGTTCTAGGAGCTACAGACCTGTAGTTTCGACAAGTTTGGGTTACCTGCACTGCGACATCGGCTTCTTTCCAAAGAGCAGACACTACGAGACACCTGTGACTTTTAGAAGCGGTTATCTGGTCGGGAAGGACGTGTCTTCTAGGTTTGTCTACCTGGTTCCCTTGAGAAAAAATCGAAAAGCTGATTCAATAGTTTCGGCTCTGGAGACCCTGCACGCGATGCACCAAGCGGCGGGACATCTTCACCCAATTCTCGGCATCTCCTTCGATCGGGAGCGCTCTGTGGTAGGGAAAGTTGTCCAGGCATACTTGAGGGAGAAGAGAATCAAATTTACTGCCTTTCGAAACAGCAAGTCGAAAGCTAAATTTGCAGAAGGAGCAATCCGGTTGGTTCGAACGCTCGTGGCTAGGCTGGAACGAAAGTACAATGTCGGAAAGGGAAACAAGAAGAAGAAAGAAGGGGGTCCTGCTCCCCGTCGCTGGTGGAATTTGCTAGGAGAGGTGGCGGCAATCCTCAACCGTCAGGAAATTGTGGTAGGAGGAAAGAGAATCGGATTTGCGCCGGCTGATGTTAGCCTCGACAATTACGACGAATTTCTATCCGCCCTATATAAAGCGGCTCCTGCCTACTCTGCCGCTCAGTTTAACGTTGACCCTCGACACTCGACGTTCAAGTTTTCGGTGGGAGATTACGTACGCGCAAAGCTCATTGTCACCTCTTCTGCGGTTCTCGGAGAAAAACGTTCGGAGACCAACCTCACTGACTCTTGTTTCAAGATCTTGAAGGCCTATCCGTTTGTCACGAGGCGCCTGGGATTGGGAAACGAGTACCTCTGCATTGACACAAAGACAGGAGAGGAAGAAAAGTTTCAAGAAACTGACCTTGTCCTTTCGGACCCAGCAATTCAATCTTCGGAGGACCGTTACGCACCTCTCTATCATATGAAATAATGTCCTTTGATTTTCACGCGCACCATCACGGCAAGTTCGGTCAGAATATCCTGCTGCAACAGCAACAGCAGATTCAGAAGAAACAGCAGCAGCCAGTCTATCTCAATTTTCACGAAACGGTGGAAGTTGGGAAATCTTCTTTTGCAGTTTCGGTTCCTCGGTCTTGGTCCACGATTCAGCTTCCATCTGGAGAGACACTACGAAGGGAATTTAAATTCACAGAGCTGAACATCACGCCTGGATTTTACAGTCAGAGAGCGTCGGTTTTGGGAGTTGACTCGGATTCAAACATCGAAGTTATAGACGAAAACGAAGAATTAGCTCTTTCATTTGCCGTTGGCTACGACTGCCTGGAGTCGCTTTACTTTGATGAAAAAATCAACGGAGTTTTGGCCGAAAGTCACTTTGATGCAGGAGTCTCTGATGCAACCCTCCAAGAATTTGTCACCGCGTTCAATGCCAAGTTTGCATCCAAGATCCCTGCGGGATTCACTTCGCCTCCGGTGTTTTTGGATTGGGTAGACCTAAACTGGTACACCGCTGCAGTGGGAACGCCAGATCGAGTTCAGCAAGTTGCTCACAGCTCTGCAGATCAGACCCACACCCTCGCAGTAGATCCCGCCGCAAATGTCGGTTTTTTTCGGGAGGCTTATTATGGAATTGGAGAGACTGACGAGCTTGAACCCTTTGGAGATGCACTTCCTGTCTCTGTCAGAAAAATGACTGGCGTTAACAACTATCTGTTGCCCACTAATCTGACAAATGATATTCGAATTCGAATTCACGTAGCTCCCAACACAACTCTTTCATTTTCTGCCAATTTTCATTTGGAAAGCTTGGGGTTTGTCTCGGTGTTTCGGCGCGGAGAGAAGAGGAGAATTCATTTGCCAAACTCTACGCCTTTGGGAAACAATTATAAAGTTTTAACAGGCCAAAGAGTGCCCCTTGCCAGAATTATAAAAACGCCCGGAAAAGTATATGTGAAGCCCTCTAAACTCAGCCACAGGTTCGCAGATGGGATTGTCAATTTTCCTGCTGGCTCATTTTCAGAAAATTGGCCTGTCAACAGAGCCGTTTCAGCTGCGCTGGACAGTTATTTGATGAAAACTGGCGTGTCATTTCCCAAGCTAAGGTACAACAGCGAGCTGAGCAAATTTCGATTTGAGTATCCTCCCAACGATCGGCTATCATTTTTTGTCGAGTGCGATCCTCGCCTTTCAGAGAGGCTCGGTTTTGGACCTTTGACAAAAGTAACTCGTCGCGTTGTCTCGTCCGTGATGAGAGACGGCACCTCTAAGATTGAAGCTGAAATTTTAGCTAAGGCTTTGGTGTTCGACGCTGGCATGTGTCTCGTCACTTTGGATGAGACCTATTCCAATGACACTTACGGGCTGGACGACTTTTCAATGACCACCCTCTGGCCAACAGACTCTGGAACCTTTCACATGAGCGACAAATTTTCCAGGTCTGCATTTCTTCCGTCTGTGATAAGCAGCAACCTGCAAAATTTGATTGAGCTCACGTTCTCAGTGTCCACGCTTGCATCAAAGAGCGTGCGCATGCCCCTCAACTGGCCCGTGAGCTTTTGCGTTGAAGGTACGCTCGAAGGAAATGTATAAAAGAGAGCTCGGTGACCGGGGACGGCCGCAGTTCAAGAGCGACACCTGTGAGAGCAACACCGCAACAGCAGAAAAACAAAAATATCAATCTACCCACCATTCAACCAACATTTCAAAACCGGAGCTTCTCGGAAGGAGACCCTTAGTTTCGTTTGAAAGATCGGCCAAAGGAGAAGGAAGGAGGCGCGCAAGCTTGGAAAAGGAAGAAGACAACAGAGGACGTGTTTCCATGCCTGTCTCTACCAGGTCGAAGCAGCGCAAGAAGACTTTGAACAGCAAAAAGGTTCGACTGGTGAACGGGAAGATCCGTCTTCGAGTGGGGGGATACACTGGTCTCCAGTCGCTGAGTCCGGCACACCTCGTCAGACACATTGCAGTTTCAAAGCTTCGCATTGCCGCTAAAAAGGTTCTTCGTCTGACGAATAAACCGGAACCCAAGAGGCGTCGAAAGAGCAGAAAGGGAAAGAAGAAGTCCAAGAAGGGGAAAAGAAAGACAACAAAGAAGGGAAAAAAGTCTGGCCGAAGGAAAGTTCAAAAGACCACTAGGAAAACTAATAGAAGGAATAAAAAAAAGAGGAGAGTGGTTCTTTAAATGGACGACGCCCGATTTGACTATAGCGTGGTTCCCAATTGGAGAAAGAATGGAAAACAAACGGTCAAGTCGACGTTTGTGACAGAGCTTGACGACAACAATGTCTTTGACCCCTACACTAACCAGCTGGAGTGGGTCATTGACACAAAGAATCCAGTCGTGTTTGACAGCCTGACAAGATTTCACGTTGACATTGGGGTCTTTGTTTCTACAAAAGAACCTGACATTCCAGCCAGACAGGCCGTAGTAGCTGCAGAAGGGGTAGTAGCCCGGGCTGCTGAGGCTGCTAGAGAAGGAGAGTGGGGAGAGTTCACTGCCTGTCCGGCCGAAGAATGGAGGAATTTTATTCCGGCTCCCAACTATTTTGAAAAGAAATTTAAGGGATTTGACGTGTACCACTTTAACGACCAACCCAAGATTCACAACGAATCAAATTTCATTCCCTTTGAACTCAACACGATGCTCTACTGGATGATGGACGAGAAACTCAAGGATGCAATTTGCCAAGAGCCTTGGCATCCTGCAAGAGCTGTTCCAACCGCAGACGGAAAGTGGAACTTTGACGAGGGCGGGGCTTGGCACAAGTACTCGCAGAACCTCTTGAATGGGGGGAACAGGAGCTTTCTGTACAATCCCCTTCACTGGTGGCCAACTTTTCAGGGCACCAACCACTTTGCCCAAAAGGGATTTCGTCCGAGGGCACTTCCGGTAAATGTTACGGGAAAGCTGACTCTGAAAATGAGACTTGTTGACCGACCGGACAATGACATTTACATTCGGCCTGCCCTCAGAGCCACCAAGCGCTACCAGATTCGAATCACGAAATTCAAACTAGCGGTTGAAGAAGCTGTCTTGAACGCATCCAGCAGCGAAAACAGTTTGAAAGCTGCAACCAAGGCCAGAAATGCTCTGGCTTCCAACGCATCCAAGATTTACAATTGGCCCGGTGTCTGTCGCCAGATGCGAAACGAAGCCATTCCCGCAAATTCCTTTATTCACACAATCAGGTTTGACGAGGTTGTGTATCCAGAGATCATTTTGATTTTTGCCCTGAGCAAAAATGTTACGGGAGGATCTTACAAGTACGCTAATCACGTGGTGGGAGAGCCCCACTATATCCAGCACAATATCGAGCAGGTCAATCTCAAGTACGGATCGTTCAACACCTCGATGAACTATCCAGATTTTGGAACTGTGGGCGACGTCAATGCCGAGTTGAATGTAGTTCGAAACTACAGACAGCTGGGAGCTTTTGGAATGAGGGTGAACCCCAAGATTGTGACTCCCCAAGCTGCCAAGAATGGCTTTCGAGACACGGACTTTCCTCACGTGGCAATTCACCTAGTGCAGACGGACGGGCTTGAGGAAGGGCAGCCCAGAGCGAGAACTGTTCCTCTCCTCACTGACGCCTCAGTCTTGACTGGAAAACCCAGGGAGCTCATTATGAATCTAAAGTTTAGAAATCCTAATGGATCTCCTGCCGACGCCAGCTTTATTGTCTACCTTGGTTACACAGACACTAACATGGTTTTCAAGGATAAAAAATTCTTTAGTCCCTACGGACTATTTTAAAAAGTTTAATTGCTCCAGCATTTGTTGACCTGGTGTTAAAAAAAATGTTTTGTTTTTTTCTTTTCACGTGTATCTTACAAATAGCCTTTTGTGTGTGTGTGTGTGTGTGTTTAATTGATGTATCATTTTAATGTAATGTTGACTGGAGTTAAATAAATAAATAATTTAAAGATCAATTGTTTTTGACAAATTGTTTTTATTTAAAGGCTGTAATATATATAAACTTTATAAAATTACAAACATTTAGCTGTTGATAAAACCAATATTAAATTGAAAGCTTGTTTACAAAATTAAAAAGGGTTTGCAGAAAAGGATGAGGAAGAGGAGGAGGAGAAGGAGGAGGAGGTGGCGGAATGTTTGGTTTCATTGGTCTCAATTTGTTTGCTTTCCAAATTTTGTTGCTTGGTGGGTGAACACAGCTCGGCGGGAGGAAAAATAGCAGCGTCGTGATAGCTGCATCTCTTTTGAAGCATCTCAGACATGAACTTTCTTCTCACGTCCTCCGCTTCCTCTTGCGGCAGAAGGCAATGCTTGGCAAAGCGGTAGAGCTCGAGAGCGTCGTCGTGAAGCGAAAACCTAAAAGACCCATAGCAAGCATGCCACCTGCCAGGCTGAAAAGAGCTGGATTTGACTGCTGCTCCCCCTGCTGCTGTTGCTGCTGCTGCTTCTGCTGATGCAGCAGCGGAGGTGTGCCAAAACCTCTTGAGCGTGATGAAAGGGTTGCCTTCAAAAATGCTAACAATGAGAGTCATCCTCGTGATCGGGTCCTTTCCGTAGACGTAAAGAATTTTGCTAAAGATGCTATTTTCGTTTGGCACCGCATCCGCTGCTGCTGCTGCTGCTGCAGCAGCAGCAGCAGCAGGAGGAATAGCAAATCGAATTGAAGGTTCAACAGTTAGAGTTGTTTCTTCTCCATTTTTGTGTACGTTCTCTTCGTCCTCTTCGTCTGATGTTTTTTCACAGTCAACAGCTGCAGCCTCTGTAGCAGCTTTGACACTTTCGTTGGGATGGCTGTCTCTAAGCCTGATGAAATTTTTCGCAGCTAGCTGAGCTTCCGGAAGATAATTTGCAAGGGCAGAAAATATTTTGAAATAGGCAATTGTCTCTCGGTGGTTTGAATCCAATTTTGGGTTTACAAATGAGAAATGTTTTCGTCCATTTTTTTCTGTCACGTAGTGGACTTCCCCGTGATCGGTGAAGAATTTTTGAATTGTGCCTGCTGCCATTGTGGGTTGCTGAAACTTTTTTAGCAGAAGCTTAAATTTTTTTAAAGTTCAGGTCTCCTCTCCTCTGCTGCTGCCTTCCAAAAGAGACTAATTTGAAAAGTTGCAAGTCCCGGTCTCTTTAAGTAGCAAACTTGTGCATGCTGTTTTTGGGTTAAAAAAGTGTGTGCTCAATTTTGAAGGCAGGCCCAAATTGAACTATTTTGATTTTTTTCAGTAGGATAAAAGGAGGAGGGAGCTTTACATTTCGTTCATTTAAGTTTGACCACTTCACTGGAAGGTATCTTTACTTGTGTGCAAATTGTTTTGACAAAGACAAAGATATCAATTTCAATGTCTGTGATCTGTTTTGGATCTGCCACCGTCGAACCGCCTGCTGCTGCTGCTGCTGCTGCTGCTGCTGTGGAGCAGAAGGCAACTGCTGAAGAAGGAGGAAGTGGAAAAGAAGAAGAAAGAGATTTGCAGCAACAGCAGCAGCAAATTACAAACTCGGGTCTTTTGGCTGAGACTAATTTTGACTTTCTCCCTGGTGATGTGGTTGACGGAATCGGAATCGTCGGCGGCGGCGGAATCGTCGGCATTGAGAAAAACTCAAACAACGTGTTGACCCTCGGAAGTTTGCTCGACCTTTTGCTTGACAGCAAGAAAATCAAGTTGGATATGGCAACTATGCCCTTTTGTCTTGCCAGTAAACGGGACGTGCCTCTCAAAGACTTTTTAACCAAGGACAGATTTTTTGTGTCGACAGTCCAAGAATTCACCAAAGTCAAGTTTGTGATTAAACAGAAGATTTCAACTTACAGGTTTAAGCTTTTGTTTGACGGACGATTTCTCAGTGCAGATTTGTCACCCATTTTTTTACCCTTCCATTCAAAGCAACCGACCTGGCACATTGTTCTCGACAAGGACTGGGAGGTTGAACGATGCACAAAGACGAAAGGAAACTTTCCAACGGGTCACACCCTCCATTCCAGCTGCAACGTCAAGGTCAGTTTTGGAGAACTCGTTCTCGGAAAGGAGCAAGCTGAGTTGAAGGGGTTTTCCAGTATCGAAACGGACCCTCAGTCTCAGCCCGAGACAGTAGAGCTTCTCAAAAAGTGGGGTCTCTCTGGTTCCGTCAACGTTGATTTTTGCGTTGCCACATTGCCGATTTCTGTTCCCGTCTGTTGGGTAGCGGCAGACCCAGCAGAACCTGTCGTGCTGGTTGACGGCAGGCCACGTGTCACCAAGCAACTGGAAGCTTTTACCGGTTCTAAAACAAGGATCCGATTCCGAAGGACCAATCGCCAAGGCCAAAGAAAGAGACCCGGCGATTCTTGGCTGCTTCCTTCAGAACAACCAGCATCAAAAAGACCATTTGAGTTTGCTGCTGCTGCTGCTGCTGCTGCTGCTGCTGTTTCCAAGGGCGGCGACCAAATCAACCCTATTTCAAAAGAAGACGATCGATCGGGTGAGGCCAACAGATCCTCCGCAACTAGCGTTCATCTCGTTGGTCTCACGCTAGCCCTCAAGCTGGGAATGCTGTCGGTGTTCAAAGGAGAGACTGGAGAAGAAACTTTTTTTAGACTCTGCTTCCAGATGAGACGAGCTTTTGGTTACATTTGGTTGCAGCGAGACCCACTCGGAAGAGTTTGCTTCATCACCTACCTCGACGGTTACATGGACTCGCCGCTCTCGTTTGAGATTGCCTCGGGATCACTGGACCCCTCTGAATTTGGGAGATTGGGCAAAGATCGCATATATGAGATTAACGAGGCTCGAGAAGAAAACTGCTGGCAATCCTGGAAGAAATTCTTTGACTTTCTTTGGACAACGAGGGACTTTAACCTGTCGCGGAAAAATAAAGCTGCTCTTCCTCTGTTTGACAAGTGGGGTCCTGCAAAAGAAAATTCAGGTGGAACTCACGGCAGATGTTACTCTTCTGTTTGCGCCAGCCTTTCAAAGGTACGGGTTTTTTGCTTCTCAAGAGATGACTCGAGCATTCACTCTCTCAAACTCTTCTTTGCTCGTTACTGCGAAGAAGTGAGACATCTCAAAAGGGGAGTGCAATTGAGAACAGTCACCGGCACTAAAATTATCTGTCTGCAGACTTCAGAAATTGAGGTGGAAAATGTCTCACAGTTTCTGGACTTTTCGGGTAACTCTCCTAATCCGAAAGGGGCTGAAGGAGATCCCGATGCTGACTCAATTCTCCGGGCTTGCAAAGACTGGTGCCCTGACTTGGTTGAAACAGCAGCAGCAGACACCTGTTTTGAAACTGCGAGGGTGCAGGAAGAAGACTTTGCCCATCGAGGAGGAGGGAGGCTCCAAGCTATCTGCGAGGACAAACTCGAAAAGAGAGGAAACTTTTTTGTGAAGCGGCTCTCAGCCACCCACCTTGCCTTCTGCGACTACCTGTGTCAACGTTTTTTGCTGGACCTGTCCACGTCTCCCTTTTTGACACTTTCTTCGGTGTCCTTTCGAGTTGCGATGCTGGATTTTTGGAGGCTGGCAGGTCCCACAGCTCAATCTCTGGAGAAGACTAAGCCTCACTGGGAAGACAAGCTCAGAAACCTTTGCAGGGGCGGCTTCAGTTATTCGTGTCGCGATTCTGTTTCGTCCGGAATCAGCTTGCTACCTGAAAAAGACAGCGAAAAGGCTTTCTCAGTTGCCGAGTTTGACCTCAAATCTTGCTACGGTTACAGCCTCCAGAACATGCAGGTTCCCGGTGCCTTTGCAGTAGGCTACACCTTTTATCCTGCCGCTTCAGCAGCCAGCCAGCCAGATCCTGCCCCTGCTGGTTCAGATTCAGGGGCAAAGTCAGCGATGCAGCAGCAGCAGCAGCAGCAGCACTCTTCCAAAAGATTGAAGGACAGCCTGAAGCACCTCTTCAGCTTGAAGAGAACAGATGTGTGCAACCGAGCGAAAAGCTTTGAATATCTAGCAGTCCAGGCAGTCATCAGAAGTTCGGTGGCAAGCTTTGGGTCAAACATTTTGGGAGTGTGGTCTAATTTCTCGCCTCTAGGGATTCTCTATTTTGGCAAGTACCCTGTGGATCTGGCTCTGATCTTTGAAGGAAGAGGACTTTTTTTGTTCAATTTTGATGGGCAATTTGCTCATTCGTGTCCGACTGGAAATTGTCCTTCCCTTCCTAACTACGTGGGTGGAGCAACTGAAGAAAGCGTTCTGGAGGCCACCAGAGAGAGAGACGCCTTCTTTAACAATTGGATCAAGGACAACAACTACAGAGAACGCAAGCTTCAAGCATACTATCATGTAATCAACGATTGCCACCATCCCCAGTTTGGCTACCGAAACCTCCTGAAGATTGAAGAGCTGTGGGAGCTCAGAAAATCGTACGAGTCACTTCCGAAAAAGAATCTCTCTTTTCCTTCTGACCTTTTGTTGGCCGATCCCGATCTCACTTTTCTCTTGATCGGCAGAGGCGCTGTTCCGACAGATCGGAGGGAGGGTCAGATGCCGCTTTTCGTGTGGAACAACAGCGAGAATACAACTGTTGCGAAAGGTGGGGGTCGCCAAAGTCAAAATTTCGGATGGAAACTTGAGGGACGAGATTATCTTTTCACCAGAGATTCCTTCGAACACCTGGTGAATGTCAAGGGCTTTGAGTTTTCGTCCGTCTCCGATGTCTACTTTTACAAAAAGTGCAAGGTTCTTCCTCTCGTTTTTGGAGGTCTGGTTAGCGAAAGGGAAATCGCAGAGCTAGCTGGAAATGAGACGAGGGCAAACTTTCTCAAGGCCGCGGTCAATTTTACCACCGGGATGTTTGGAATGAAGGCGGGATATTTCAAGGGAGGAGGAAATTCAAAGGCCAGACTGGTGTCAAAGTTCTCTATAAAAGCGTGCGAGTGCACCGACAGAATTGACATCAAGGTTGCAGGTTCAGTGTCGGGAAAAACGTTTTACGTTTTTCAGCGAACGGCACCTGCTAGAAAGACTGGAAAGAGAGCAGAAGAGTGGAAGAAGAAAGCAGCACAGAAGAGGCGAAAAGCAACGGACGCTTCCCTTCCAATTTACGCTTCAGTGGTTGAATTCGGAAAACTCAGACTTTTAAATTGCCTTGAATTTTTACGCGCTCACATTAGAATTGCAGCCGTTCGAATTCTGTACTCTCAAGTTGACAATCTGGTGTTGGCAATGTCGGGGGAACGTTTGGAGGAAGCAGTCCTTTCCGAAAAGAGGGAGATATTTGAGTGCAAAAAGGACCAATTTTTTGGAAGAGAGCCTGGAAAGCTTGTCGAAAAGTGGAAGGTCAGTGCCGAAGGAGGTGCATCTTGGAGTTTCGCGAGTGCTAGGATCTGCTCTTACGGCTTGATCTCCAAAGACAAAGAGGGAACCCTCTTGAAGGATGGCGAAAGTGGAGGAGGACAGACAAAGATGTCGGGACTGACTGGAATTTCATCGCTCGCAGCGTTCAAATCAAACTGTAGGCTTCTGGCAGGTCTTTCTGGTTTGCAATTTCCCCAAGAGAGGAGAGTCAACCGCCTTCTGAACCAAGACACAGTCACCAAAGTCATTTCGAATCACCCCCTTTCTCATTCTCTTCTCCCTTCAGCTGCTGTTGCTGCTGCTGCTGCTGCTGACGTGTCGGCTGCTCCTGCAAAACACGACAACAAATTTTTGTAATAATAATCTTGCACATTTTGAAAAAGTATTGAAAGTGTTTTTTTTGTATTGTACCTTGTGTTTGAAAATAAATTGAATGTGAAATGCCCACCACAATTATTTTTTACTGTTACATTTTAAGTTTTAATATGCAAATTTATAGTTTTTGGTCAGCAGTTTATTTAAGCTTTAATACAACTATAAAAGGGAGAGGATCTGTCTCTAGCTTTCACAGTCAAGCATGGACCTCCAAAGGGAAGAGACCGAATTAGAAATTGAACAGCAGCAGCAGCAAGGCAACGAGGATCGCTGGAAACTGTTTCGGCCTTTTCCGCGACAGACCACTACTCTTCTCGCGGGACCCAGTTTTTTGGGAAAGTCCACGTACGTAAGAAAGATTGTCGAACATCAGCACTTGTTTTTTCAGGATCCCGTTGTTCGACTCTGGGTTGTAAATTGCAACAAGTCTGTGACGTTTGTGCCTCTGGAGGAACCCAAGGACGACAGCAAGTTCAGACGGCCTTTGGCGCAGCTGCTGCAGCGAACTTGGGAAGACTTTGACATCGAGGAGTTGAACGAAGGAGATGTCCTTTTGATAGACGACCTTCAAAAAGTGACTCAGCATATTCGTGAAATTGTGAATGCAGCAACACACCACTTGGCGCTCGGTCACTGTTTTGTAATTACCCACTCGATCCTGGGAAGCAGACAGTACGAGCTGCTCAACCTGGTTCACAGGATCGCCCTATTTTGTTCGAGCGCTTCTGTCACCAACTTGGCCAGCTACATACTCTCGACCAGAATTTTTGACCCAGATTTAAAGACTAGACTCAAAGAGGCTGTGGGAGCGGCACAGCGAAGCAGGGAAGTGTTGGTTCTCGAACTAAGTGCCTTGCCAGAATCTGTCCAGCCCTACCAGGTGGCCTGTTCTCACCTTCTCCGTCTGCTCGACCCAAAGAGTGGTTTTGCGGTCGTTTATCCGTACCCTTCGAGAGTTGAAATGTATGAGGAAGAGGCAGACAACCTCTTGGACGTGGAGGTAAAAAATCAATCAGATGCTTCGAGAAATTTGCCGGGCGCGGGAGAATTTGTCAGGGGAAGTTTTCTGATTCTCAGGCCAGAACTGGTTGCCTCAGTCAAGACAAAGAAAACTGAAGATCAAATTGTCAAAAGATCTGCTTCTGCTTCCAAAAGAAAAAGAAAAAGGGAGGACGGCAACGAGGGAGGTTCGAATAACGGAGACAGTTCAGAGGACGAGGACAATGATGACGACGATGCCTGCTGCATAGACAAGGACGAAGCAGTGTGGAACAAGACGGTTCTTCAGATGGAGTCTGACGTGGAAAATTTCTTGCCTGCTAAACAGTGGAGGTCTTGCAAATCACTGCTGTATGAAATTCTACACAATCCTGCAATTTGCCTGCTCAACGATGGGCGACGCATCAAACTGCACGATCGACCTGTGGTGGTCATTCTCGTTGACTATCTTTCGGCGGCCACCAGGAGGGACGCACCCACCGAAAGAAAGTCAAAAGCAAACACCCCAGAGTTTAAAGGATTTCGACACGTAACTGCTGCCCTCTTGTCTTATTTTGCTCCAAAGACTCTTTTCAAAAACAGACTTGTTCTTCCGGGAAAGTCAGAGACTAGGATGTCGCCCCCTTATAATTCGGCGGGAAAAGTGTCGCATGTTGAAAAGCGTAAAGACAATGTCAAGAAGAAGCAGAAGAAGATGAAGAAGAAAAAGAATGTTTCATCGAGGAATCGCAGCAGAATCAAAGGAAGCAAGAGAGATGGACGACGAAGAAAATTTAAAACACAGAGAGACAGAAAAGACAGAAAGAGAGCCTACTCTGGAGAAGAAGAAGAAGAAGAAGAAGAAGAAGAAGAAAACCAAAAAGAAGATAGTGCCTTTTCAACTTTGTCAGCAGACGACATTGATTTTGGCGACTTGGATTTTTCTGCACTACACTAACACTTTTTCTTATTTATTATTCTTTCAGAAGGCGAAGCCGCAGCAACTCGGAAAGTTAACCAACCTTTGACAAGAGCAATGGCCGCAGCAGCAGTAGCAAAAAAACGTCAGAGAGCAGACGACGTTGCAACGCCAAAATCTGCTGCTGAATCTGCAGCAGCAGCAGCAACAACGCTCCTCAAAGATCTTCAGGATTTTGATTTCGAAGAAGGAGAGAGGCAGAGGTCCATCAGAATGATTGTGGAGGGATTGTTGACCCAAAAAGAAAAGCTGACAGATGGTCTCTTGATGCTCCTGACGGAGCAGCAGCAGCAAGCGTTTGAGGATAAAAGTAACGGGAGCAGCAGCAGCAGCAGCAGCAACAGCAGCAGCCACAACCGCAACCGCAACGAAGAAGAAGACAAAGACAAGTTTTTTTTTTACGACGGAGTGTCTGAAGACGACAAGCAATTTTTGATTGACGCGGCCAAGGAAAAGCTGAGCGCTTTGAGTCCGGTGGCTTGCAGCAAACTTTTGCCGCTGGTTGTAAAGCAACTGGTGGACGAACACGAAAAACGAGTTTCAAGATCTTTCGGTCACATCAGACTGCGAAAAACTGCAATCAATTCGATGGCAAAAATGTACCGAACAGCCTTTGCGCAGTGGATCGACTCGCCGTACGTCAGTTTTGTTGCTGGAAATCCAACGCAACTCGGAAAATTGACTGCCAAAGAGTGCTTTGTTCTGCACGTCTATTCGTTTGTGGGCTGTTTTCGTGCAAAACCTGACGACCTCTATTGCATTGCCCTGACGGGAGAAACCTCTGTAGGCAAGAGTCTGATTTTTGAAAACCCGTTTTCGTCAAACTGTCACCAGTACATCTCGTCTGAAGGCTGCGGACGATGGCACACCGGAAAACACTCCATGGTGATGTACCACGACATCAACTTGTCTGTCCTGCTGAAACCTTCAGAGTGCGAAATGTTTAAAACTTTGGCGAGAACAGAAATGTCAGCTGCCAAAGTTCACTCTGGAGCTGCCTACGTTCCCACCCTCTTTGTTTTTGTAACGTCCAATCAACGAGTGCACTCCCACACTGTGTCGGAACCCACCGGGGAACTCAGAGAGAGGATCAAGCAAGAATCGGAACACGTTTCTGTTGCAAAAGCATCGAAAAAGAAGGAAAACAAGCCGCATTCGGCTGCCGATTACAAGTCGAGACAGCTTTTGCTTTCGTGGCGAGGAGCAGCAGCAACAACGTCAAACCACAAGTTCACGTTTGAAGAGCAAAACCAAACCACAGCTCGCTCTCCTCTAAATAGAAATAAAAAACCGGGCTCGAGTAGAAACGCTGTTCATCTAGAAAGCAACCTTCGACCCTCTAGCCAACACGATTGTCCCAACATTAGGGCTGTCCAGAGCAGAATTTTGGAAGCGCACTGTCACCAAAGGCCGGAGCTCGATCCGGCGTGCATTCCCAGGGGCGAAACTTTTACCAGAGCTCACGTCCTCTTGGGAGTTTACCAATCTGTGCTCGACATATTGGAAAGCCACGAGAGAGAAGACTTTTACAGTCCGCCAATCATTTCGTACGCGCTGACAACTCTTTGCATGGTCAGCAAATTCTTTTCGAGGAACATGGAGGGAGAAGACGGAGAAGGAGTTGAGAGGCGTCTCAGAGTGCTAATTGAGAGATTGGAACCTGACCTGAAGGAGAGACAGCTATATTTCAACCTCATTTAAACGTTTTGGAAACTAGACTTGAAAGAGAAGACACCTGCTGCTGAACTCAACTAATTTGTTTTTGTTTATGTTTCTGCTGCTGCTGAAAGTTGTTGTTTTGAATGTTGAAATGTTAAAAATTGTTGTTAATTGTTACAGAGTTGAAACACGGGAAAATAAAACTGAGGAAAATAAAAAAAGTGTCGTTGCTGAGCAGCAAGTTAGTTGGCCGTGTGCAATCCTCCTCCTTCTTCTTCTTATTCTTTAAAAAGGAGGAGGGAGAATAATAATGTGTAGCAGTGGGCAATTGAGTAAATAAATTAAATAAAGCTTGTCATTATTCTCGCGCGGGGAGCAGCAGCACGAGGAGGTATGTAAAAAGATTGGCAGCTTAGCAGCAGCAGCAGCCAGATATCGTAAAGAGAGAGAGCTATGTTTGACATAATTTAAATGTAAGGAAGGCTAGCTAGATTTGAAAAGGTGTGTAATATAATTTGAACCTTGTCCTAGGCTGCTCGAACTCGCTTTTGTTTTCTGCTGTTTTCAACAACATTCGTCTTTTCTCGTTTCGAAGCGTAATAAAAAGTACTTTTTTTTAAGCAGCCTTTAAAAACCGTCCCTTCCCCCCCCCCCTTGATTCCATTCCAAAACCATCCTCCCCCCTCCCCTCCAACCACGCGCACGCGCAGGGGAGTTGCGGCGCTTCTTTCATCTGCGGGAACCTCTTGGACGCTGTGCGACGCTGGCGGAGCCTCTGCTGCGTCGCGCGCGCGCGTGCGGAGCCGCGAACCCCGCGGGGGGCCCCCCTTCCCCTCCTCCTCCTCCTCCTTCAAAAAGGGGCACCCCTTCTTGTCTCACCCGCAGCAGATGCTGCTGCTGCTCTTACTTTCTAGTCCTTGTTTAAATTTAAATGATAAAACTAAAATAAAATAAACAAAATAATTTTAAATTAAATGTGTTTGTGTTTTAATAATTTTATATTTATTTTTGGTGAAGGTGATGTTTGCTGCAAGAGTTGTTTCATTGTATATTAGGAAACGTTTAAATAATTGTTTGAATTGCACGGATGAAATTAAATGAGAGGCCTTCTTCCTCCTCCAGCAGCAGCAGCAGCAGCGTAGTCCTCGGTTGTCCTGCTTCACCTCCTCTGCTGCGTGTATATTGATTGGTCCACCTGAGGTGAAAAAAAACAAAACATTTAACACGTGGTTGTAGGAAAATTCAGCAGGAGCAAAAAAATAGAAAGATGTATGTTTTATCAGAATTGCTGCTGCTGCTGCTGCTGCTGCTGCTGCTGCTGCAGCATCGAAGCAGCCAAATTATTTTCAAGCAGCCAATTGTTTTCATCATTTATTATTTAGCTTTTTCAGCAGCAAGACATTTAGTAGGTAGTGAGTTAATAATTTTCAGTTCAGCAGACAGACACGGACAAGGTTGCAGCAGCAGCAGCAGCAGCAGCAGCAGCAGCAGCAGCAGCACAAAATGGAATGACAAAACAAAATCAGTTTAGAAGACAGAAAATGGTATAGCGTTAGTAGCCTATATTCGAATAAACATCAAACAATTATAAACACAACAGCAACAACATTTGACGTCACAAAAGGTTCACCGTGGGATTTAGTTTGCTGCAGTCTAGCAACCCACAAATTAGTTTGGCCTGTAGTTGGTTGTCAGCTGCTGCTGCTGCTGCTGCCGCTGCCCAAATAAACATTTGACACAATAAAAAGTGTACTGTGGTCTCTTGAGTTAGCAGTCAACAAACATTAAACGTTTAAAAATACTACAAATCAGCTTTGCTGCT
>Ga0207936_1000117_pt1 | contig 16656 bp, 12 predicted proteins | sample LakMenEpi19Nov10_FD_150715 | JGI IMG/M metagenome (GOLD analysis project Ga0207936, IMG submission 150715) | Freshwater microbial communities from Lake Mendota, WI - 19NOV2010 deep hole epilimnion (SPAdes) | ecosystem: Environmental > Aquatic > Freshwater > Lake > Epilimnion/Euphotic zone ... | reverse complement strand
ACTTCAGCTGCATCAAGCATGTAATCACAAAGCTCAAGCGAAGTTTCAATTCTCTTGCCGCCCCACTCTTTACCAAGTAGTCCAGTGACATCAGAGTAAACATAGAAAGCACCCTGAGGCTTTGGTGCAACCCAACCAGGGATCTTGTTTAGTTCATCAACTGCAAGAATTCTTCTTCTATCAAAAGCGTCGCGCATTGCTAGAACTTCATCTTGAGGACCAGTTAGAGCAGCTATTGCGGCTCGCTGGCTGATGTTAGAAACGTTTGATGAAAGGTGTGACTGAAGGTTAGCTGCTGCCTTCATTGCATCAAGTGGGCCTGCCATCCACCCAAGTCTCCAACCAGTCATGGCGTAAGTCTTAGCAACACCATTAACCATGATGGTTCTATCAATTAGTTCTGGAACAACTTCAGTGATTGAGTAAGCCTTCAAACCGTCATAGGTAAGGTTCTGATAAATCTCATCAGTAATAATCCATAGGCCATTCTCATAAGCCCACTTACCTATGGCTTCAACTTCTTCACGTGAGTGAACTGAACCAGTTGGGTTTGATGGAGAAACAAATAGCAGAACCTTGGTTCTTGGTGTTCTAGCTTTTTCAAGCTGATCAACAGTTACTAGGTAGTTCTGCTCACTACCAGAGAAGATTTCAACTGGGACTCCACCGGCAAGGTGAATAGCTTCAGGGTAAGTTGTCCAGAACGGTGTTGGAACAAGTACTTCATCGCCTGGATCAAGCAAAGTCGCAAATGCTTGATAAACAGCCTGCTTACCACCATTAGTAACTACTACCTGTGCTGCTGTTACTTCAGTTCCTGAATCAATCTTTGTTTTGTGCGCAATAGCTTCACGAAGTTCTGGAAGACCTACCGCTGGTGTGTAACGGTGGTTCTTAGGGTCTCTAGCTGCAAGAACAGCAGCTTCAACAATGTGTTGAGGTGTTGGGAAGTCTGGTTCACCTGCTGCATAAGAAATGACTGGCTTACCAGCTGCTTGTAAAGCCTTTGCTTTGCCATCAACTTTTAGAGTGGCTGACTCAGCAATAGAGCCAATTCGATGAGAGATTCTAGGAAATTCGTTCACGGGATAAGACTACCGAAGCCATGGGTTCGTAAATACGATTAACTCCAGTAGCCTGAAACCTAAGGAGTCCTAATGAAAAAAGTCTTATCGGCCCTAGTAGCTGCCGCTCTATCCATCACCGTCATCTCACCTGCTTCAGCAACAGTTGCTGTAACCGGGTTGAAAAAGATGACCGTCGCAACGGTCACAGGTGTGTCCACAAGAAGCCCTCAGGTCATTGATCTTGGAAAAGGCAGGACTCTGGTTTCCTGGCTGGAAGAGAACAACAGCGACCTGCTGGCTTTGAAGACAAAAGTTGTTTCTTCAACAAACAAACTTGGAAGAGTCACTGCCATCAACACCAAACTTGCGCATTCAAACAGAGACTTGAATGGACTTCCTAAATTAGTTTCAAACAGTAAAGGCAAGTTGTTTGCGGCATGGGTGCAAAGATCTACTAAAGGTTCAACTGTCACTGATCAGATATACGGAAGAACTTCTACAAACGGTTCAACATGGTCAAAGATTTTTCCTATTTCGAAACCGGTACTGGTAGATAAGGGATTCTGTACTGACAGCAACATGGATGGTTGTGGCATCAACTCTCTTGAGATTTCAATCGATGGCGCAGGTCGCACAGGAGTCCTTATCAGCACCATTCTTGAAGAAGGTATCATCGATTACAAGGCATCAGTAACTAGCAAAACTTCTATGTGGCCTGCGATGAAACAACTTGGCACAGTCATCAACCAAGGTCAGAATGAAATCGTTGGTCTGACTACTGGATTTGCTGTCAGTTGGACTGATTACATTGGTGGCGAAAGTTGTTCTACTAAAGCTGCCTACTTCGATCCGAAGAATAGCAAGTGGGGGTCAACCCTACTAGCCCAGAATATTCAAAAGAACACTGTGATGTCCTCCAAGTGGGTGCAAAGAGATGGCGAGACTCTAACTCTCGTGATGGGATCAGAAAATGAACAAGGTGGCATCTCGGTTAGAAACTTTAGTCTGACTACTAAAAAGTTCAGTGGCGCAATAAAGGTTATAGCACCAAATGAAACTGACGTTGTCTTCCAAAAAATTTCTGCTGCTGCTAAAGGAAAGGCGATGGTCATTGGCTACACCACATACAACCAAGTCTCTGCCGCTTCTCAAGCGCGAATGATTCTGCAGAGAAGCACAACAGGAACATACAGTTCAAAGATTGTTGAAAATGGTGTGGAACAGATAGACCCAGTAGCAACCGGGTTCAGCAAAGCAGGCACAGGTTTCTTTGTTTATAACGAAGCAGGTAAACCAACCAACCTAACTATGGCTAAGGGTTCATACACACCGCTTGATTTGCCAGGCAAAACATCAATCGCATACACAGAAGACGTTTCCATTTCCTCAACGGATATGCTGGCTGCTGTTAGCATCACCTATGTTGATGGTAAGTCCACTATCACCCTGGTTAAAGGAAAGCTTCGATAAGTGCAATTAGTTCTCACCGGTTTTCTAACGGGCCTTTCTCTTATAGTGGCTATCGGTGCGCAGAACGCCTTCGTTCTTAGACAAGGCCTCCTAAGAAGGCATGTACTGCCTATAGTTCTTATCTGCGCAGTTAGTGATGCGGCTCTGATTGTTGTTGGAGTGCTGGGTCTAGGTTCATTGATCTCACTACTGCCTTGGCTACTAGAAGTAATTAGATGGGTAGGCGTAGCCTTCCTAGTTTGGTACGGCTCAACTTCTCTCAGACGATTTATGAAGAATGAGTCGCTAAAAGCTGCCGAGGCTGGCTCAGGAAATCTAAAGCAAACTGTGCTCACAGTTCTTGCCCTCACATATCTCAACCCCCATGTTTATCTAGACACCGTCATTTTTATTGGCTCCATCGCCAACCAGTTCAAAGATGACAAGTGGTTCTTTGTGATGGGTGCAGTAACGGCAAGCTTTGTCTGGTTCTTCAGCCTTGGCTTTGGTGCAAAGAAGGCTTCAGTGTTGGTTAGCAAGCCTAAGTTCTGGAAGATTCTAGATATCTTTATTGCCGCGGTGATGTTTAGTTTGGCAATAACACTTGCTGTTGCAGATCTAAGCTAGAAACCAATCAGGTTTGGTTCAGGAATTAAATTAATTCCGAACTTATTAGATACCTGAGTTTGAATGTATCTAGCTAACTCAGTTACCTCATCTGCCGTTGCATCTCCCCTATTGGTAATTGCAAGAGCGTGCTTAGAAGAAATTGCTGCCTTCGATCCTGGCAAAGAAAAGCCTTTGTGAATTCCTGATTGTTCAATGAGCCACGCTGCACTTAGTTTCACTGTTAAACCATCGTCTGCTTCGGTTGGCCACTGTGGCGAATCCAAAGGCAGAGTCTTCGCAAAGCTTTCAGAAACAATTGGGTTGGTGAAGAAAGATCCACATGACCAAGTGTCGTGATCTTTATCGTCTAAGACCATTCCCTTTGCTGCTCGCTGACCTATTACTTCTTCAACTCGTGCTTCTAGTAGTTCACTGTGTGCTGCTGGAAGATCTGTAAAGAATTGGAATTCAACCCAGGTAACAATTCCTCGTTTGCCTCTTTTGAAAATGCTGTCACGATAACCAAACTGACAATCAGCTTTAGTCATGATTTGCAATTCATTGGTTGCATAATCTAGAAACTCAAGTGAGTGGAAAGTTAGTGACAACTCTTGGCCGTATGCACCAATGTTTTGAATAGGAGCTGCACCAACGGTTCCAGGGATGCCAGCAAGTGATTCGATTCCTGCTAAACCTTCTTTAGCTGCGTGAATGACAAAGTCATTCCAGTTCTCTCCCGCTTGAACTCTTAGGCGGCCTTGTCCTTTGTATTCAAGACCTAGGTTTCTAACCAAGATAACTTCTAGATCACTTAGTTCATCAGCAGCAACAAGATTAGATCCACCCCCTAGAACTAACCAGTTCTCTGTTCTTGCCCACACTTCTTTAGCAACAGCGATAAGTTCATCGCGAGTAGTAGCAGTGTGAATGCGCTTAGGTTGACCACCAACATGGATGGTGGTCAATTCAGCTAAGCGTTGAGTCATAACTTGATAACTGCTTGCGCTTTACCTAGAACAGCAACTTCAGCTGAGGATGCACTCAAGTCAATACGAACAGTGTTGTTTTCAAGATCTATGGCACCAATCTTGCCAATCACTAGAACATCAGCTCCAGCTCTTGCATCAACAAACACTGGCTTAGTGAAACGAACACCATAGTCAATAACTTTGCCTGAATCACCGATCCAGTCAACGGCAACTTGAACAGCTGCGCCCATGGTTAGCATTCCGTGCGCTAACACTCCTTCAAGACCTACTGCCTTAGCAAAGTCATCACGGTAGTGAATTGGGTTGAAGTCTCCAGATGCTCCTGCGTAGCGTACTAAAGAGTCTCTGGTGATGTGAAAGTTCTTACTTCCAATTTCTTGACCGACTTCTAAAGATGCAATGTTGATGTGGGTCATTCTGCACCTCTAACTACTAGTGTGCTGATTGCCGTGCAAACTAGGTTCTTGTCTAAATCAAAGATCTCTGTGTTGAAGGTAATCATCGAATGAGCACCCAGTGATTTAACTGATGCAACTTCCAAAACAGAAGTTAGCTCATCGCCAGCAACTATTGGTCTAACTGATACAAATCTCTGATCGCCATGCACGACTCTAGAGAAATCAATATCAGCTTCAGGATCAGAGATTACTGAGGTGAGGCTTCGCTCTTGAATAACAACTGCAAAAGTTGGTGGGGCAACTACATCTGTATACCCAGCAGCTTGAGCTGCAAAGACATCGTGGTTAACCGGGTTAGTTGAAAAGACGGCTCTAGCGAATTCTCTGACTTTTTCTCGACCCACAAGATAAGGATCTGTTTCGGGGTATTTTTTACCCTGCACGTTTGGATTGACCATGGGTCAAGTTTCGCAGATATTGCGCCCAAAAGGGCCTGCGTAGCGGGAGCGGGACTTGAACCCGCGACCCCACGATTATGAGTCGTGTGCTCTAACCACCTGAGCTACCCCGCCGCAGAGCCCCGAGACAGGATTGAACTGTCGACCCCTTCCTTACCATGGAAGTGCTCTACCACTGAGCTATCGGGGCGTGACTAGCTCAAATTGCAGGCTAGGACACTAGTTGAGATTACCACCTAGGCAAACCTTAGGCAAACCTTAGAGAGCAGCAGGTAGGCGGAAGATGTTGATACTTAGAGGCTCAGAAGGTAGTTTCGCCACTTTTCCATCAATAACTAGGTTGGCTGAGCCAAACAGGTTCTCTGCCTGCTTGAGCCCTGCAACTGCATCCAACGGAATGCTTGCATTGGTGTCTGTGCCACGAGTAGCAACAGTCAAGATGGTCTGCTTCTTGTTCTCTCGGACATAGGCAACAACTTCATTTGAGACATAAACAAATCTCATTGAGCCATCGTGCAGAGCTGTGTTTTCTTTTCTGATCTTGGCGAGGGCCTTGTAATTGACCAGCATGGTTCTATCGTTTGGTCGCTCATTGTTCCAAGGAATAGGAGTTCTTGATTCTTCACCGTTCTGACCGTCAAGACCAAACTCATCTCCAGCCCAAATAACTGGCATACCGGGGAAAGTGAACTGCATACCCGCTGCTACTTTTTGTGCTCCTGGCATTGCAAAGGTTTTGAATCTAGGAATGTCGTGAGTATCAAGTGGGTTCATGTTGTGTAAACGAACATGCCATGGGAAACCTGCTGCAAAATCTAAATGCTGCTTCACCATTTCATGGCCATTGATCTTGGTTTTACCGATACCTAGGAAACCTGCTTCACCTTTGACGTTTGGGTTATAGAACCAACGCCATACAGGCTTAGTGAAGTTGTAATAAGTCATAGCTCCGTGCCAACCCTCGCCTTGAATCTGGTAGGCAGCATCGCCGGTGTATTCACCTAGCAGGATTGTGTCTGGATTAATCTTCTGCATTGATTCACGAATAAGAACTTGTAGCTCCATGTACATATCTTCTTCACGAATACGACCAGTCATATTAGAAACATCGATACGCCAACCATCCATGGCAAAAGGCTTCTTGATCCACCGAGCAACAATTGACTTAGAGCCAGTGATAAATCTCTTTCTTAGCTCCTCTGAGTTCCAGTTGAACTTAGGAAGGGATGGAACACCGAACCATGAGTCATAGTCTTTGTTCTTATTGCTGAAGTAATAGAACTCTGACTCTTTAGCTCCTGGCTTTTTATAAGAAGCTTTGAACCATTCATGAGCAGCCCCTGAGTGGTTAGAGGTTAGGTCTCCAATGATCTTGAAGCCTTGCTTGTGAGCTGCTTCTGCCAATTCAATAAGAGCTTTATCGCCACCGAGAAGAGGGTCAACTACATCAAAGCTTGACGCGTCATACCTGTGGTTGCTTCTAGCAGGAAAGACTGGAGTTAGATAAATCAAAGTAACACCCAGTGCCTTTAGATGATCTAAGTGTTCTGTGATTCCGTAGATGTCGCCACCAAAGAACTGCTCACTGGTACCAGGACCAGTTCCAATTACTTTGTCTCCCCATTCTTTAGCAATAGCCCAGCTAGGAAGTTTTTGCTTTGCCAATCTGTCTGACTTCGCAAAACGATCAGGGAAAATCTGATACATCACTGCTTTCTTACCCCAGTCCGGAGCAGAAGAGAAAGTGTTCATTCTAAAATCTTCAACATCAGGCATTTCAAGTTCAGATAAACCTCTGGCATTCAACCAATAACTTGAACCATCGTTCATCTCAATAAACCATCTGTAATTCATGTATGGGTTATGCATCGTGATGACTGATTCGAACCAGGTCCAACCGTTCTTAGTTGAAACCACTTTGGCTGGAGGTGATGGAAAAGCTTCACCCGATTCACTGAAGCGGACTCTTACCTGCTTAACCTTGCCAAGGGCGGTGTGCACACGGATTCGTAGTTTGATCTTGTCGCCAACTTGTGGCTTCTGATTAGAAACGTAGAGGGCTGAGCCATCGTGGTGAGGGTATAGACCTCTAGGTAATGTTTCTAGAACAGATTTCATGCTGGCCCCATTCATGGCTAGAGGTTTATATCTGGGATAAGTCTTACGAGAACTGACTGCGAGACCAAATCTAGCAAGGGATTTATGTAAGCGATTACATTTTGGTAAACAAAGCGAAGTGAGCTCTTTTCTTAGCGTATTTTTGACCTTATGTCAGTAATAACAGCAGATGTACTCTCACGCTCCAAAAAAGACGCCGAATGGTGGAGAACCAGCGTCATTTACCAGATCTACCCTCGCTCCTTTGCAGATGGCAACGGCGATGGCATGGGTGACCTCCAGGGAGTCACAGAGAGACTTGAGTCCCTAGCTGAACTTGGCATTGATGCCATCTGGTTCAGCCCTTTCTTCAAGTCCCCGCAAAAAGATGCCGGCTACGACGTTGCTGACTACAAAGACATTGATCCACTATTCGGTTCTCTAGCTGACTTTGATGCATTGGTTGCAAAAGCGAACACTTTAGGTTTGAAGATCATTGTTGACCTAGTTCCTAATCACTCAAGTGACCAGCACGTTTGGTTCCAAGCTGCACTAAAGGCAGCCCCTGGTTCTAAAGAGCGTGCTCGTTACATCTTTAGAGATGGCAAGGGCGAAAATGGAGAACTACCTCCTAACAATTGGGAGTCAGTATTCGGTGGGGCTGCCTGGAGCAGAGTCACAGAACCTGATGGCACATTAGGTCAGTGGTACCTACACATCTTTGATTCTTCACAGCCTGACTTTGACTGGCAGAACGAAGAAGTAAGAGCAGAGTTTGATTCAGTATTGAGATTCTGGTTAGACCGAGGTGCTGCCGGTTTCCGTATCGACGTAGCTCACGGAATGATAAAGGTCGATGGGCTGCCGGATGTTGTTTCAAACAACTCAACAATGTCGGGTCAAGATTCACCTGATGCAATCAGGACTAAAGAAAGTGATGAAGAACTAATCGCTCGTCTTCAAGTTGAGAACCCATTCTGGGGTCAGAACGGTGTTCACGAAATCAACAAGAGATTCCGTGCAATCTTGGATGAGTATGACGATAGAGCTATGTGTGGAGAAGCCTGGGTTCACCCACTCTCCAGAATGGCTCGCTGGGTTAGACCTGGCGAATACCACCAGACCTTTAACTTTGGTTACCTAGAAACTCCTTGGGACAAAGACAAACTACACAATGTAGTAACTGAATCTCTTAGAGAGTTCGGTGCTGTTGGTGCTCCTTCAACCTGGGTTCTCTCAAACCACGACGTTATTCGTCACGCAACCAGAATGGCTTACGACAGTATCCCTAAGCAAGGTGATGGCATTGGCCCTGAGTATGAACAACCTGATGAGGCTAGAGGCCTTAGAAGGGCAAGAGCAGCTTCAGCATTCATGCTTGGTCTTCCGGGTGGTGCTTACATCTATCAGGGTGAAGAACTAGGCCTACCTGAGCACACAACTCTAGATAACAAGTTCCGTGAAGACCCAACCTTCTTCAGAACCAAAGGTGCAAGAGTTGGCCGTGATGGCTGCCGTGTTCCTTTGCCTTGGGAAGCAGGAGCTAACGAAGCCAACGGTTTCTCTGCAACTGGTAAGTCATGGCTACCTCAGCCTTCTTCATACAAGAGATACGCAAGAAGTGAACAAGAAGGTGTTGCCGGATCAACCCTTGAGCTATACAAGCAGTTACTAAAGATGCGTAAAACTCATGACATGGGTAACGGTGAATTCCGTTGGGCTCCTGAATACATGGATGAGTCAACTCTTGCTTATGTCAACAATGGTGTTCTAGTGCTATCAAACTTCAAGGGAAGCGCTGTAGTTATCCCTGCAGGTGAGATACTTGCTACTACTCAACACGACCTAACAATTGAGGGTGAGTTAGAGTATGACAACACAGTTTGGATAAGGTTGTAAACAAGAAAGCGGTTAAGAAGAAGTGCCCGGCAAAGTTGCCGGGCACTTCTGTTTAACTTATCGAATCAACGCAGAGTCTTAATCCACGAAGCACCTGTTTTACCTAGTTTGCGTAGCTGTTCTAGGCGAACAGCAATCCAAACCATGACTGCTGCAATTATCAGGAGAACTACCCATAGGAACCAGCTCTCTCTAGCTATTGGCTGGAATGCATATGGCAATACGCCAACAATTACTCCAACTAGTCCTGGGAAGAATAAGCCTCCGAGCGATCTAAGTGCTCCAACCACTAGCAAGGTAACTGTTGCACCCATCAAGATTCCGAATCTCCACCAGTCAACTTCTGTTAGTGAAGTGTTGCCAATAGAAGTGAAGGTTAGGAACAATGAAGGGGCTAGAGCAACAACCGACGGAATTCCCAGATACAAGTAGCTACTGTCAGGTAACTTATTGATACTTCTCAATCCACCCAGCAGTAGGAATAGGAATAGTGAAACACCCAGTGCTCTAAGAGCAACGGTTGTTTCGTAGTCCGCACTCTGTTCTGCATTTGCCCATGTGATTGGCAAGATCAGAAGTGACAGCGATGCGCCACCAGCTACAGCGATACCAAGGTTTCCACTTCTCATTCCAAGAATCAGGGCCACCAAGGCAATTGCAAGGACAGCCAGGATTCTAGTGATCTGAGTTGGGTTAGTTAGCTGGATAGATGTGTCCAGAGTTGTGTAGGTGTGAATAATCGAAGGTAATACCAAAGCAAACAACGGTAATCCGTGGCTAAACAATGTCGATTTGAAGTTGAATACCTTCTTGAGGTTTTTATTTCCAACAAGAATTGCTCCCGCAGCACCTAGCCCGAATAGTTCTGGGCCTTCTAGTAGATCTGGTGCTAGCACCTCAACCATCTGAGCTAGAGATAAACCAAGACCTAGTAGGCCTATGTATTCCAGGATCGCCCACAGCTTGCTTGAGCCTCCAGAGAATCTGAAGAAGGAGTAAGCCGCAAGTATCGCAGTTGATGCAACCAAACGATAAACAGTAGCTTCTTCATTCACATTTTGAGTTAGTGAGTAGATTGCTGAAGCTGCTACCGGGAATAGCAGTGGCACGTCCATACCAACTAATCTTCTAAAGCCTTGTGAAGCGGCCTTGTTGAAGATAGTTGGAAGAGCAAATGCTAGAGCTAGCGGGACGGTGTAAATTTCTAGATTGAACTTATCCAAATCAACTGAATTACGAATCAGATCGCTAGAGATTAGAGCAATCGTTACCGGAGCTAGGTAGCTAAGAGCAAACCAACCATTGGTGGTGTTAGATTTCGCAGCACTTGATGCTTGCAATTGTCTGAAAGCTATGAAGGCGAATATCGCAGCAACTGCAATCCTTCTAGCTCCGTCTAAGTTCTCCACACCATAGGCCTCAATAGCTTCTTCGCCCATGTAGAAATTAGCTAGTGTGATGAAAGCTAGGAACATGTATGACAGACCAGCCACACGAAGAGCCATCTGGATACGCTCGGAACTTATTCTCTTTAGTTCAGCAGTAGCACCAGCTACCACAGCTACCAGACCGAGAATTCCTAGCCCAAGCCAAATCTGAACTGCCTCGCCATCTTGATTCCACTTACTCAAATTAATCAAGATGGATGCAAGTGTTAGCCCGAATACGCTAAACAATGAGAAGTAGGTTGTGTATCTGCCTGAAACGCGTTTGTCCACGATTCTCAATACGAAGTTCAGTGCAAGAGCGGCAACGATTACTAATGCAAGGTGCGCGGCGATAAGTAGTTCGTCTCTCTGAGCGATTGCTGCAAGCAATAGGCCACCGAGTGAGTATCCGTAACCAACCCAGACCGATGACTTAACTTTGCCAATCCAAGAGATCGCATAGTTGAGTACAGCAATCAGCAGTAGAGCTACTCCAGTGAAGAGCACGTCTTCGTTGTTTGTCATTGACACCAACAACTTCAGAGCTAATACTCCCTGGAATGTATAGGAGTAGCGAAGCAATAGAGTGCCCAAAGTCTTTGACCTAGATCCCAGAAGACCTGTAACTAGCGCAGAGCCAGCTAGTACTGATACTAGATAAACCTGATTTGTGCTTGAGGTGAAAGAGTCTACGTAGATAGCAAGCAATGTAGTCAGGACTGTTGTGAGAATAAAGATTGTCAGCTGAGTTCCTGGATTGATTGCCTTACCTAGTTTCTTGTTGACTAAGGCAACTAGCGGTGAATAAGAAACTGCCAGAAGTATGAGTCCCAGTGCCACAAGTGCATACTCGAGGGTGTTAGAGCTAAATACCACTCGGCTTTGCTCGTAACCGAAGATAAAGCGGCCACCACCAGTAACCGCTGCGTACAGTAGCCCTAGACCTAGGAAGTGGAATACGGTTGCAGCAACTGTTGAACTTCTTCCAGCGCCTAGGAAGCTCTGGTAGATGAAAGACAATCCGAAAGCAACTAAGAAAACACCGAAGGCTGCAAGGTATTCGAAGATTTCCTTCTCAACACCTATGTACCAAAGGATCCAAGTTGCTGCTGTTGCAATGTGTGCAACCTGAACAGCCAATGGGTACTCCCCGACTCTCTTGACGTAGAAGCCAATTGCGAGAGTTGCAAACATAATCAAGGTGGTGCCAAGCACACCTAGCCAGTAGTTGTTTGGATCAATGAAGAGGAACCAGGTGTTCAAAGCAACAGCTACAACTGGATAGGTGTAGATACGCAGCCAAGTATTGATTCTGGCAACGGCTGCTTCGTGAGATGAAAGAGCTCCAACCCAGTAGCTACGTGTGGCAATAGCCAAGACGCTAACTAGAGCAAAGACAGTGAATGGCACAGGCTCTGGTCGTTCACCGAAACTTAGAACGTTTAGGACTAGATAACCAACAGAGAGCAGACCGAAAGCTGCAACGCTGAACAATGAGAACTTCTCAAGTGCATCATCTTCGCGCCTAGCCAAGTCTTTTTCATACTCATGATCTTCAGTTCCCTTATCGATTTGGAACTTGATCTTGGCCACTTGAGTGCTCAGCACACCAATTAGAACTCCACCTAGTGTGGTTGTAGCGGAGAACCAAGCAAATGAACCTGAACCAATTCCGAATCTTTCAACAAGGTCACCGAATGTGTAAACCAGTGCAGAAGCTGCTAGAGCTGCGATAGAAATAAGCTTCCAACCGAAATTTGCTTTGAATCTTGCAAGTACGAATGAAACTAGCGACACAACCAAGAGGTTTAGAGTCCAGAACCAAGCTGGTGCAGTCTCCCAGGTAAATGAATCATTGAGAATATCTCCAGCAACCAGGATGGAGAACATCAGCATCGCTGAAGAGAATGTTGCCATGAAGTTGGCAAGCATGACTGAGAACTTTCTTCCCCAGAAAGCTAAGAGTGCTGTACCAATTCCGACAGCTAGCGTTACACCGAGGAATCCTTCCTCAGGGAATGTATCTAGGTTTGTAGAAACAAATATGCTTCCCGCAACAACAATGATTGCGCTAGCTCCCATAATCAACCACTGTTGAAGAGAAAGGCTAGCTCTCGCTTTTCTTACCTTTCTAACAACAGGTGCAGCAGGAGAGCTTTGCTGTGAGGCAGCTACAGGAGCTGCTCCAGTTGAAGATGCAATCAACCTCTGTCGCACTGCCATCAAGTCTCGTTCGATACGAAGATATCTAGCGCTCAGTGTTTGGTAATCAAGAAGATCTTTTGTCTTGAACTTATAACCACAAGGACAAGTCACCGTAGCCTTGCCTTCAAGATCAGCTGCAGAGAAACTGTGTTGACACACAGTTGTATGAATGTCTCCACCCATTTGGGTTGATTGAGATATGGTTTGAGGCGCAGTTACTTGGGCTGCCACAACAGGCGGGTCCACAAGACCTCTACCTCTTAACTTATCTCTTCTGACAAGGAAGATTACTAGACCCACTATTAGAAGCGGAAAGATCAGTTGCTGTAGACCAAAACCTAGGAACGGGAAAAATACTGCCAGCAATGGTAGAACTACGAAGAGACCAAATAGAGATCCGCAGGTAATCCCTACGATTTTCCCCGTGCTCATTCCTTTTTTAGACATTCAATTTCCCCCTTAGAAGTAGTTAGTAAAAACCTAGTCAACATTTGTCCCTTTACGGAAACTATGGAAATGTTCGTTATTTAATTGTAACGGGGTGTTTTCTTGCTTAACACACCTTTAGTCAAGCGGTCTGAGCCAATACAAGCCTTCAGATGAGAGTAATTATTACGCCTAAAATCAAGGCTATGGAGATAAACAGTTCAGTAAGCCACAAAGCCAGCGAACAGCGGGATTGGTGGCGCTCAGCTGTTATCTACCAGGTCTACCCTCGCTCCTTTGCTGATGGTAATGGTGATGGAATGGGTGATCTAGTAGGAATAACTAAAAGACTTGATTCCCTAGCATCGCTGGGCATAGATGCCATATGGCTCTCCCCTTTTATGCCTTCTCCTCAAAAAGATGCTGGCTATGACGTTTCAGATTACAGAGGGGTTGATCCTCTCTTTGGAACGCTCGATGACTTTGATGTGATGCTGGATAGAGCCCATGAACTAGGGCTAAAGATTCTGGTTGACCTTGTTCCTAACCACTCAAGCGATCAGCACGCTTGGTTCCAAGCTGCATTGAACTCACCAGAGGGTTCACCTGAACGAGATTTCTATCATTTCAAAGATGGCAACGGAGATCTACCACCTAATAACTGGGTCTCCATGTTTGGTGGTCCTGCCTGGACAAGAATTACTAACCCAGATGGAACTAAAGGTCAGTGGTATTGCCACCTCTTTGATTCATCGCAACCAGATTTGAATTGGGAAAACCCGAAAGTCCAGGAAGCCTTTGAAGAGATTCTAAAGTTCTGGCTTGATCGAGGAGTTGATGGTTTCAGAGTTGATCAACCTCATGCCATGGCAAAAGCAAAAGGGCTACCGGATCATCCTTACGTTGATAGAGCAGGTGCTGGGTTTATTGAAGGTGAAGAGAACCCTCCGATGTGGTTCCAAGATTCTGTTCACACAATCTTTAGAAGATGGCGAGAGATTCTTGATAGCTATCCAGGTCAGCGAGCTATGTGTGGTGAAGCATATGTGCTTCCACTTTCATTCATGGCCTTATGGGTTAGACCAGATGAATTCCATCAGACCTTTAACTTCAGATACCTCGATGCTCTATGGAATTCTGAATCTATATTCAAAACAGTCAATGAATCCTTCGAAGCCTTTGACTCTGTAGGAGCACCTAGCACCTGGGTGCTTTCTAATCACGATGTGATTAGACATGCTTCGAGACTTGGCGGGGACTATGGAAGAGCAACTGCATCAGATGGAATTGGCCCTAATGCACCTCAACCAGATCTGGAACTAGGTCTTAGAAAAGCAAAGGCAGCAACATTGTTTACCCTAGGACTACCTGGTTCTATGTATCTCTACCAAGGAGAAGAACTAGGACTTCCTGAGCACACAACCCTTGAAGATAAATACCGACAAGACCCAACATTCTTTAGAACCAATGGCAAACGAGTTGGCAGAGATGGTTGCCGAGTTCCACTTCCTTGGGAAGCAGGAGTCAACCAATCAAATGGTTTCTCATCAACAGGAGCCTCTTGGTTACCTCAACCAGATATCTATAAGAACTACTCAAGAAACCTTCAAGAAGGAGTCTCAGGCTCAACTCTTGAGATGTATAAACAAGCCTTGAAACTACGAAGCGAACTAGATCTAGGTCAAGGATCATTCGAATGGGTTACAGAACTCTGTAACCAAGATGTTCTGGCTTTTAGAAATAATGGAATTCTTGTAATTCACAACTTTGGTGAAGTAAGTATTGACGTTCCTGAAGGTCAAGAGTTAATGTCTAGCACTGCTGATTCACAACAGAATCAAGTGCTGCCTCATGAAACCAAGTGGTTGAGACTCTAATACTTCTCAATCAAATCAAAGTAGATACACACAATCTGGGTTTCACCAGTGACTTGCACTCCGCAGCTTTCCCAGAATGCAGTGTGGCTTCTTCGAAAATCATCCCCCGTTAGATCACCTTCAGCTTCAGCTAATGCAAACTCATCAGAAACTTCATCGAATCTGACTATCTCGACTCTTGTGACCTCAATCTTGCCTAGGGGTTCGTTATTGTTACCCACAACAATGTGGATCTCTCCAACGTGTTCAATCTCTTCACCTTCGTCTAGATAATCATCCAAGAGACCTGCTGTCGCTCTTTTATTGCCGTTGAATACAAAATCTAGGAGCGTTTGTCTCGACTCACCAGGGTTTCCAAGATCCATGATTCGGTATCCATCAATGCGTTCCCATGCCATAGGTCAAGTCTACAAACCCCAAGCAGTTGAGCGCTAAATGGGGCTATTGCTTAAATTAGCCCAATTTCTGTTTTCAGAGTATAGTGATAATCGATACATTGATAAACAATACAATTTGTCCATTGAGCTAAATCAAGGAGTAGCAAATGTTAAAATTCTCAACCGTCTTCGCGAAGATTGCCACCTGGCTAATTTGGTTCATGATTCTCATGGGCTTTGCGCTATTAGTCTTTGTTATTCCATTGAATAGCGATCTATTCCAAAGCCGATGGGTGGAGTTCAGGGGTGATGCAATAACTATCCAGTTCTTGACTAGCCTGCCTGTTGTTTTCTCAATGGTGTCCTTGCTTGCCATAACGAGATTGCTTAGTCGAATTGCTTATGGAGGCCTCCATTCGACTACGACTCAAAGATGGGTAAACATACTTGTTGGTAGTTCATTCTCCGTAGGAGGCGCTTTTATCATCCTCTCTGGCTGGCTAACTGGACAGAATGCCATGGCTCCGCTAGTTGTAATTGTCTTGATAATTGGCACAGCAATCGCGGCAACAGTTGGGTTCATAACACTGGCTTTGAAGAGTGTTCTTATTAAAGCAACTTCTGACCACAACGAATTAGAAGGGTTGATCTAATGCCTATCGTCGTGGACTTTGACAAGCAACGAGCAAAGAAGAAACTGACTATGGCTCAGCTGGCTGACCGAATGGGTATAACTCAATCCAATCTGTTTGTGTTGAACAGTGAACGCGCCAAGGCTGTTAGATTTTCTACTTTGGAAGCGTTATGCAAGGCACTTGACTGCCAACCAGGTGACATCCTGAAATATGTGCCAGAGGAACCTTCAACCAAAAGTGCGGCCGGAAAAGCTAAACGCTAGAAGTGGATTTCTTTTCCTAAGGATTAGTGTGGAAGGGTATCTGTAACGACCAAGGAATAAAGATGAGCCCTAAGAAAATATTCAACACATTTGCCAGAGCAGAAGCCTTTACTTGGACCTTGCTCATTACAGCACTAATTCTTAGGGGTCTGGACTTTGACCCAATTGCAGTGACAATTGCGGGAAGTATTCACGGAGCTGTTTTCTTAGGTTATGCAGTAACAGCAGGGCTTACCGGCATCAACCAAAGATGGGGCTTTGGAAAGGCAGCGTTTGCAGTTGCACTGGCTATTGTTCCTTTTGCAACTGTTCCTTTTGAAATTAGACAGAACAAGAAGGGTTCGCTTGAAGGATCATGGCGAACAACCACTAGCGAAGACCCAAGGGATGCTGGACGTATCGACAGCCTGTTCCGTTGGTTTATTGCAAGACCAATCACTTTGATTGCTGTGATTGTTATTGGGCTAACAACTTTGTTTG
>Ga0207936_1000113_pt1 | contig 17034 bp, 19 predicted proteins | sample LakMenEpi19Nov10_FD_150715 | JGI IMG/M metagenome (GOLD analysis project Ga0207936, IMG submission 150715) | Freshwater microbial communities from Lake Mendota, WI - 19NOV2010 deep hole epilimnion (SPAdes) | ecosystem: Environmental > Aquatic > Freshwater > Lake > Epilimnion/Euphotic zone ... | reverse complement strand
CGCCAGCGCCCGATAGGTCTCTTTTTTGCAGCCCCATGCCGATTTGCTGCTCAACGGCCGATCGCGAAGGCAGGCGGATGTCGTTGACTACTTCATCAAGCTTGGTGACAGGTCCGGGGCCAGCAATTTGCAATTCAGGTTTGACCGGCACCAGGTCTAGCCGCTGAGCCAGCCGGTTGGCCAGCAGCGTGTCAACAAGGGGGCTCAAGCCGCTCACAAATGCCTGTCAGAATTCTTGCCGTAGGCTTTCTGAAGGCTGTCCTGCTGCTCAAGACTCCTGAGCACCTCACCAAGATGCCGCAATTGCGGCACGACCAGACTGGAGAGTTCAGCTTGACGGGTCGCGATGCGGCCGAGAAGCAAATATTTGCGCGCAAGCTGTTCCTCGTGCAGCGACTCCAGCGCTTGTATCTCCCTTAACCGGTCAACCATGGCGCTGTAAATCTCCTCTTGCGCGGGCAACTCGGCCCACTGGCCTGAACGCGCCTGCAACAGCATTTGCTCGGCCAGTGTGGATATTTGCTCATAGCAATGCATCACTTCACTTTGAGAACTCATGTCAGGCTCCTGCGGAAAAACGTTGAGGAGCGGGGTCGTTCGACGCCAGAAGCATGGCGTGTGGTTTCACTGGATCAATCTCGCGCCAGGCAGAAGAGATGTTGTCCAGCAGGCGGTCCGCTTCGTCAAGTAGTACCGGGTCGTTGCGCAGGTTGGCTTGCATCAGGCGCTGGCTGATGTAGTCATACAGCGCAGACAGGTTGTCTACAAGTTTAGCGCCCGCCTCGCCGCCCGCTTGGGCGTCCAGGCTCGCCTTGAGGCCGTTATCGACGATGTTGATAGCCTTGGAAATTGCCCTGCCTTTGGCGGCGATTTCCTTGCATGCCATGTGGTGGCGGGCCATGGCGATGGCGATCTTGGCACCGTCAAAAAGCATGGTGATAAGTTGGTGCGGGGACGCGCTCATGGCGGCCGACTGCAGACCCACCTGGGCATAACTCCGAACGCCGGCGGCGCTGTTGGCGGTGCGTGTATACATCAAATAGCCTTACTTTTTATTGCTGTTGTTCAATGCTTCGAATTGCTGCGTCAGATAGGAACTGGTCTGGTTCATGCTGTTCATCATCACGTCCAGCTGCGTGAATTGCGCCTTGTAGCGCGCAATCGTGGCGTCAATGCGTTCCGACGTCACCGTGTACTGATTCGCCAGCGAATCCAGTGTCTTGTTGATGCCTTTGGTGGCGGAAGTCAGCACACCGTCAGTGCTGTTGGTGTAGCCGCCAAGCAGCGTCGACATTTTGGTACCAAAGCCGCCGGTTCCCGCTGAAAACAAATGCGCCACGCCACTCATCTTGCCATCAAGTGCTGCCGTCAGCTTGGTCGAATCAAGCGTCAAAGTACCGTCCTTTTGAAATGAAACACCAATCTGCGACAGCATCGTCAGGCCGCTGCCGTCGTCGGTCTGCGCGGACGTCAACGCCGAACGGATACCCGTTTGAATGTTGCGCAGCGTCGAATCGCCCAGCAAAATCGCACCTGACTTGCTGGCTGGGTCAAAAGCGGTCAACCTTGAAGCCACGCTTTGCAGGCTGTTGTACGCAGAGACAAAAGTGCTAACCGCGCTTTGCACGCCAGCTTTGTCCTGCTCTACCTTCAAGGTGGTGGTTCCCACCTTGGTCACAGTCATCGTGACGTCCTGAATGGCGCCCGCCACGCTGTTGGTGGGACTGGTGATGGCAATGCCGTTCACGGTCAGCAGGGTATTTTGCGCAGCCGCGGTTTGCTGCAAATTTTGTGTCGCGGCTGGATCGTTCGCCAGCAGGCTGGACAAGGCTGCATCACCCGTGACCGTGATTTGCATGCTGGAGGCTAGCCCGGTCAGCTTTGACGTCAGCACCAGCCGGTTTGGCATGGCGCTGCCGTCGTTGACGATAGAGGCCGTCACACCGCTGGCGGCATCACCATTGATGGCGTCGCGAATGCCGGCCATCGTGCTGCCGGCGGCAATGGTGATCGGCGTTGCCACAGTTGCCCCGGCGGTGAAAGTTGCACCGGTGAATTTGCCGGTGACCGGGTCGGCGGTGGCACCAGTCACCGCGCCGAACTGAATCGTCACCGTGCCGCCGCCAATCGCAGCGGTGCTGCTGGTCACGCCTGTGGTTGCCAACGACTGCGCCTGCGACAGCTGCGTGACATTCAGCGCGTAAGTGCCACTCGATGCGGTTGACAGCGCCGTGGCCGTCACCACATCGCTGGCGGTCGAGGAGGCCTTGACGCCCTGAAACAACTCTGGCTTGGCAAGTGCTGCGGCAGCCGACTGAAGCCCGCTCAAAGCGCCACCGAGCTGGCCGTATGCTGACAGCTTGGTGGTGTAGCTGGTTTGCTGCTTCTGAAGCGCAGCCAACGGGGCTTGCTCGGCGCTTTTCATGCCTGCCAGCAAGGTGTTCAGGTCAAGGCCGGAGCCAATGCCAAGGGAAGAAACTGCGGCCATGAGATTCCTTGATTGCTATATGTTGCGCATGTTGCTGTTGGCTGCCGACCTGGTCAAACCGACTGCGCAAACAGCAAGCCCTTGAGGTTGTCCACGGCTTTGGACATTTTCACCACGTCTTCGGTTGGTATCTGGCGGATCAGCTGGCCGGTTTCCTGGTCCACCACCTTGACGATCAGCTCTTTGTAATCAGGATCGATCTTGAACTGCACACTGATTGAAAAGCCTGCCATCACCTTATTGATGTTTTCAATCGATTCCAGAACCCGTTTTGCATCCGGCTTGTCAAGCGCGTCATTCTGGACATCAGCCAGAAGCCTGGGCACTGGCATGGCCATGACCGCCGCAGGCGCCAGTTTGGACGCAAGTCCGTGCGCCCTGCCAACAGGTGTCTGCTGATCTCTGCCTGTAGCTATCTCGGATGTTGAAATTGACATAGGAACCTTTGCCATAAACCGCTATCCGCTCGCACCTGAAAATCTGTTTTCAAGAACGACCGGGCAGCGCAATCAGGCTTTAAAGCCTGATTGACTGACCATGTTTGCAAGTGATAGCTCCATGCTGTCACCTTGGGTTTCTTAGAGCCAGCCGCCATCGGCTGGCTCTAAGCTGATTACTGCAGCATGGACAGAACGCCCTGGGTGGACTGGTTGGCCTTGGCCAGCACAGAGGTACCGGCTTGTTGCAGGATCTGCGCGCGCGTCATGTTGGACACTTCAACCGCGTAGTCAGCGTCTTCAATGCGCGAACGCGAAGAGGCAAGATTGGTCACGGTCGTGCCAAGGTTAGAGATCACCGAGTCAAAACGGTTTTGCACTGCACCCAGCGAGCCACGCTGGTCATCAACTTTTTTCAGTGCCAGATCAATCACTGCCAAAGCGCTTCCAGTGGCCCCACCATTGACCACTGCTGAATCAGCGTCATACGCTGCCTTGGCTGAGGCCATTGAGGCTGCCGTAGCAAAAATCGTCGTGTTGGCAACCGCGCCAGTGAAAGCATTCACATCGCCTCCCGTCAACTTGTACGTGCTACCAGTTGAATCGGTGACAGAGTAGTTGGCATATGTATCGGTGGCAGCAGTGTAAGTACCGTAGCCTTGCAGCGTCAGGCCGGCACCAGCACCAGCAACGGCGGAAGTTACACCTGTGAGGTCGACTGCGGTTGTTGTGGTCACTCCGCCTGCCACAGTAGTGAAATTGGTTTTTTGGGTGGATCCGCTCACATTGAAACCAGTCAAGCCCAATGCGGATCTGTCCATTTTTTTCAAATCAACGGCAATGGTCTGGCCGTCATTTGCACCGATCTGGAAGCTCAATGACTGGTTGGAAGCCAAAACTTTGACGCCATTGAAGTCAGTTTGCGCCGAAGTGCGGTCAATTTCAGCCAGACGCTGGGTAATCTCTGCCTGAATAGAGGCCTTGTCGGCGGTGGTGTTGCTGCCATTGGCAGACTGAACTGTCAATTCACGAATCCGCTGTAAATTGGTATTGATTTCGCCCAACGCACCTTCAGTGGTTTGAGCCATCGAAATACCGTCGTTGGCATTGCGCTGGGCTTGTGTCAAACCCTTGATATTGGCTGTGAAGCGGTTGACAATGGCCTGACCAGCGGCGTCGTCTTTGGCGCTGTTGATGCGCATGCCAGAAGACAAGCGCTGGATCGAGGTGTTCAGCGCACCTTGCGACTTGGTCAGGTTGTTCTGTGTGAGCAGCGAGAGGGAGTTGGTGTTGATAACTGAGGACATGAAAGGCTCCTGATTACAAAGGGTTGATGGGCTCCGGCAGGTTTGCCGTCACGCTGGTCTTGTCTGCTTGAACAGTCTGCAAACCACCGTTATTTGAGTTATCGGCCAGCCTTTGAAAAACCTTTAGGGCTGCGTTCAAATAATTTGCCTGTTTTTTCAAAGTCTTCCCGCTTAAATCCGTTCCGCTGCAAAAAACCGTGGTTTTTCTTTCTGGCGCCTTCCCGCCTTTGGGGAAGAAGGCCAGGCGGAGTCGGGCGGCACGGCGCGCTATTCAGGCACAAAATTTATACAAAATCAGGCTCTAGCCCATACAGGACGGGCGCAAGCAGCTATGAATAACAGAGCAGTTAAGCCTCAAGCCGCCATATTCATGACTTCCTTGTACGCATCGACCAGCTTGTTGCGCACCGTGATCCCGGTTTGAAAGCCAATACCGGCTTTCGCCAAATCGACCATCACGTCGTTCAGCGCGACACCGGGCTTGCCCATTTCAAAGGCTTCGGCCTGGCGGGACGCGCTTTGCTGCGCGCTGCTGATGCGCGCCAGCGACTTTTGCAGCTCGCCGGCAAAGCCGCCGGTGGCCGCTTCGCCGCTTGAGGCCGGCGCGGCGCCCATTGACGGGGCCAGGGCGCGCATTTGCTGCAAGACGGATTCAATGGACGAGATGGACATTTGTGTGGGGGGGGCTGCAAATCAGCCCATGGGTGAGGATGTGCTGAAGCGTAACAGTGCGACTTTGCGCCGCATCGTGCCAAAAGATGGCAAAACCCCCGGTTGTTCAACCGATCAAACGCTGCTCGCCAGTCTGACAATTTCTTACCGATCCAAAGGGCATGTACCGCACGCCACGAACCATCTCCACCACCACCTACCGCCGCCCTTTTTTTACCGCTTTTCAACGCTTTGCGCCCAATTCATTGCCCTATGCCACCTCTCGCCCTGCCGTGCACCCATCCTGACTGCTCATGCTGCGCCGCTACCGGGGAGCGCCGGGCGGCGCTAGCGCTTAACGCATGAGCACAGTTGCCGATGCCACGGGTGTACAGGCAACGCCTGGCGCCCCCTCCCTGGTGCAGCAGCTACGCGCCAACCCGCGCCTGCCGCTGATTGTTGGCGCGTCGTTTGCGTTTGCTGTCATTGCCGCACTGTGGATGTGGAGCCGACAGCCCGACTACAGCGTGCTGTACAGCAACCTGTCGGAGCGCGATGGTGGCGCCATCATTGCATCGCTGCAGCAAATGAACGTTCCGTACAAGTTCGCCGAAGGTGGCGGCGCCTTGCTGGTGGAAAAAAGCAAAGTGCCCGAGGCGCGCCTGCGCTTGGCCGCAGAAGGACTGCCCAAGGGCGGCACCGTCGGCTTTGAGTTGATGGACAACCAGAAATTTGGCACCAGCCAGTTTGCTGAACAGGTCAACTACCAGCGTGCGCTTGAGGGTGAACTGGCGCGCTCGATCAATTCGATCTCGGCGGTTGAATCTGCGCGGGTTCACCTGGCGCTGCCCAAGCCGTCGCTGTTCGTGCGGGACCAAAAAAAACCCAGCGCCTCCGTGGTGCTGTCTTTACACAAGGGGCGCAGTATTGATGAAGGCCAGGTCAGCGCCATCGTTCATTTGATTTCCAGCAGCGTCCCCGAGCTGTCGAACAAAAGCATCACGGTCGTGGATCAGGCGGGTAATCTGCTGTCGGCAGCCAATTCAGGCACGCGCGGCCTGGACGTGAGCCAGCTTAAATATGTGCAAGAAATCGAGCAGGGCTATATCCGGCGCATTGAAGCCATTTTGCAACCGCTTATGGGAACAGCCAATGTGCGTGCCCAGGTGGCAGCAGACATTGATTTTTCGATAGTCGAGAACACCGATGAAAAATACCGCCCCAATCAGGCGCCGGGCAGTGCAGCGATTCGCAGTCAGCAGTCGAGCGACTCCAGCCAGACCAGCAGCAGTCCCCCGGGCGGTGTTCCGGGCGCACTCAGCAATCAGCCACCGGTTGACCCGGTGGCACCCATCGCATTGCGGGCAGCACCGGCTTCTTCAATTGCTGCTTCGATTGCGGCGGCTGCAGCGGGCCAGGCGACAGGCGCAGCCGCTCTACCCGCAAACACGCGCAAGGACGGCACCACCAACTACGAGCTGGACCGCTCCATCCGCCACGTCATGCAAGGCGCAGGCGGCATCAAGCGGCTGTCGGTGGCGGTGGTGGTGAACTACCGCAGCACGACTGACGCCCAGGGCAAGCGCACAAACAAAGCCTTGACGGGAGCCGAGCTGGAGCAGGTCAACAACCTGGTCAAGGAGGCTATGGGCTTTAGCGCCGAGCGCGGCGACTCGTTGAACGTGGTCAACAGTGCGTTTGCGTCGGATGCAGCCGAAGCCATTGAGTTGCCGCTGTGGAAGCAGCCCGAGAACATTGACCTGGCCAAAACTGGCGGCAAGTATCTTCTGCTGGCAATATTGGCTGTATTCGCATGGTTCTCCGTGCTTCGGCCTTTGCTGAACAAGCATTTGCACCCGCCCATCCCGCCTGCGGCTGAACATGAAGAAATAGCGCCCACTCCGGGCGCTCAGGAGCAGGTACCGTCGCAGGTACAGACCGCTGCCAGTCGCAATGCGGAGGCAAAAGAGCGGCGCGATCAGCGCAACGCAGACAACATTCAGTACGCGCAGGCCACATCGGTCAAAAACCCTCAGGTCGTGGCCATGTTGATCAAGCAATGGATGGCTGAAAAAAATGAATAAGTACCTGCGAAAAAGCGCCATTCTTTTGATGTCGCTGGGTGAAGAAGGCGCGGGCAGCGTGCTCCAGCATATGTCGCAGGCCGAAGTGCAGCTTATGGGCCAGGCCATGGCGCAGCTGACGCAGGTCAAGCGCGAGGAAGCCAGCGCCATTCTTGAAGAGTTCAGGGTTGAAACCGAGCAGTATTCGGCGATTCACCTCAATTCTGGCAGCTACCTGAAGACGGTGTTGAACAAGGCGCTGGGCAACAACCGCGCAGCCACCTTGTTCGATAACCTCTTCGAGCCCAGCGAGACAGCCACGGGCATTGATCGCCTGAACCACCTGGAGGCAGGTGAAGTGGTTGAGCTGATTCATGACGAGCATCCGCAGATCATTGCCACGTTGCTGGTGCATATGGACCGCGACAAAGCCGCTGCCGTGCTGGAAAAGCTACCCGAGCGAGTGCGCGACGATGCGGTCATGCGCATAGCCACCTTCGGCGGCGTGCGGCCGGCAGCGCTGATGGAGCTGACCGATGTGCTCAACACCATGCTGTCGGGCGAAGGCACCAAGCGAAGCCGCCTGGGCGGGGTGCGGGCCGCAGCGGAAATCGTCAACCTGATCAACAGCGCGCAGGAAGAAAAAGTGATCGAGCACCTGCGCTCCCAGGACGAACAGCTAGCGCAAAAAATCATCGACGAAATGTTCCTGTTCGAAAAACTGCTGCTGATCGAGGACAAAGGCATACAGCTACTGCTCAAGGAAATCGAATCGGAGTCGCTGATCATTGCGCTCAAGGGTTCGCCGCAGGAAATGCGCGACAAGTTTCTCAAAAACATGTCTACCCGGGCGGCGGACATGCTGCGCGAAGATATCGAAATGCGCGGCCCGGTGCGGGTATCACAGGTCGAGGCCGAGCAAAAGAGCATCCTTCAAATCGTGCGCCGCCTTGCCGAATCAGGCGAGCTGGTCATAGGCGGCCAAGGCAACGACGCTTATGTCTAATCAACCTGCCCTGCATCGCGTCGATGCCAGCACATTTGTGCCCAAAGCGTCAAGGCCATCACAAACCGCCTGGGAACGCTGGGAAATGGTGTCTTTTGCGAACAAGCCGAAACCGGCTGCCAGCTTGCAAGATGTGCTTGCGTCACAACTGGCTTCAGCTGAACTGCTCGTGAAGATTGATGAGACCGAACTTGCCGAGCTGCGACTTAACGCCCAAAAGACAGGCCAAGCCGAAGGCCTAGCACTTGGCCATTCGCAAGGCCATGCCGAAGGCTTGCGCGAAGGCCATGCCGCGGGACTTGCAGAGGTCAAGGCGCAGGCCAACCAATTGAAGGCGCTTGCGCTGACCTTGCCAGCGGCGCTGCAGCTGGCTCAAAGCTCTGTAGCCGATGAGTTGTTGGCGCTGGCCCTCGATATTGCCCGCAAGGTGCTGGGCCAGGCGCTGGCCACCGAACCGCGGGCCATTCTGGCTGCGGTGCAAGAGCTGCTTCAGGCTGAGCCCTGCCTGACTGGCGGACCACAACTGCTTGTGCACCCCGACGATGCGGCACTGGTCAAGGAATTGCTGGCCGACGACCTGAAGGCCGCTGGCTGGAGCGTTCGGATTGACGCTCAGATCGCCCGCGGCGGCTGCCGTGTCACGGCCCATAGCGGCGAGCGCGACGCCACCATACAAGCGCGCTGGGAACGGGTGTGCGCAGCTCTGGCGCGACACCCTGGCCTTGAAAATCTGGAGGCGGTGAAAGGAACCGAGCCGATATGACGGAACAAGACTTGACCCCACAGGTTAATCCGCACCTGGCGGCCTGGCAGTCGGCGCTGGGCCAGGCCCGGGTGGCGGCCGGGCTGGCGGTGCCGATTCGCACCTACGGGCGGCTGACACGCGCCGTGGGTCTTGTGCTTGAGGCCGTCGGCTTGCGTTTGCCAGTAGGCAGCGACTGCCTGATCGAACTGCCGCCTGGCTACCTTGAGAAAACCGCGGAAGCCGAGGTGGTTGGTTTTGCCGGCGACCGCCTTCTGCTGATGCCGCTCAGCGCGGTTGACGGCCTGCTGCCTGGTGCACGCGTGTATGCGCCGGAGTCGCCGCCAGGCACTGGCGACCTCGGGCCGCGTACCAAGCGCCTGCCGGTAGGCGACGGCATGCTTGGCCGGGTGGTCGATGCCTCCGGCCGCCCGCTCGACGGCCTCGGATCGCTCGACGTCAACCAGCAAGTGCCGCTGACCCGCGCGCCTGTCAATCCACTGACCCGCCCGCCGATCAAGGACGTGCTGGACGTAGGCGTTCGCGCCATCAACGCCATGCTGACCGTGGGGCGCGGCCAGCGCATGGGCCTGTTCGCTGGTTCGGGCGTTGGCAAAAGCGTGCTGCTGGGCATGATGGCGCGTTACACCAGCGCCGACGTGATCGTCGTCGGCCTGATCGGCGAGCGTGGGCGCGAGGTCAAAGATTTCATCGACAACACGCTGGGCAAGGAAGGCATGGCGCGGGCTGTGCTGGTGGCCGCGCCAGCCGATACCTCGCCCTTGCTGAGGCTGCAGGGAGCGGCCTACGCCACTTGCCTGGCCGAGTACTTTCGGGATCGGGGCAAAAGTGTTCTGCTGATCATGGATTCACTTACTCGCTATGCGATGGCGCAGCGTGAAATCGCTCTTGCAGTGGGCGAGCCGCCGGCTACAAAGGGCTATCCGCCGTCGGTGTTTGCCAAGCTTCCGGCGCTGGTCGAGCGGGCGGGAAACGGCGATATCAATGCCGATGGCCAGGGCGGCTCGATCACGGCGTTTTACACCGTGTTGACCGAAGGCGACGACCAGCAGGACCCCATTGCCGATTCGGCCAGAGCGATCCTGGACGGCCATGTGGTGCTGTCGCGCAGCCTGGCCGAATCGGGCCACTACCCGGCCATTGACATTGAGGCGTCGATCAGCAGGGCGATGACAGCGCTGATCGGACCCGAGCAGTTTGAATCGGTGCGCAGCCTCAAGCAGATGCTGTCACGCTACCAGCGCAATCGAGACTTGATCAGTGTCGGAGCCTACGCGCCTGGCCACGACGCACAGCTGGACAAAGCGATTGCGCAGTACCCAAAAATTGAAGCTTTCTTGCAGCAGACGATGGACGAGCGCGTCGACTACGCCGCATCCGTCAACCAGCTGCATGAAACTTTCAACGCCCACTAGCGTTTTTTAACCCCATGCTTGAAGCACTCCATGCCTGAAAAACTGCCGCTTGCCACGCTCATGGAGCTGGCTCAAACCAGAACCGACGACGCTACGCGCCGCCTGGGCCAACTGCAAAATGCCCAGCTAAGTGCCAGCGCCAAGCTGGACATGCTGGTTCAGTACCGGCAAGAGTACCTGGAGCAGTTCAACGGACGAATGGAAGACGGCCTGACAGCGTCACAGGTGTGCAACTTCCAGAACTTCATCGCAACGCTTGACGGCGCCATTGAACAACAGCGCGCAGTGACGTTGCAAGCCAACACCCGCCTTGGCCATGGGCGCACCGACTGGCAAAGCAACAAGCGCCGCTTGAGCTCGTTTAGCACGCTGGCAGACCGGGTGCGCCAGTTTGAAATCGGGGTGGCCAATAAAAAGGAACAGCGCGACAACGATGAGCGTTCTGCCAGACAGTTTTTCATGCGCATCACGGCCCTGGCCGATTAACCCCAAGGATTTTTAGGAGCATCATGCATTCGATACCTTCATTACCAGCCAGCGGACCGACGGCTCCCGTCAGCACAGGCAACCGGGTCGTTGCGCGCTCCGGCGACCAGGACACCGCCCAGCCCGGTAGCTTTGGGGAAGCCATGGCCCACTCGCGCAAAAGCGGTGTTGAGACAGCCGCCGAACCAGCGGTCCGCCCAGCACCAGCCAAAGTTGTACGCCGTGCGCCCGACGCTGACGATACGACGGTTCAAGGTGGCCTCAGTCCGGATTCGGTGCTTTTGATTCCATCGGAAGCCAGACTGGCCGCTGTGGCCAACGCCAGCAACTTGGCAGGCAATTCCTCCGCCGTTGGTTCCACCGAAGCCTCGAAAATACAGGCCGACAGTATGGTCGGCGGTTTGAACAGCCTAATTGCGGCAGCGCCAGCATTGTCCAACGGGCTTGTCGATGCGTCCGGCAGCACGGCGAACACGCAGGCTGTGTCGACACCAGCTTTGGGTCTGGCCGCCAACGCACCAAAAGACTTCGACCCGACGCCTGCGAAATCAAAGGCAACGCCAGCTGGCAACAACATGCCTCTGGCTGCAGATCCACAAGCCGTCACCGCACCGAGCGATGTGGCCGACAAAGGCCTGTCAGACCCGTCATTCGGACAAGCGCTGGTGGCGGACACCGTGCCATTTGCGGGCACCGGCACACTTGCGCTGCCCGCTGGTGCAACGATGCAGCAGCCCGGCAGCGTCTCCACGCCAAGCGTCCCTGCCTCCACTGTATCGGTGATCCTGCTGCCTGAGGTGGGCAGTAACGAATGGGGCAAGGCCTTGAGCCAACAGGTGATCCAGCTGAGCACAGGCGACCGGCAAATAGCCGAAATCCAGCTCAATCCGCCCGGGCTGGGACCGCTGAAGGTGACCTTGAGTGTGAGCGACCAGCAAATGCAGGCCGCTTTTGTTTCAGCGCACTCATCGGTTCGGGCGGCCGTAGAAACAGCCCTGCCGCAACTGCGCGCACTGCTGGCCGAGAGTGGCATCAGCCTGGGACAAACCTCGGTCGGCGCCGAGAGCCAGCCGCAGACCGCATTTGCCAGCGGCCAGGGCAGTTTTGCTAACCAGTCGCCGCGTCAAGGCTACTCAGACAGAGATGCCGGCATGGTTGCCCCGTTGTCCAGCCAGTCAACCGCGGTGAAGCTGCGCCCCGGCCAGGGACTGCGCATTGACACCTACGCTTGAAGTAGCCTGAAAGAGGTCAACTTTAGGCGCGATGCAAACGGTAGAGTTAAAGCGCATTACCCTGTTTTATCAAGCCATGAGGTTGCACCCATCCAGCCAACAATAGTGTTTCAAACTCACGCACACCTTCCATGGTCACAAGTACAGAAACCGTCAGCCCTCCTGGCAAAAGCAAAAAGAAAATTTTCATCCTCATGGGTGTGCTGGCTCTGGCCCTTGCAGGCGCGGGCGGCGGCTACTTTTTCATGAAAAGCAAATCTGCCCCAGCCCCTGTGGAACGCAAGGCGGAGGCACCAATCTTCCTGCCGCTCGAGCCGTTTACCGTCAACCTTCAGCCCGGCGGACGAAGCCGTTTTCTGCATGTCTCCGTGACGCTGAAGATGGCCGATGAGGCATCGCGGGCACAAATGACCCAATACCTGCCCGAAGTGCGCAGCCGGGTGCTCAGCACGCTGTCCAACCGTGAAGCCGAATCGCTGGCTACACCCGAAGACAGGACCCGGCTGAGCGGCGAAATCATGCAGTCGCTGAGCCAGAGCTTTGGCCCGAACACGCCCAAGCAAAAAATCACCGGCGTGATGTTCATCACCTTCATGCTGCAGTAAAGCCGCCTTTATGAAATGCTCTCATGGCTTATGAACAGCAGTTGTCGCAGGACGAGGTCGATGCCTTGCTCCAGGGCGTCAAGGGGCAGACCGATGCGCCAGAGTCGACTTCTGCTGCAACCGGCACGGCGTCTGGGACGCCAGCCTATCGCTTCGGCACCGACGAGCGCATTGCGCGCAACCGGATGCATACGCTCGAAGTCATCAACGAGCGGTTTGCCAGGCACCTGCGCAGCGCACTGCTGACCTACATGGGCCGCAATGCCGATATTTCCGTCGGCGCGATTCAGATGCAAAAGTACGGAGACTTCATCCGTCACCTGCCAGTGCCCGCCAACATCAACCTGATCCAGATGCGGCCATTGCGCGGAACGGCACTGTTTGTGCTGGACCCCAAGCTGGTGTTCCTGGTGGTAGACAATCTGTTCGGCAGCGACGGCCGCTACCACGTGCGAGTTGAAGGGCGCGACTTCACGCCAACCGAGCAGCGCATCATCAGGCGGCTGCTCGACCTGACCCTGGAAAGCTACGGCAACGCCTGGCAACCCGTTTATCCGCTTGACTTTGACTATGTTCGCTCGGAGATGCATGCCCGCCTGGCCAACATCGTCACGCCTAATGAGCTGGTTGTCAACACCACCTTCCAAATTGAGTTCGGCCCGGTGGGCGGTACGCTCAATGTGTGCATTCCGTATTCGATGATTGAGCCCATCAGAAGCCTGCTGTCCAACCCACTGCAAGACGAGGTCGAGGTAGACAGACGCTGGGTCAAGCAACTGGCGCAGCAGGTGCAAAGCGCCGATGTCGAGCTCAATGCCCAGTTCTTGAACGTGCAGTCAAACATCGGCCAGCTGCTCAAGCTCAAGGTGGGCGATGTCCTGCCTGTCGACATTCCAGATACGGTGTTCGCACGGATCAACGGTGTACCGCTGATGGAATGCAGCTATGGCATATCCAACGGGCGCTATGCCCTCATGGTGCAAAAAATGATCAGGCACCAACTCTTAGAACCAAGCGAGGAAACCAAACATGAGTGATCTCGACAAGTCCGACCCGGTGGACGATGCGATGGCCGACTGGGGCAGCGCTATGGCCGAGCAGGCGAAGGCCACGACGCCCCAGGCTGGGCCTGCATTACCAGCCACTGACCGGCTATTTCAGCCGCTCCAGGGCAATGCGGGACCAGCGGCCAACCAAGGCGACATCGACAGGGTGCTGGATGTGCCGGTGCAGCTGACGGCCGAACTGGGCCGCGCGCGTATCACCATCAAAAGCCTGCTTCAGTTGTCGCAGGGGTCGGTGGTTGAGCTTGACGGCCTGGCTGGCGAACCCATGGACATCTTCATTAACGGCTTCCTGATTGCCCAGGGCGAGGTGGTGGTGGTGAACGAGAAGTTCGGCATCCGGCTGACGGAGATCATCACCCCGTCCGAACGTATCCAGAAGCTGAGCCGATGAACGCGCGAAATTTTCTACGGGCTGCGGCTGCGCTGCCGGCCTTCGCCTGCTGTGCAGCTCAGGCGGTGTTGCCTACCGTACCCAGCCCTGCCACAGAGCCCGTTCGCTCGTACGCAGCGGCCGGCGTCATGCAGGCCGGGTTTGGCTTGGCTCTGGTTATTGGACTGATTTTTCTGTTGGCTTGGGCGGGCCGGCGCTTTGGCCTGCAGCCCTCAGGTAACGGCAGACTGCTTAAAGTCGTGTCCAGCGTGATGGTCGGCCAGCGTGAGCGGGTGGTGGTGGTGGAAATCGGCGACGACTGGCTGGTGCTGGGCGTTGCTGCCGGACAAGTGCGGGCACTGCACACACTGCCTGCACAAACTCTTGATGAAACACTGGCAGAGCCAGCCATGAACGGGCTAGACGTCGGACGAGCCTTTTCACAAAAACTGCTGGAATCTGTCAACAGATTCAAAAAAACCGGAATGCGCGACTGATGGACAAGCGGCAGAACAATTGTCCAGGTCGTTTTATAAAAAGATACCGGGAATCATCAGCAGGGCTGCTTCTTGCGCTGGTGCTGGTGTGGCTGATGCTCTGGCCCGGTCTGGCCTCGGCTCAAGGTTTACCTGGTATCACCAGCACAACCGGGCCTGGCGGGGTGCAGACCTGGTCGCTCAGTGTGCAGATGTTGGTGCTGATCACATCGCTGTCTTTTTTGCCGGCGCTGCTACTGTCCATGACCAGTTTTACCCGTATCCTGATTGTTCTCAGTCTGCTGCGCACGGCCATTGGCACGCAGTCGTCGCCGCCCAATCAGGTGCTGGTGGGCCTGTCGCTGTTCCTGACATTTTTTGTCATGTCCCCGGTCTTCGACAAGGTGTATGTTGATGCGTACAAGCCTTTTTCAGAAAACAGCCTGAGCGCTGAAAAAGCGCTGGAGCGCGGCGTCGAGCCGTTCAAGCAATTCATGCTCAAGCAGACCCGCGAAGCCGACCTGGCGCTGTTTGCGAAACTGGCCAAGGCAGGCAACATGAACGGGCCGGAGCAGGTTTCCCTGCGCATCCTGCTGCCAGCCTTTGTTATCAGCGAACTCAAGACTGCTTTTCAGATCGGCTTCACCATCTTTATTCCCTTTCTGATTATCGATCTGGTCGTGGCCAGCGTCCTGATGGCGATGGGCATGATGATGGTGCCGCCAGCCACCATTTCGCTGCCATTCAAGCTGATGCTGTTTGTGCTGGTGGACGGCTGGCAGTTGCTTGTCGGCGCACTGGCGCAGAGCTTTTACCTTTGAGTGGATTGACGTTTCCCGTACAGAAACACTGAATCAATATGACCCCAGAATCCGTCATGAGCATGGGCTATGAAGCCATGAGGATGGCCTTGATGCTGTCCGCACCGATGTTGCTGGTGGCCCTGGTGATAGGCTTGCTCATCGGCTTGTTTCAGGCGGCTACGCAGATCAATGAAGCCACGCTGTCCTTTATTCCGAAGCTGCTGGCGGTGTTTGCCACTGCCGTGATTGCCGGCCCCTGGATGCTGGGACTGGTGCTGGATTACATGCGAAACCTGTTTTCCTCGATTCCGCAACTGGTGGGCTGATTGCCTTCGGTCTTTTCTGTCACCTCGGACCAGTTGAACGTCTGGCTGGTCGCGTTTTTCTGGCCTTTCGTGCGCATGCTGTCACTGATCAGCACCGCGCCGCTGTTCAGCGAGAAGTCAGTGCCTCGCACAGTCAAGGTCAGCTTGGCCGGTTTGATGGCCATTGCCATCGCGCCCACGTTGGGTCCACTGCCGCAGGTGCCTCTGGTGTCGGCGGCTGGCTTATGGATCGTGGTTCAGCAAATCCTGATCGGCGCGGCCATGGGGTTTTCGATGAAGCTGGTGTTTGCCATGGTGCAGGCCGCAGGCGAATACATCGGCCTGCAGATGGGCCTGTCTTTCGCGTCATTCTATGACCCAACCAGCGGTGGCACCACGATGGTGTTGGCACGGTTTTTAAGCGTGATGGCGATGCTGGTGTTTCTGGCGGTCAATGGCCACCTGGTGCTGATCGCCACGCTGGCGGAAAGCTTTCAGATATTGCCCATTGCCGATGCGCCGCTGGCGGCGGCCGGCTGGTACCTCTTGGCGGTGGCAGGTGGCCAGGTCTTTCTGGGCGGGCTCATCCTGGCGCTGCCCCTGATTGCAACGCTGCTGACATTGAATTTGGCCATGGGCATATTGAACCGCGTGTCGCCTCAGTTCAGCATTTTTGCTGTGGGCTTTCCCATCACGCTGCTGGCAGGCATCGCAATGCTGCAGCTCTTGATGCAGTATTTGGCGCCCTTCATGGAGCACCGGTTTGCTGCCGGCTTCACCACGATGCTGCAAATTATTCAAGGTTTCAGGCTGTAGACTAATATCTACGGGCGCAAGCTGCTATCGTTTTAATATCAAGCCTGAGCCCGCTCTTTTACAGGTAGTTAAAAAGCGATATCTGCTGGATTTTGACGAAGGTTTGCTGACTGGCCTGCAGGGCGGTCTGGCGCTGGTAAAACTCGGCAATGGCTCTTCTGTAGTCCAGATCCTGCAAGTCCGACAGATAGCTTTTGTCAAACAGCGTGCGGTCATCCGCCACAACTGTCAGCGTGTCGAGCTCCTGCAGACGCGAGCCGACTGAAGAGCGCACCGTCAGCACGTTGTCGTGCGCGTTGGTGAGCTTTCGGTTGGCAGTGCTCAGGGCATTCAGGACAAGTGCCTGGTTCTCGGGTCCATCGACCGGCGTCTTGAGTGCCTTGATGATGTCGCCGATGGCGGAAAACACATCCGTTCCAGCATTTTTGGCGGTGCTCACGTTGACCAGGTCGCCTGCGGCAGGGGTGCCGCTGATACTGATTTGCAGCCCGCCAAACGCAATCGCGCTGCCTGACGTGAACGGCGTTGCGGCCACCAGCGGCAGTGCCGATGCAGGCACAGTGTCGACCTGGTAGCTGCTGGCGGACGGAAAGCTGATAACAAAGTCCATGCCGTAATTCGTGTCGTTCGGGTTGACGATCGATGTCGCGCCAAAAACACCACTGCCGGTGTTGACAGCCGAAGCCGACGTCACATAACCAGCGCCTGACTGAACCGACTGAAAAATGCTGCGGCCGTCGTCTG
>Ga0207936_1000112_pt1 | contig 17124 bp, 3 predicted proteins | sample LakMenEpi19Nov10_FD_150715 | JGI IMG/M metagenome (GOLD analysis project Ga0207936, IMG submission 150715) | Freshwater microbial communities from Lake Mendota, WI - 19NOV2010 deep hole epilimnion (SPAdes) | ecosystem: Environmental > Aquatic > Freshwater > Lake > Epilimnion/Euphotic zone ... | reverse complement strand
GTCAGCGCTGTTGGTAACCAAGAAAGTGACACAAAAAGACACAGACACAAACATAAACAGAGTGAATAAAACAGGCAAAAGCTCAAGAAAGAACTCGTAAACAGATTTCAACGCGTCACAAGCAATCGAAATAATTTACGAATAATTTCACTAAGCGCCATCTGTGAATGTTTTGTTGGAGCCACTGCAGCCCAAGTCTGTCAAGTCGTTTAATCAATGATGAAACGCGCCAGCTCTCCTACGAAAGCTACAAGAGTTATAATGAGATACTGTTCACATCTAATTTTACTCTGTTGCACTTTGCGCAATGTGAAATAGTAACAACTAAATTAACATTGTGTATTTTAACCAAGTGAACAGGGCAGTCAAACACAGTCTTTCGACTGAACAGGACCTCTCTTGATTGACTCGGCGCTTTATTTCATCTGCGAAATAAAGACTTGTTCTCAAAACTTCTCTTTTAACCAAGTCCCTCGACTGTAAGAGTTAAAATCGAGAAAAAGACTCTGAAAATTTTCACAAAAAGTTTTCTGGACTTAGCAGGTATCGACCTCAGTCCATACTTAGAAATTTTCATAGAGAACACTCTGAAATTTTTTTCACAAAAAAGTTTTCTGGACTTAGAAGGTATCGACCTCAGCCCATACTTAGAAAATATTTCATCGAGTAAGAACAATCTTTCAAAACCTTGTTAAAATAGCAACTAACTTGAAAAAGTTTCTCTAAGACTATATTAACAACGAACAACTGTTAGTGTAATAAAAAGAAGCCACTGCAGCATCTAAGTTTATTACAACCTAACGATTGAAAGACCGCCTGAGAGACCCATTGGAATCTATCAAATCGAGTATTTAACTGACGAACCTCTACCAGTTCTCTTTGATAGGAGTTAAATAAAAAGACTTAGAACAAAGTTCAAAGGCTTTATTTAGTACAGGAATACCAGTCACAGCAACTGAGAGTACTGCTAAACATAGCCTAAAAGCAAAGTTCACAAAAAAGCATTTTAGTATCAGGAATACCAGTCACTGCAACTGAAGAGTACTACTAAAATAGCCCGTTTTAAGATCCTTTAGTAATACCACAAGGTACAGAACCAGGACACATTAGTTCGAGACTACTCACTAATGGTTAAACGCAAGTCTTTAACTCAAAGCAACCCAAAACGCAAACGAAGCAGACTTCGTTGGTTCACTATGCCTCGTCGCAGCTCTTCTGAAGACTCCGAGACAATGGAAGCGGGTAGCAGTGACACTCCCCCCCAAGCAAGTGAACTTCGTTTAGGAAGCATCCAAGTTCATCTCAAAAGAGAGGAATTGGAAATGTTTCTGGATGCACGCGTCCAGATAACAAGGTATGGAGAGACCACCCCAACAATTTGGGGCATGGCCACGTCAATTGACGGTGAACCTGGACATGAAGTCCTCCTCCTGATGAACGTTCAAGTGCACGATGAACGGTTCTCCGAGTATCATATACCCGTGTCTACCATCAAGCAATTGGAGACCATAGCCGGGCAACAACTCGTTGACACGTTCACTGAACCCAGCAGGTCACGCCGAAGTTCAGAAACGGCCTTGACACCGAGATCACGTCCGAACTCGAGAGCATCTCAGCCTCGTTCCGACGCCTCCCGCCATTCATCGATGAATCGTTCGAGATCAAACTCACGTTCATCCATTGCGGTCGAGAACAATGATCACGCATCAGCAAAGGAATCCAACCGATCACGATCGAACTCGAGATCCGGCCAAGACTTGAAGTTAGTTCTGAGCGAAACACAAGCGGAAGAACCGCACACTCGCCTCAGCTCAAAGAGTCCAAGCCCGGGCAAGGCCACTGCAGCCTCCAGCTCGCCAGATCGATCAACACGTGAACCGAACCCAGAGCGACGACTTCACAGCATGTTTCGCACTTGGGCCAAATGGGCCACAAAAAAGCTGAAGAAAGAACGATCCACCGCCTTACTGGCAGAAAGGAACCCCGACTTCCGCTTAGCCCTAATCACGGCATTTGACGCATGTCAAATCATGATCGACGATGACGAAATCCGATCGATCGAAATCGGAACCGATGACGATCTCCAAGATCCAGAATTCCTGAAGAGATTCTGGCAATCAGCCTTGGCATTACCATCCACAGCCCACCACGAATACTTCTGTGAGCAACAAGATCTCCGGATGTTCGGAACCAAAAGAGGCATGTATCGTCCAGACAACAGCCTCCAATACGTCAAAAACGTCCACATACCAATCGTCTTCACGAGCGATGGACACATTGACAAGCTTTACCTCGAAACGTACTACGAAACGTGCGAGTCCAAGCTGACCTACGAGAAGTGGATAGCTCTCCAAAACGTCCGTTTTTACGCACAACTGGAGCAACTAGCCATCCTCGAACCAAAAGTCTACCGACAAGCCATCAGCACAGAGAAGTATGCACTTCTCAAAGCCTACCAAACCGAATTCGCCGAAAACGGAGCAATCGGATTTGAAGCATGGTACGACGGTCAAGACGCACGTCCTAGGCATGACGAAAAACTGACTACCGAGTACCAAAAGTACTCACAACCCTCCTCATCCGCAGAAGATGATGAGGTCGGAACAGATCGACCAGTCTACACATCCACTCCCAAAGGATCGATGGATGAGATGAGTCAAGAGGCCACTGCAAGCCTACCAATGTCCTCCATTCTCCGTGTCAAGAAAAAAGTGGACGGAAACATCAGAGTTTTATTAGACACAAAACTAATAGAATCCATGTACCAGCCTCCACTCCACTGGAGAAATGTTGAGCAACAGGAGATCGCACGGAAATTTCCAACCGACTCCCAACGAGCCACAGCAAAAGCTATGACTGACGAAACACGTCTCTTCAGACCACGTCTAACGACGGCCGAAAAAGATGAGATCGCACGAGAAGTCTCAGCCATCTCTGATCGCGCCGCAGCTCGAATCATGGACGACGACGACGACGAATTCCGAAAATACGTCGAAGCTACCGCCAAGTGTGGTCGAGAACCTACGGGATTAACTTTCGATCCTCAGTCCGGTACTCCAATAGCAACTCATGCAGAGGCATACGCCAACTACAAAAGGCTCATGGCCCTCGACAGCATGAAACGTCGCTCCGACCAACTGACCGAGCAAATTCGAACTGAAGGGCGTTCAAGGTCCGCGTCACAAAGATCCGAAGGTCGAGCAACCGCTCCCACCGATCTCACTGAGTACAGCGCTAATTCGGACGAACTCCGGAAAATCTTCGCTCTCAGTGCCAAACCTGACAACTCACAAGATCTGATCGATCGTTCTCAACAAATCCGACGCTGGGAACTCGAAGCACAAAAGCTGATAGCTCGAGCACCAAGCCGGAAACGGGACAAACTTCAAAAAGTACGTGACAACTGGGCACGATCGTACGAAGTTTCGTTCAGGGACTACGTCAAGTTCATGTCTGATGCATTCTCACTCCCGAGCAACTCAGACGACCTCGAACAATCACGAAACAGTGATTACGACATGTTTGATGACGAAGACGAAGAAGAAGACAACCGAGAACTCAACCGCTCTTCACCAGATGACAATGACCTCAGCAAATGGTCAGACAAACAATGGTACAACCTCTTCGCCAGAAGCATGGTCCCAAACCACCCTCTGATGAGCAACGCCACTGCAAGCGTACAGACTCTCTCAAGAGCCATCAGAGCACAAACACGCCACCCAGCAGCAGAGCGATTCATAAACTGGATCGCAGCTGAAGACTTCGGCATTCACGGAAGGTTCAACCACGTCTTCATTCCGAACTACGTGTACCTCCCAAAGGATATCCTCACAGCCATTGGAAAAATCACACTGAATGTCACAGACGTGCATTACCACCTGATATGGCAAAAGCTCTACAGAGCCAGGCAAGAAGCTGCCGCAGCTTACCAACTCCAACACAAGGAGCTCAAACCATCTGAATGGATTGACGCATCCCCCTGGGTGAACATCCTCGAAGATGTACAAGTTGCAAAACCTTGTTTCACGGAACACCTCGATGTCCTACAAAACAAGTCCGCAATCCAGAAGACACCCTTCGCCACACTGCATGGCACGGCAAGATCAGTCATCTATGACAGATTCTTTCGCCCGTTGGAAAGGCTCATAGCCATCGACATGCCGCTACACGAGAGACTCATCAAAGCTCTCACAAGCGACATCGAAACAGACAACTTAGCAAAAATCTTTACTAAGTTGGCCGGGCTACCTGGTCTACCAGACCACGTACGAGCTGCATTCATCATGGAAAACATGTCCACAGTCAGACATCTCCATTCGTCAGCCTTCACACCGCTGAGAGCGACGCAAACTCCGCCTCACCGGATGGCCCCGCGAACCAAAGTGATCGCAGGCGACAAACAATTTTCATTCAACGGCAACGATCATCTCGAAACTTCCGAACTCTCACTGGATCCTAACGAACCCAAAACCAAAACGTTCGAAAGCCGATACTTCGTGGCCCAACGAAACCTGCGAGAAAACTTCTCAGCTATCAACAACATTCAAAAACGAGTGGAACAGTTGAAACTCGCAGCACGCACCAGCGTATCCTCCGATGACTTCACCAAAATGAACATCGAACGGATGAAACTACTCGACCAGATCGGTTTCATCAACATTGGAAACATCCGATTGATGAAAGATTTGCACCAGCTGACAGAGCAACAACTCAACAATTCCAAGAGATACGAAATGAGATCCAACTCAATGCACGAGATAATCACATTCCAAAGCTTGCGACACAAAGAGATTGAAACGCTCTTAACCCAACTGGACGACTGGTACGAAGAACGCAAAACACACAGACTTCGAATGAAAGCACTCAAAAAGCAAGTGGATGCATTTCAAATCACGAAATCGTTCATTCCCAGCTTCGACGAGTCCCTCAGACACTTGGAACTCATCCAAGCCCAACTCGACTTGGACAAGAAGATCGAACAATTGTCAAGGTTCATCGAAATCGCTGTCACTGTCTGCGAACAAAAATCCGACGAAATGGATGCTAAGAGCAAGACAAAATTGGAAAAATCCAAGAAACAAGAGATGCGATACATTCAACAAGAAAAAGCAGCCTCTCAATCGTCAAGCCCCACACCATCAACGTCAACTGGGAAAACACGGTTAACGGACAAGTTCAAAAGGAAGCAACCTTCCTCATCTCCTGACAAAGTTCAAGCACTATTCAGGGCATCAAAATGCACCAAGATGGACAACTCCCCACCAAAGCCACCTCCTCGCACTGCAACGAGTCGAGAAGCTAACGTGTTCTCCTGGAAAACCTCACCAGTCCGACCACATGACAAATCCATGCGGCCCGACACACCGGTTGACAAACCACACACATCGGTAAACTATGGCAACACGAAACGGTTCGTAAGCCAAGTAAGCCACAAGGTACAAAAATACCTTCCGATGCTCGGACGCACCGGCGATCGACAACCTCCAAAAGAGGATCTGACTCAATCGGAATTCAAAGAAATTCAACGAGATTGGACTTCATCCGAATCAGAATCAGACAAAGGTCACGACGTAGCGGATGATCACCCCCTACGCAGACCCCAGCCGAGTCGCTACTCACGTAGACCCAGCATCGAATCACGTCCTGCAATGACGTTAAACTTAGCCGATCACTCAAGTGGAGGTCAGGCAACCCCCACACATGAGTCAATCACGACGCTACCTACACAAGGAACGTCGAACCGGAACTTCACCGTTGCTCCGTCGAACATGAAAAGAAGCCCTCGCTCAGACAACCTACAGGCACTACAAGGAAACGAATCACAATTCAAACCCATTGCACCGCCCAGAAGAACAAGTCTCACCAAGGCATCAACCAGTTCGACACATGCAAGTACTGAGCCAACCCCACACTGGCGAGAACAACTCCAACCAGTTGTGCAGTTCAGAACTCACTACAAATTCGGAAGTCACCAACCACCAGTTGAAATCAACTTCGAACAAGGAGGAACCGTTCAGCCTACACACACCACGAAAACCGATGGCCGGGCTGAATACAACTACCCTCCGACACAACGAAGTCGACTGCGCCAAGGGACATCTGAAACGCATGAGCAATCCGAACCGGACGGAAAACCTACAAGATCAGGCACTGCAACCAGATCTGAGGTTAAAGACCGGAAAGTCTACTTGAAAACCGACAACGCTTACGATTGCATCCCACGCAACAACGGCATTCGTCGTCCGACCTCAAGTATATCCGGAGATTCCGACTCAAATGATGATCGTATGCCACCCCTTAGGCGCCAAAACGCCATTCGGAGACGTCGCTCGCCAACTCCTGCTAGACCAAAATCTCAGCCAGGAATCCTGACGACACAACAAGAACGACTCATCGCACTGGCTCACGGAGAAGCAAAGTTGGAACCCAACATGAGACCAACTTCTGCAGGAGGTAACAAGTACAAACTGCCAGTCCAGCCCCAAAGGCCGCGACCAGAATACATCGAAACCCCCAACACTCCGAGACCAGTCCTTCAAGTCCCTCTACCTCCGAAGAAAAGGTTTCCGAGAGAAATGTCTCCAAACACTCAAAGAGTAAAACCGGCCTGTGCCAGAAGACTCTTTCCCCCAGAAGAGAAAGAGAGAGACAAGGAAGAAGAAGTCCCATACTGGAACAAACTTCCAAACCAGCCGCAAAAGGATCTGGGACAATACGTTCCATGGAGAGGACGCAATCCCGATTTCGCGCCAGAATGGGCCAAAGGCAGATACTGTTCGGACGACCTCGCGATTCTACCAAACCAAGATGAGAAGGCTCTCATGACGTCACACAATGACTACAAAAGCTTCCCAGTCACTGGAATCAACAAGGAATCCGCAATCACGCTTCTGACCGTCCTCCAGACAAGCGCACCAACTCAGATCCAAATCTCCGAATTCGATCTTGATGAAGAATCATACTACTATTTGACTCTTCCAATCAATCGATTCAAACAGCTAATTGAGCAGCTGAAAGAGCTCAACAGGACGTACACCGAACCACAGATCAACAGTGTCGATCTCGCAGTCAATACAGAAAAGTCTATCCTTGACGAAACGCTGATCTGGAGAAACAGCAGCAACAAAGTTGAGGACCACCTGGACATTGCGATTTACGACAAGGCTACTACTGCCGGTGTTGAGCGTACTGTCTCCCTAGACTACCATCTGGGTGACGACAGCAGGAAGTCGATCACGTTTCCCTGGCTCCACTTGTCAAGATTTGTCTACTTCGGTCACGCACTCCTAGAACAAGTCGAATCTCAGACTTGCTCGACCATTAACTAAATTCCTTAGTTAATGAACGCCGTTTTAGAATAAGTTCTCACAACTGAATCTGCAAACGTGATGCGAGTAACCACTGAAGTACTTGCAACTCGAAAAACAGAGAGGTACTGCGAAGAAGGCTCTACTTCAGCAACCAAAGCTGATAGATCCAACAAAAGACCTACCTTAGCAACAAACGGCTAATAGGTCTGACAACACCTGACGTACTCAACAATACTGATGCGTCCACAGGCCAGCCTCAAAAGAAGTGAGACATCTAAAAGAAAAATCCAGTCGAGGTTTTCGGTTTTTACGACATCGTCACAAACACAAGGTGTTGCTTCAGGAACTCAACAGCTGACGCACTCACCCAAACGGAACCCTGCGCCATCAGTGAACCCAGGAACCGAACAAATGTGACAAACAAACTGTGATATCAGTGCCAATGGCAGATCGCTAGAAACAAAACGTTGCCCAGCAAAGAAATCCACCTCAGAAACCTAAAAGCTGATGGATCTCAACAAAAGCTGTAAGTAATCAAACAACGATCTGACACCACCAACCACTGACACGCGTCAAATGGTTCGAGCCACTGCAAGCTCACCATTTGACAAACCTCATCTCAGAACACTCAGCATTGGAAGAGATCCACTTCAGAAAAATCTGAAGGACCTCAACAAAGGGCACTCCTTCCCGACAACTCGGACGAGACCCAACAATCAATGAGTCTGATGAAAACACCAGGACGCTGATCCACCAACAAAAAGTTGACAGCATCCAAAGATCGTACCCCTAACTGTTGCACCGATGCTGCTTCAACACAAACGGTTGACAGTATCCAATATGCTACTTCAGAAACGTGATCCACCTCGAAACTCTAATGGATCTCAACCACTGAATGCATCAGTCAAAGCCTGACAACAGCATCATAGCGGATCGATCTGGTGTACCTCCAACAAACAAAATACTGCTCAGCACCGAGATCCACTTCAAAAACAAATTGGATGGAACTCACAGAAACAGCTGCCAGCACCCATCAATCACCTGAAGGAAGAACCTTCAGCACCGCAAAGTTTAAGCATTTTTGATAGCACACAAACAGAGCACAAAATGCACAACTGGCGACGGCCCGTTGTAGAGATTGTCATCTGCATGTAAAATACAAATCATTCTTCAGAAGGGATGAACAATCTCTCACACAGGAAAGACTTCTGAGGAATGTTAGAACGCCATGCCATTAATGTGCGTATCGTTGAAGACGATGACCACCTAACAGAAAATCTGGAGACGATCCAGCAATCTGAAGTGAATCGCTTCCCTTTGCCTCGTATAGACAATGTGGGCAAAACCCAGAAGTAATTGATCGATTTTACCATCGACGATACCACAAACAAGTTCTAAATGAAAACAACCGTCAGCATCGACTGCGTTCAGTGAAGAAACCCACCTCAGAAAACGTCTGATGGACCTCAACAGTGACCCGTCTCCAACTCTGAAGAACAAGAGATTCACCTCGGAAGAAAATCTGATGGATCTCGACCGATCCCACCGAAGACAGGTCTGTGAAAGTTCGAGTCACTGCAAACTCACTAAACGACCTACGGCAAATCACACAGAACTTAGTTTGTAGAGGATTGGTCTCCTCCGGAAACCACGATGTTGTCTCAACAACACAAGGTTGACAGCACCCAAATCGCCGCCTCAACCAAAGAGATCCACCTCAGGAATCGGAAAAACTGATGGATCTTAACAAAAGTTGACACATTAAGTTTCCAAAGAACCGGTATCAATTCAATAGGTGATTCCACTGTCTCAATCCGACCGACAAGAGACCCGAGAGCCACAGTATAAACGTCTGCAGCCAACGCCGGACGGGAACAAGCCTACAGAGAAAGAGACCAAGAAACCATCTCATGGAAGGACAACCAATACTCATAAGTGCCGGGTCATAGCGCATTGACACAGGCTTCGCACCAGCTAATACAAAGATCACTAGAGATACAGCAATTGTACCACATTAATGAAGAGGATTGGTCGCCTTCGTAATAACAGGCCGGAATGTAAGTGAAGACCTCGAACTAGAGTCTAAAAACAAGTCACCCCCCCAAAAAACCAACCTGGATTAATGACAGGCAAGCTCGTCTTGGATCATTAAAAGATGACGTAATTCGTTGTAAAACCTCATCGGTTCATCCATAGCGGACGGTTAACGTAGTCGTGACTTCGAAACAAGTTCTATCAGTCCGCCTGAGTAGAAGTCAGTGTCATGTTTTACATCACAGTTCAAGACATCAAAAAGAAAAACGATGAATCGTGCCTTTAGTACTTCCGGCATCATCTCAAAAGTACCTTGATGAATCTGAATACCTTACCCGAGGTCGATGACATGTTCGTAACTAGTAGTTCTCAGCGAACGGGAGAAAGAAGGGATCCTTCATAGCTAGGCCTTAACGAGATAGAACCTAGTGGATCCTTTGCCACCCCGTTCGGACTCCGGTTATGCGTCCCGCACTGCACGGAAGAGTCTTAGCTGTGTCCTAGCCGGCCACTGTTGTTAGTAGGTTCCGAAGACGCACGGCACACGCAAAAGACATACGCATGATACGTAAGACTTAACCGTTCACATAAGTCTAAAGAGCATCCTGAATGAACGTCGAAAAGATAAGAGGAAAAGGTGTACTTGGTGAAAACACACCTCTATTCGTTGAGCACATATGCTAAGGACCAGTCTTGACATGCCGAAAGCGCAAATTCGACAAATTCTTCGGAATTACGGGTCAAACACGAAAACTACTGAGAGGGTGAGACCTCAACAAGTGTCGTGCCCGACCTAAATTTTGTCAATCTCACATTGAGCAATCGATGTGAACGATCGAAAGAGTGATACACAAAAAAACGATCGGTCTGGACCCCTAAAGAGATTGAAACGGGAGCTGTGCGGCAGTCCTGAAAAAACTGCCCCTGCCGAACCAATGTCCGGGGATTGTTGTTGTTGTTAAATCAACTATAAAATCAACCGAAGGATCAACATTGGGCTCTCGACCCTAGAAGGCAAAGCCAATACGTTTTCCTCCGAAGCCAGGTCATCCTGTCGACAATGATGGGAGAGGAAAGCCGCGACGAAACATATGGAGTTTTTGCGAACTACAATCAGTTTCTGTATCCGCTTTGGAAAACGTAGGCCGAGCTGACTCTGAGTATATCGCTATGTGGTCATATAAGACAATGAACAACTCGGAGATATTCTTAATTAAATAGTTCATCATGGAAGCCATGACCCAGGAGTTCATGCTTCACAGACGCCCTCATGCTGAAATCTGATCAGCAAGAGAAGGTTCCGACGACGACACCAGCAAGATCCACCGCAGAAACAAACCTCCGACGGATCCCAAACAATGTCAACAAAGAACAACAGATCCACCTCAGAAATCTGATGGATCTCAACAAACAATGGTCAATCTCAGATACCACAAAACTGAGAGAAAAAACCAACCATTAACCACTACCGAGCTACACCTCAGAAATGAAATCTGACAGAGCTCAACCTCACTACATGTCCATTTGGGTCCACATCAGAGACACCAGACGCTGCTTCAGTAACAAACGGCTGACAGCATCTAACACACATCTGAAGACCATCAAGACATGAACCAAACACAGGTGTTCTTCCCTGGATCCGATTACACATCCTATCAGGAATAGGAGGTTACGCCAAATCCTCACTGCAAGGATTCTCCGTAGACAAAAGTCACGTCGCAGAAATGGCAAACCATAATAAAGTGATAATCGCATCAATCGAAACAGGAGTTGATATAAGATTGGCTTCAACTTCTACAACAAATCCTCACTGCAAAGGACAAATTATCCTTCGGCCAGACACAATGATTCTGCGAAAGTTAAGCACGCATGCACCACAAGTAGTTCACGAAGAAATCAGATGCTGCCTCAGTAACAAACGGCTGACAGCATCCCACACAAAATTCCTCCAAAACTGAACCACGCACCGTGATGAGTGACAATTAACTAACCCAGACTCACAGTCGGATACACAAGAGGCCATCCAATCTGAACGAGCCAAGGGCACGCCCTTGATTCAACCCAGTTAACCTGATCCATATTGGAGCCCCATTGAGATACGGTTGATAAAGAATCCCTACTCAATTGCGGAACCCAGTCCTTGTATGATCACGATCAGCTTGACAAACGTGCTAGATCCGATCCATGTCCACACTCTCCCATAACAGAGGTCAAGAGAGAACGCATGATCCCGATCAAAACACACCGCAAACCTTGTGCCCACAACGGAACCGAGAAGCCCTAGTGAACACAAGACAACTTGCACAAAATCCTCACTCGGTTCGAACTTTGGCCGGGCTGAAAACAAAGATCATCACAGATTCTTGTCCTTCGACAATCGAGTCATGACCCACTGCAGGTCAACCCAGACATCACTCTGAAGTCTGAATCAAACACGCATAGGCATCAAGATCCGATTTAAAGTCTTGACTTGCACTAGCTTCTGATGCCCTGCCTTGAACAAAGCCAAGAGATCCACCTCAGAAACCAAAAACATCTGATGGATCTCAACTGCTCAACGAATTGAAGAAACGAAGAGAACCTACGAAGATCTACAAGTTCAAATCCACAGGAAAATTACCAAAACACCACAGCATCGTCATTGTTTTGTAAGACAGCCAATGATCAAGTAATTTCCAAATCGGATGCTGCTTCAGTAACAAACGACTGACAGCATCCTACAAAACTTTTCAAGTTCTACTTTGAACTACAGCATCCCACACCCTTTTCAGAAATCCTTAAAGATGATTTCAAATTAAACTTTAACCAAGCAAATTACAAATGACCACTTTGGACATTTTTCAAAATTTCACTTGAAAAATATGTCGAGACTATTCCACATATTTTGCCATATGGATTAAAACCACGGAAAACCTTGGCCCACTCCATAACTCTTTCATTGAATTACATTTTCCATGATTGTGTTTCGACCGACACCGCTCTACTAGACGTCATGTACGTTGAAATTGAGGACCGTAGCAGCGACCGAAACAAACACAAACATACACGACACAACTACACAAGTAGACAAGTCGTTTCCCCACAAATTTAATAGAAGCAACATGTAAAACATCTGATCAAAGGCACCAAAACCAAGTTCACAATCGTCTATGTCCTGCTTGATCTCGCATGAAACTAATACGAAATTTGTACATGTGTAAACTGCAATCCCCCAGCAAATTAAAATTTAAATTTTATGACCATCCGAACACGCTAAAGTATGCAAGCCCGTTCAACGTAAAACGCAAAATTAAAATTTGAACCATTTGATTACGATCGAAAGAACAAACTCGACGTTCGTACAAATGATGTAATTTACAACTGATTTGATCACGATCGAAAGAACAAACTCGACGCTCGTGCAAACCAGGCGAAATCATGGCACTTTGAAACCATGACTTAATGTCCTGTCCAATGACAGAAAGAAAATTTTTATTCAACTTTGATGAGACAAAACTGAAAACAATCAAAACCACAAAATTTTTGTCATTAAGACCGCTCGTACCTTACGACAAATAACAAAAACATTGCAAAATTTACAAAACTTTAAAACCCCATTTAAAGACCAAAAATATGAAGCACACTGTCAAACAATGCATTTTAATTCCAATGTGTAAAACCATGTGATTATTCAATTATGCAATTCATGCGACCATGTGTTCACCATTTAATTAATCAACATGTAACGATTTCTAGCAGCAATCACCACTCCGCAAATCTGCACTCAGATTCCTTAAACTCAGCAAGCTAAGTTCCTTAGGTTTACCATTTGGTCAAAAGGAACACAGAACTAAGCCTCGAGCTTTAGTTCAACCATAGCACCATTCAAAGATCCACTTTGAGATCAGCAAAAGCAGTATACTTTATAGTAACCACTTGGAACTATAAAGTCAAGAGTAACAACAAACGGTTACAAAAATGAAACTCCACTCCACTCCATTCCAACCTCCTGTAATCATTTGTCCAATAACTCTCCCATTCTGCAAAAGCAAAAGTCAAAAGACACACACAAACTGTAGCTACTTTAGCTAACAGCACTTTAAGCTATAACTTCTATAGTTTATCGACACCCTCCAAACTTTAAATCTCCGATTCAACAAACATTTTTCCGCAAAACTAAAAGCAACATTACATTTTACTTATTTAAGCTCCAAATCCCTTATCCAAAATTTTTCAAAATTGAAAACAACTTACAGCGCAACCAGCTCAATATCATTAACATCTTCTGAAAGTTTGAAAGCAACAGCAATCCAACTTAAAGTCCGATGCCAAATTCCACTTGAAATCTGATCCCACTCATGATTCACAAGCTTGGAAACAATGATATTTAGCATTTCATTAGCCACTTTGGCCACACTTTTCAAAATTACTGGACAGATACACCCTTCCAACCTTCGGCAGCAGACAAACCTAGCCTCATGTACTCCTCAGTGTGTAAAGCATGATGTAAAGTTTGAACGCTATCGAGCCGGGCTAGATCCGGTCTGATTCGTACGATATTAGAGTGACGTCATAGACGTACAGTTACTATCATACTGATCATCCATTCTATGAAGTTATAGGACGGCAACGTTGTATAGCGTCATAGAGTTTCATTTTACACACCAACCAACACACACGTGCATTTAAGCGCTCCGCGCTTATACTTCCCATTTTCGGGACTTAGAGCCTTTCGCTCGAATCGTTATCTGTTCTATAACGAAGTGTTTATTCACACACAGTTCAAAAGTGATATTTACCAAGTTTCAATAAACGTTGATAAAAACACAAGTGCCCGTGTCCTTTTACTTCAAGTTATTAACATAACTTGACCTCACTATAGGTTTCGATACCTATTAGCATCGAATGCGTCACACACGACGTAGTCGTTGTTGAGTCGACATATAGCCGACTTACAGCGCAACCATGGCGACCACTCTACGAATCTGCCGATCCATGTGACGGAGCCGGAGCCCAACCTCAAGGTCGACAAGAAGAAGATCTACTTTGAGGAATAAGTAAGTCCATTTAAAAATGTTGCCAAAAGCGGAAATGTTGAAGTCCTTGAAACCACTGAAGTTTCGGACCCATTCCCCCTGTGAGTACCTTGAAACCACTGCAGTTTCGGACTCACAACACGGAGAAGTGCTCAAAGTTCTTGAGGCCACTGCAGCCTCGAACAAGCACTAACACTTAAACGAAAGTTTAAATCAACCGCATTAAAGTAAAAGTGTCCAGAAGGAATCAAGTAACGAAGTCCATTCGGGATAAAGTTCAGAAATAAATTTTTCTATGTATTCTGGATTAGTAGTTTCTTTCAATGAACAAATCTGAAACATTCTTGAAATGTCGGAGTTTTCCATTTCAATGACAGACAACTTTGAAAGACTCTTATCAAAATGTCGGAGTTTTCCATTTTGATCACATATCTCAGTCAAAATGACGATATGACTAATCTAATTACAGCTGTAAACCCTAAGACAATTACTTGCACTTTACTGTTAATGACAAACTGCATTTGATATTAAATGACCTTCCTAAAGAAGAATTTGATATCAATGTCAGAACGGTCTGAATCCTCCAAAGACCTATTGCAAATAAACATGATGAGAGACACTAGCAAAAAGTGTTATTACAATAAAATCTTTTTAACTTTGCTTCGAAACTGCATCTTAAAAAGAGAAACAAAGTACAACGATATTTGCTAACGAGGACTTTGCAAACCCCTTTCTAGCCTGAGCGGAGACAGCACTTCAGGATAGAACTTCGTTAAAAGTTGTATAATAGAATTTTAGAAATAATCGACATGATCCCGGAAAAAGTTTACGGTTAAGCGAAAGTATAAAATTCTTGTATACTCAACAGACTTTATACAAAAGCTCGAGTTTCCTCGCTTTAAAGCTCTTGAGTGGCTTAGTAACAAGCCCTGAATGAGTTTGATTCGACAAACAATAATTTCAGACTGATTAGACATCTAGATTTCGTTACCTCAGGTCAAAGAAAACATAATTTCTACTTGTAATAATTTGCACCTATTACAGAGCCTGTGAAGGAAATTCTAATCAGGAAGTTTTCTTTAAGAAAGGAAATCTTAAAGGTTCTTTTCCAAAAACCCTATACTAACACTGCTTCATCAATGCACTGTTTAAGCTTAATTATTCAGAGGAATAATTAAGAAAGAGATTTGTTTTATCGACAACAGTTTCCTCTATAAGAACAAAAGTCGATTATATCAGTTTAAGCTAATTTTCTGAAAAAATTGCTAAAAGTCTGTAAAACGAAAACGTAAGACTTTTAATCGAGCAGAGAGAGAGAGAGAGAGAAACGAAAAATAAAGATTTTTCCTCCCCCCTGCTATGGAGCGTATGTGAAGATCTGATATTTGCGTAAGTCAACCACTGCAAGTTGCAGCCTAAAATATCTAACTTCCCCCCTCCGTGGGTCTAGTGAAGGGACTTTTAATAGATTGTGCAATTGAGCCACTGCTGCTCTTGCTACAAAAGAATGTTTCTACTTCACCCCCACACAGGCATTTCTTCAAAGTCATAAAAGTATCACTGCGATCACTGACTGGAATTTCTTTCAAAAAAAAATTCCCCCCTTCTGCCTGCTGAACGAACGTAACAACGCAAGTGTGCCACACTAACCGAGAAATCGAACCAGCTGTGACACACTGAGCCCCAATTTCTCATCAAAACGTGTCGAAAAAGATTTTGATGACTAAATTTGGTGGTTAGCCAAGACAGGAGAGTAATAAAACTGCACCCCTGTGCGCTAACTGGTCTAAAACGTCTCATGTTAATTCCGATCTCGTTACCGGCAATAAAACATGATTGTTGAAGACAAATGCAAATTTGTTTTGTCAAAGTACCGATACTCAAAAACGGTACACCTGCGAACTAATTGCGCTTTTCAGCGCGAGACTAACAGGCAAACAAAACAGCATTGTTGATTTTTGTCAGTCAAACGTAATAAAATGTACATTTGGCATGGAAACAGGAGAAGAAGTATATCAAGACTCACCCCTGTTGGTCCTGTGCGTAATATAACGTATAGGCTTGCAGAACAGCAACGAAGTAATGATGACGCAATTTCACGTAAATAGTTTTATTGCTCAAATGTCTAAAAAGATCTCATACTTCACCCCTCCATGGGGATTGGTCTGTTCAGCAAACTGCAACCAAACGCACGTGACAAAAAAGCAACCCAGCAATATGTCAAAATTGACATGCAACATGTTGTCAAAATTATTCAGGTAATTTCACAACATCAAAAGACAAGAAATCTATTAATTCCCAAATAAATTGAATTAAAATTCAAAATAATTGAGAATTAGCATAATGATGTACAACATACCTTGATATCAAATCAATTCCCCAGGAAATGACTTAAACAAGTATGTCATCAAAAGTTCCTTTTGATAAACTGCATTAAAAAGGTCACACTTTGAAAATTTCAAGCAATTGATATTCAAACAACTGACTTACTCTGAAAAACGATCAACGGTTAACAGAGTGCAGTAATAAAATGTCAAATTAAAACTGTTCACAAAGAAAGAATAATAATGTCAGCTCACATTCAAACGATAGTGAACAATTAATAATCTTTCAACAAGAGACAGTATTAGAAATCTGATAAAATAACGCAATAGACCAAAGTCTATAGCGGCGAGGAAATCTTCGACATCAGAACATTCTATAATAAATTGACATATCAAAAGAAACATAAAATATAAACTAGAGTTTCCTCGTTTATATTGTGC
>Ga0207936_1000108_pt1 | contig 17310 bp, 14 predicted proteins | sample LakMenEpi19Nov10_FD_150715 | JGI IMG/M metagenome (GOLD analysis project Ga0207936, IMG submission 150715) | Freshwater microbial communities from Lake Mendota, WI - 19NOV2010 deep hole epilimnion (SPAdes) | ecosystem: Environmental > Aquatic > Freshwater > Lake > Epilimnion/Euphotic zone ... | reverse complement strand
TCACCACGTTTTTAAATGGCACGGGGCCTTTCGTGGTTTCAACAAAGGGCGTAGCCGTCAACTCCAGGCCCATCAAAGGCTTCAGCTCATTGATGGCGCGCACCCCGGCGCTTGCGCGGTAGCGGTGCGACTCATCCATCAGCAGCACCAGGTCGGGCAGGCCGGCCAAATAATCAAAATAGCTTTGACCAATGTATTCACTCAGTCGCTTGATGCGCGGCGCTTTGCCGCCTCGCACCTCGGATGCGATTTTGGCGATATTGAAAATATTGATGGTCACTGGCGAGAGCAAATCGCCCAGCGCCTGCGCGCGCTCTTCGTAGTTGTCACCTGTAATGATTTCTGGTGGGTAAGACGCGAACTCAGCCACGCCCTTGAAAACGTACTTGGGCGTGTTGGGCGTGAAGTCGCCAATTAGCTTGTCGTAAATCGTCAGGTTAGGTGCCAACACAAAAAAGTGCTTGATGCCATGCGCCTGATACAGGTAGCTGATGAAAGCCCCCATCAGCCGCGTTTTTCCCACGCCAGTAGCCAACGCAAAGCACATGGACGGGAAGTCACGCTCAAAGTCCTGCAGCGTTTTAAACTGGCTTTTAAGTGTTTCCAATATTGCCGCAACGTCAGCCGCATCGCGGTCAGGCCGCAGCATGGCGGGCGAGGCATCGATGGCAGACGACAGCTTTGTCAGCGACTCGGTTTGCGGCGGCCGCAGGCTCAGGCGGCCGGCGATGGCGTTGACTTCGCGCTGGCTCATACGCCCTCCTTTGTGAATAAATCATCCTGGGGCGGCGGGGCCGCGACCTTCTTCTGCGCCATCGGTAGATTCGCAACATTCAGGCTGTAGTCGTCATGACCCCACTCGCAACGGTCTTTCACCATCTTGGGGATTTTTTTGATCGTCAGGTTGGGCCACCGTTCTGCCGCTTGCGCAGCGGTCACGCCCCGGTAAGCACCGCAGCACACCAGCAGGCTGCGGGGGTTGTTAGGGTCAGCGCCTACTTCGTCGTTAAGTGATGCCAGTTGCTCGCTGCTCAATGTTTGCGTGGTCACGTAAATAAAGTCACGCTCGCTGCTATAGCCCTGTTGCCACCACAGCACTTCAGACGGCGCGTAGCTAAAGCCTTCGAGCTTGCACATAGCAGCAGCCAGCATGGCCGCGTCGTACTCGGGGTTGATGACCAGGTTGCCCCAGCGGTCTGTTGCCAGCAAAGTGGGCGCCAGTTCGTAATAGCGAAAGCCGCCGCCGCCCTGCCAGTTAGTAGCTTGCGTCACGCCACCAGGGTCTTGCCCATCAATCACTTTTTGCAGACGTGGAACGATATGCGTGTGGCAATGCTCGCCCAGTTCCACCATGATCCAGCGGCGCCCCATCTTGTGGGCGACTGCGCCTGTTGTGCCTGAGCCGGCGAAGGAGTCTAAAACGAGATCGCCGGGACGGGTAGCAATTTCAAATACTCTCTCGATCAATGCCTCGGGTTTGGGCGTATCAAAGACATCAGATCCGAATAGATCCTTTATTTCCTTTTTTGATGTTCTATTCGAACCCACTTCACCGTGCGGCCAAATTGTTTCGGGCGGTCTACCATCTGTGTCTTCAAAATAGATCCTGAAATAGACACTCCAACCATCCTTGGTCTTTACAAAATCAATTCGATCTGCATCGTTCTTGACTTTCTCAGCACCCCATTGCCAACGACTGTCAGATCCGTCTTGATTTTTGGGAAATATAGAAGAGCCGTCCGGTCCAAGAATAGGAAAATACATTGACGGTCTTTTTTCTCTATGGCCGTCGGCACCCATAGCTCTCAATGGCTTTAGGTAATAAATACGTCCAGAACTATCCGTTTTGTTGTAATGCACAGGCATATCGCCATGCTTCAATCGGTTGATTTTTACAAGATCGAAAGTCTTGGCCCAAACCAAAACATGATCGTGCCGATTGGAAAAATACTTTGCATCTGATCTCGGGCTATCCGCTTTTTCCCAGATTACGTCAGCCATGAAGTTTCGCCGCCCAAACACCTCATCGCAAGCCACCTTCAAATAGTGCGCCTCGTTATCGTCAATAGTGATCCACAGAGAACCATCGTCAGCCAACAAACGGCGAATAATCTCCAGCCGGTCCCGCATTAACCCCAGCCAAATCGAATGCTCCAGCCCATCGTCGTAATGCGCGAATGCGCTGCCAGTGTTGTACGGCGGGTCGATAAAAACACACTTCACCTTGCCCGAAAACTCCGCTTCCAGCGCCTTGAGCGCCAGAAGGTTGTCACCTTTTATCAACCGGTTATCAAACAAGTCACCATCCGTCACCCGCTGCTTCGCGTGGTAACTGCGCTTAGGGTCTTCCAACAAAATGCGTGGCTCCAGCCGTGGGCGTTGGTCTTTACCTATCCAGGTGAGTTCTAATTTTTGTCTTTGAGTCATGTGCTGATTTAAATCATCTTGTGCGGGTACATGCGGCAATGCTTGGCCTTTGACTGCCAAAAACTGCCCCCATCGCGCTCTGGGAAATCACTCCCCGTGGGACAAGCCAAGGCATCTCCTAGCGCCACAACAGCCTCACCAAAACTTCTAACATCGGCATCACTTGCACCAGCCGCACTCGCATTAAAGTGACAGCCGACTTGATTGCGAATCCAAACGATTTGATCAATCGCCACAAACAGCGGCTCAAGAGGAATGCGCGCCGCAAAGAGCCCCGTTGCCACATCGGCCTTTTCTACTTCAAGCTGTTTCAGGTGCTTTGCCTGAAATGCGCCAAGAAACTCTCCTAGTGTGTAGTCACCGGCCGTTTTTCTCGGCATTTTTGCCTGGTACTTGATGGTGAGAAAGTCGAATACTCGCTCCAAGAAGATACCGGCTTTAGACGCTGCGATCTGTCTATCAAACGTCTTGGGGTCAAGCGCCAGCTTGAGCTCTGTGAGAGTGGTCTTGGTTTGATCGTGCAGCACTCCCCGATTCAACGCCCATTCTTTAAGCTCGACAAAGTGAATTTGGTTGCTGGCGGCCTGATGAAAACGAAACCGCTCACGCCACGGACGATAGTGAGTGGTCATGACTACATGGCCGAAATTTATGGCTTGATCGTCAATAAAATCAATGAACCGATCCAAATGAACACTATCAACAGATGTCAAGACGTCATCCAAAACGATGAGCGTACCGAGTGCTGAGTATTTCTTGGCGAACGCCATAAAAATACAAATCCCTAATGTGTCCAGGTGCGCTTCACTGTAGTAAGCCTGTGGCGGGACATCCGTTTTGGTTTCAAAGTTAGCCGTAATGTCCAACGAGCCTTGCGCTCCATCTTTCAACCCGAGCTTGATCGTGTTCAGTGGTTCCCCCGGATGAAGTTTGGCGTACAGCGCATCAATGTCGCCCGAGACTTGTTGCAGCGCATTTCGGATAAATGCTTTGCGTTGTTCTTCAACTATTAACAATGCGGCTTTGAGCTTCTTTTCTAAATCAGCGCTATCAGTTGACTTCTGCTTCGCGTCATCAATCGCGTTGACCGTTTGCTGGGCTGCATTTTTTAAGTTGATCTGCTTCCGCTTTTGCTCAGCCACCTCCCGTAACGGTATGAGCCATTTATCTAGCGTTGAACTCACGAGGGCAGAACCTACAATTTGGTCGGCGACCGACAGCACAGGACCAAAGGATTTCTTGAGCGCGTCAACCACTCCCGTCGCGTCTCCTAGCAAAGTCCCGGAAACTGTTAGCCTACTAAGTAACTCCTTAGCAGCAGTTGTCAATAGAGCGTGTTGTTTGCTCAAAACTGCATTTGCACTTGTTAACTTTTGAGTTGCTTGAAGGTATGTCGCAACCGCGCCATCCAACACCCCTAGCTCAGCGATACGAGTCTCCAAGCTAATCTGAAGCGGCTCTTGACTCACATGCTGCTCACATACTGGGCAATTTTCAGTGGTGTGGGTCTTCAGGTGCACCTTGGCGGCTTTAAGTACTGCCAACAAGGTGTCGGCCGCGCTGCTGGAGCTGGACTTTGCACTATCTAGAGCCAGCTTCGCAGCTATCAATGCCTCATTTGCCGTAGTGCGGTCCGTGAGAGCATTTTCCGCACTTGTGCGCAGCTTACCTTGCGCCACAAGGCTAGCCTCCACCGCATCAACGGCGTCACAAAAGGTTTGTTCGAGGGCGACATCCAAACTACCGATTTGAGTGGCCCAACTATACGCGCTCAGCTTTTTGTCCCCCTCCGCATTCCATAGGTCGGTCAATGCCTTTTCGCTAAGCGCGGCGTCGCGCACGAAGCGCCTCGATTGCACAGCAACTTCATCCGATGCTTTTCGAAGTGATCCTTCGCAGGACTCAACATTTGCGGTTGCTAAAAATGGTTTGAGCTTCTCAAAACGCTGTTTCGGCTCTGCCTCAACAAATTCACTTAACGATGCACGCCGCAGTACTCTAAGCTGCGGTTTGCCAGGCGACGAGAGATGCGGGGGATTCAGTTTTGGCTGAGTTGCTGTAATCAGCTTTCCGTCTAACTTCAACTCGACTAATACATCTTTAGCGAGTGACGAAATTGATGTCAAAAATTCGAATTTTTTGGCTCCAGACCTATCGGCCAGCGATCCGAAAGTACCATCGCAAAGATAGGTTAGACCATCAACGATAGTGGATTTGCCTGTTCCATTTTCGCCAAAAATCATGGTGACTCGTTTTGATGGATCGAAGGGAATCAATACCTCATGCGTGGCGCCACGGAACGCCTTCAGCCGTAAGTGCTCAATCTTGAGTTGGGCAACCATCATTTGCCCCCCTTCGGCTTACTCATCTCAAACAGGCTTTTCCAGTCTGAAGTTTTCATTAGCCCGCTTGATATTTTGCTAACCACCGCATTCTTTTTGGAGGCATCTAACAATCCTGCAGCCAATAGTGCGGCGCCAATATTCTCCGCGACTTGTTCATCCGGATTTTTCTGTACTGGTACTACTGCAGGTAGTTCACTCATTTCAATATCTCCCATTCGATTTCAAAAATTGTCAAAACTGATTCGTCCTGATTCATACGACTTCGCAAATCATCAATTAACGATTCGCGACTACTGTCAATTTCATCCTGCTTATCGAATAACTTGCGTCGTAAGGAATGTCTATTCGACTCTAGCAATAGTTGTTTGCGTTGGGCGTCCAGCTTCTCCTCCAAAGAGGCGGCAAGCTTTGATGTTCCTCTAGCTGTTTTGATCTCTTTATCTAGTTCTTTAATTTCTCGCTCCAACCCTACCTTTAGATCATCCGACCATGCATCGAGCTTCAATACCTCTGCTTCAAAATAGCTCAGGCTTCGGGAGGCAATCTCACTTAATCGCTGGTTTTTTAAGATACTTAACGCGGCATCGAGCTCGGATGACCTCACAAAAGCAGGAGCGCCCGCTCCTAGCCTTGCGGATAATCGCATCAGCTTTTCAGGGTCTTCAGCGTGAAGAACTTCACCGTCATCAGTAACTGCAGCCAGCAGCAAGTGTTCCTCCAAAACTCCAAGAATATTTACAACGAGAACCTGTAACGCAAGCTGCCCACGTCGCCCACGCAAGGGCTCGAGTGTCGATACCCTGGAACTGCGAGATTCATAGTCAAAGGACAACTTTGCTACAGGCAGTGTCCGATCGCGTGCGCGGGCAATCAACGCTTGAGCGAGGGGATGTCCGATGCGATAGAGATGCGCATCGCCAATCCGGCGCGGAAGCTCATAGCGACCCAATGGCACCAGGGACTGTTCGAGGTCTTTGGGCCAATCCTTTAGCGAGAAACCCTGTTCATCGAACTCTGCATAACCCCGTAACTCGGTCTGCGAGAGGTCCATCAACAGTCGTTCAAACCGATTGCGCGCACTAGTGCTTTCGTTTTGCCGCAGTTTCAGTTTGTCTTGCACAGCTTCGTCAAAATTCTCAAGTAGCAGTTGCCGGGTTTTGAGCATGGCGGTGTTGATTTCGCCGGTCAGGTCAAGCTGCAGTTGCTTGAAGGATGTCTCAATTTGCAGCGGGTCACGGCAGGTTTGGTAGATTTCTGCAATGCGGCGCTCAAAGTCCACACCGCTACCTACTGCGCCCAGCACTTCGTCGCTGGCACCAAACACGCCTTCAAATAACTGAAACTTTTGCGCCAGCAGCTCGTACACGCGCCGGTCGGCGGCGTTGCTGCGGTCAATAAAGTTAACCACCACTACATCGTGCTTTTGGCCGTAACGGTGGCAACGGCCAATGCGTTGCTCAATGCGCTGGGGGTTCCAGGGCAGGTCATAGTTAATGACCAGTGAACAAAACTGCAGATTAACACCCTCAGCACCTGCCTCGGTGGCAATCATGATGCGGGCGGAATCCCGAAAGTGCTCGACAAGCGCGGCGCGGGTGTCTGCCGTGCGCGAGCCAGTGACGTGGTCTGTACCCGCATGGCGGAGCGCCCAAGCGGTGTAGATTGCCTTGGCCTGCTCGCCGCTGTTGGTGCCGTTGAACAAGACGGTTTGCCCGGCGTAACTGCTTTTTTCAAGCAATTCGAGCAAATAAGCCTGGGTACGTTTTGATTCGGTGAAGATCAGCGCCTTTTGATTGGCGCCCAGCTTTTGCAGTTCAGCAAAGGCTCTGCCTAAAGCTTGCAGAAGCGCTTGGCCTTTGGCGTTGTCGCGTATGGTGACGGCCTGGCGTTGAAATTCACGTAGCTCGGCCATCTCTTCAGCCACGCTGGCGAGTTGCTCTGCTGACGGTGGCGCGTCTGGCTCGGTCCATTCTTCCTCGGTTTCGTCAAGTGCCTCATAGTCTTCATCAAGGACTTCCGACAGGTCTGACGCAGGCTGGGCTTTGAGTTTGTCTTCCAGCCGTTGCGCCATGGTGCCCAGGGCACCTGAAATGGCGTAACTGCTTGAAGCGAGCAGCTTCCACAGCACAAGCGATATGAGTTGGCGCTGGCCCGTTGGCAAGGCATGGCTGATGGGGCGGCGCAAGTATTCAGCCACGGTCAGATGCAGGGCCTGCTCGTCAGCTGACGGCGTGAACTCTTGCACCAGCGGAATGCGTTTGGTATACGAAATGTAGGGCTGCACCTGGCGGCGCAGAGTGCGTTTGCACACGGCGGCCAAGCGGGCACGTAGCTTGGCAAAGGTATCGGCGTTGCCCAAGGCCCCGAACTGGTCGCGAAAGCTGGCCAGGTCACCAAACACGCGGTCATCAACCATGCTGACCAAGCCATAAAGCTCTAGCAGTGAGTTTTGCAGCGGGGTGGCGGTCAGCAGCACCTTGGGCGCGTGAGCCAGCGCATCTTTGAGCGCTTTGCCAATCACGTTGCCAGGTTTGTAGACGTTGCGCAGCCGGTGGGCTTCGTCCATGACCACCAAATCCCACGGCACAAGCCTCAAGTCGTCGGCTTTGGACTTGGCAAACTGATAGGAGCAAATGATGACCCGGTTGTTTTGGTTAAAACTTTGGTCAAAAGGCTGTTTGTGGCCTGATTTGCGCTGTTGGCTGTAGCTTTTGGCCTCCAGAATCAGCGCTTGCAGGCTGAACTTGTCTTGTAGTTCCTGGTGCCATTGCTTGCGCAGGTTGGCGGGAACGATGATGAGAATGCGCCGCTTGCGTTCAGCCCAGCGCTGGGCAATGACAAGCCCCGCCTCAATGGTTTTGCCTAGGCCGACTTCATCAGCCAGGATGACTCCCTTTGACAAGGGGCTTTCAAACGCAAAAAGCGCTGCATCAACCTGATGTGGGTTCAGGTCAACCTGCGCGTCGACCAATGTGGCCGCCAGCATGTCTGCGGAATCAGCCCCCATGCGGCGCGACAAAAGCCACGCGAAGTACTGAGACTGGTAGGGGGTGATATCTGCTGGCAAGGCGGCAATGCTCCAAGTTTGCTCGAATTATGGGGCTTATGCTTACATTGGCTAGCAGTCCCTCGCTCACTTCTGGTCATACGCGGCACGGTAAGTCCCCATAGGAAGAAGAAGGGTCTCCAACTACCGGCCACCGCCCGTAAAAATTTGTTACGCGATCATGCCGCAAAACACCTGTAGGGGTATATGTAAATATTCACCTTTTTCAGGTGTGGGCGCTGGATTCCCGGCGATGGGGAATGACGGGCGGTTTGAGGTGGTTTTAAGCCGTTTTGGGCAGAAAACAGCCGTTTTAAGTGCCAAATCTGGCTCTAGACCAATAGATACGGGCGCAAAAAGCTATAAATTAAATAGCATTCCAAATCTCTGCAATGCTAGCAGAACGATCCTACTTCTCGTCTTTACCCTGCTTGTCGTCGCTGCTGTACTTCAACTCCCCCTTCAACTCGCCGTTCTTGCGGCCTGAAAACATCGTCCACCAGACGATGAAAACCAGAATCAGCAGGGCGCCCAGCGCTTCAAGCAACAATAAGGTCATGACGCAATTCCAAACCTGGTTTTTTAAACGTTTTCAAGCAGCGGCGATTATCGCCAGCGTGCTTTGTTTGGCGGCTTGTACGGTTTCTCCGCGGTTGACGCTACCGCCCGCGCCGCCCACCGCGCAAACGCCAACTGACGCACCCGCCAGCGCGCGCCCGGTGGACGACAGCGGTGTGTTGCCGCCCGTGATCAATCAGGCCAAAAGCCGCTGGGTGCCGGTGCGCTGGGCTGACTTGCCGGGGTTTGAGGACGACAAGCTGTTTGAAGCCTGGAACGCCTGGCTGAAAAGCTGCGAGCGGCCGGGCCCCACCTTTGCCTCGCTGTGTGCAGACGCGCGCCGCCTGAGCATTGCACCCGAGGCTGAGCAGCGCGCCTGGATGCTGGCGCGGCTGCAGCCGTACCGGGTGGAGTCAACCCAGGGCAACGCCGATGGGCTGCTGACCAGTTATTTTGAGCCGCTGCTCAAAGCCAGCCGCCTGCCAGGCAATGGCTACGACGTGCCGCTGTACCGCACGCCCGCAGGCTTTGGCAGCCGCAATCCGTGGTTTACCCGACAAGAGATGGACACGCTGCCTGAAGCGCAAGCCGCACTGCGGGGCCGCGAAATTGCCTACCTGGCCGACCCGATTGACGTGCTGCTGCTGCACATACAGGGCTCGGGCCGCTTGAGCATTACCGAGCCGAATGGTGCGCAGCGCACCATTCGGGTGGCGTTTGCGGGTACCAATGACCAGCCCTACCGCAGCGTGAACCAGTGGCTGCTGACCCAAGGCGTGACCAAAATCAACCCCTGGCCCGACGCCACCAAAGCTTGGGCGGCGCAAAACCCGCAGCGGGTGCAGCAACTGCTGTGGAGCAACCCGCGCTACGTGTTTTTCAGAGAAGAAGCGCTAAACGAGCTGGACGCGGCCTTTGGCCCCAAAGGCGCACAGGGCGTGCCGCTGACACCGGGCCGGTCGATTGCCGTTGACCCTGGCAGCATCCCGTATGGCACACCGGTCTGGTTGGCGTCACGCGGGCCTGCGGGCAACCTGCAGCGGCTGGTGTTTGCGCAAGACACCGGCAGCGCGATAGTGGGCGCGGTGCGGGCAGACTACTTTGCCGGTACAGGCCAGGAGGCAGGCGAATACGCCGCCAAATTTAACCAGCCGCTCAGGCTGTGGGTGCTGTGGCCTAAATAGGCAGCTTTTAGCCTGCTATTTATTTAGTAGCTGCTTGCGCCCGTATTTATTGGGCTATAGGCCTATTTGGCACCTGAAAATGGCATGTTTATAGCTTTTTAGAGCCCCAAAAGACTCCAATCGACTGAATCGACCTATTTGACCAAAGCCGCAACGCTGGCCAACGGCAAAAACAAGGTCAGTGCCGCGTCTGGCAGGCTTATAAAACCGTGGTGGGCATAAAACCTGGCGGCTTGGTCGTCTTTGGCGTCCACCACAAACGCATAGGCTGCAATGTCGGCGCTGGCGGCGCGTTGCAACGCATTGGCCAGCAATGCAGCGCCCAGGCCAAGGCCTTTGTGACCGCTGCTGACGGCCAGGCGGCCCATGCGCACGGCGGGTACCAGCGGGTAACGCGGCAGCCTTTTGGCGTTGGCAGCGGGCAGGTCGGTCAAGGCCACGCTGGTGGCTGCCAGCGTGTAAAACCCGGCGATGGCGTCGCCCGCGTCCAGTGCAACAAAGCAGGTTGCAACGCGCCTTTTGATGTCTTGTGAAACCTGGGTTGCAAAATAGCTGTCTAGCGCGGGGGTGCCGCATGCAAATTGCGTCCGGTCGTGCTGCACATCGAGCGGCACAACCCGAAACAATGGCTTGCCGCCTTTCGCCACAGTCAGTCAGCAATCAGTTGGCGTTGGCGTGCAAAAGCTCGTTTTAAAGCCGCGTTGGGTTTGACTGGGTTGATCAATGCTTTGGCAAACGCCGCCTGGTCGTTGGCTGACAAACGCAGCAACTCGGCACTTTCAATCGACCGCATGGCAGCGGCGTGCGCGGCGCTGACCACAAAGTCAGTCAAACTACGGCCTTCAAGGTCAGCCGCGCGCTTGAGCATGCTGTGAACATTGGCGGGCAGGCGGGCTTCAAGGCGAGCGGTGTTGAGTACGGCGGACATGATGGGCGGGTATGGAAAAGAGGATGTTAAATTGTACGGCAAATTGCCGGAATTAACTCAAACCCTCAAGCCAGCCGTACCGCCATCACCCCGGCCACGATCAAACAGACGCCCACCAGGCGGCGCACGGTGAAGGCTTCTTTTAAAAACCAGGCCCCCAGCAGGGCGGCAAAGAGCACCGACGTCTCGCGCAGCGCCGCCACTGTGGCTACCGGCGCGCGCGTCATGGCCCACAGGGCAATGCCGTAAGACCCGAGCGACGCCAGCGCGCCCAGGCTGGCAACCGGCCAGCGCTGGCGCGCGTAGGTCAGCATGGGCCTGCCGCGCCGGGCATACATCAGCAGCGCAAACGGCCAACCGTCAAGCAAAAACAGCGCGGCGATGTATTGAATGGCGTTGCCCGATGCGCGCACGCCCAGCGCATCGACCACGGTGTAAATGGCAATGATGACCGCATTGGCCAGCGCAAAGCCCACCGCCTTGGGGGCACGCCAGACCTGGCGCGTCAGCCCCAAAGCCAGCACGCCGCAGCTGATGCCGACGATGCCCGCCCAGGCGATGGGTGAGAGCTTTTCATTCAGGGTGTAGGTGGCCGACAGCGCCACCAGCAGCGGTGCCACGCCGCGCATCAGCGGGTAGGTCAGCCCCAGGTCGCCATGCTGATAGGCCTGGGTGGTGGCAATGTAATAGGCAATGTGAATCGTGACGGACGTGAGGATGAAAGGCCATGCCGCTGCGCTGGGCCAGCCGACCAGCATCACCAGGGGGACGGCCATCAGCGATGCAATGACATGGATCACCGCCATGTCGAGCGACTTGTCTTTGCTGGACTTGACCAGTGCGTTCCAGCTGGCGTGCAGCAGTGCGCCAAACAGCACGGCCGCAAACACCGGCCAGGTCAAGGCCAGTGCGTCAGCTTGCAAGCGCGCCTTCAGGTGTGGCGCAGCGCTGGGCCCGCTGCAGGAAGTGGCTGAGCGGCGGGGTCGTCATGTCCGCGTCTTTGGCCAGGTCGTCCCACAGGCGCAGGCGCACGGCGTCTTGCGCGCCTGGCTGGGCGATGAATTTGGCTGCTTCATCAGCATCAAAAACACCGCCTTGCAAAATCAAACTTCGCTTGGAGTCAACCGACAGGCTGGCGTGGTAGCTTGGGCGCGTCGCACACAGGTAGCGCTTGGCATCGACATGCAGCTTGATGGCGTTGAGCACCTCGTCATCAAACAAGCCGCGCAAAAACGGCAATGCGCGGTACTGATGCACGTCGTCCACCCCTTGCAGAGATGGCGTGTCGCCCAGGTCATGCAGCAGGTGGCCCAGGTCATGTAGCAGCGCTGCCGTGACCAGTGCATCACTGGCGCCTTCAGCCTCGCCCAAGGCGGCCGTTTGCAGCGCATGCTGTAGTTGCGTGACGGGTTCGCCGCTGTATTGCTCGTGGCCGCGCGCCTCGAACAGGCGTTCAATATCTTGCAGGGTCAAAGCCATGGCATGGATGATGTGAAACTCACTTCCATGGAAGTGAGTAGGTTTTGAGATTGGTAAAACTCTTGATGGCTTCTTGAACGCCTTCTTTGTAGCCGAGACCTGAATCCTTGATGCCGCCAAACGGGGTTAACTCAAGCCGGTAGCCGGGCACCTCGCGCACATTGACGGTGCCAACGTGCAACTCGCTGACAAATCGGTTGATGTAGTCGAGCCGGTTGGTACACACCGCGCTTGACAAGCCGTACGCTGTACCGTTTGAAATTTGTATGGCTTCGTCGATATTTTTAAAACGGATGACGGGCGATACAGGGCCAAAGGTTTCTTCTTTTGCCACCGTCATCTGCGGCAACACATGGTCTAGCAATGTGGGCGCATACAACGCGCCCCGCCGCTGATTGCCTGCCAACAGTTTGGCGCCCTGGGCTACGGCCTCGTTGACGCGTGACTCAAACAGCATGGCGGCCTGCGCGTCAATCACCGTGCCCATGTCGTTGGCTTTGTCTGTTGGGTCGCCGTGCTTGAAGGCCAGTGTTTTAGCCAGCACCTGCTCAACAAATTCGCCAGCTACCGCCTCATGCACAAGCAGTCGCTTGACGGCGGTGCAGCGCTGGCCCGAGTTTTTGTACGAGCCTTGCACCGCCAGGGTGGAGGCTTCGTCAATGTCGGCGTCTTCCATCACGATGATGGGGTCGTTACCGCCCAGCTCCAGCACCACGCGGCGGTAACCTGCTTTGCTGGCAATGTATTTACCAATGGCTACACCGCCAGTAAATGTGACCAAATCAACCAGCGGGTTTGTGAGCAGCTCGTCAGCTATCTCGCGCGGGTCACCGGTAATGACGCTGAGCATTTCTGGCGGCAAACCCGCTTCATACAGGATGTCGGCAAACAGGATGGCTGAGAACGGTACCTTTTCAGACGGCTTGAGCACCATGCGGTTGTTGGTGGCAATGCTGGGCACCACCTTGTGCGCCACCTGGTTCATGGGGTGGTTAAACGGGGTGATGGCAGTGATCACGCCCAGAAGCGGCGAGCGGTGCGTGTACACACGGCGCTGCTTGCCGTGGGGCGTCAGGTCACAACTGAAAATCTGGCCGTCGTCTTTCAGCACCTCCGTCGCGCCAAACAGCAGCACATCGCTGACGCGGCCTGCCTCGTAAATCGAGTCCTTCAGGCACAGGCCCGATTCGGCGGTGATCAAATTGGCGACTTCGTCGAGCCGGGTTTTGATGATGGCGGCGGCGCGGTTCAAAATCGCGGCGCGCTCGTAGCGGGTGAGTGTGGGTTTGCTGGCGTGCGCGGCCGCAAAAGTGTCGCGCACTTCCTCAAGCGTGGCTTTGGGTACGGTGCCTATCAGTTGCTCGGTGTAGGGGTTGAAGACCTCAATCACGCGGTCACCACTGCGCTCAGCGCCGACCTTGCGGCCTGCCAGGCGCATGGTGTTCAGGTGCTTGTCGCGAATATAGGCGGCAATGTCACTGGGCATAGTTCAAGGCCAAATCGAAAGCGTCAAAGTTGCGGAATCGGCGCGCGTGGTCAAGCCCCGGCATGGCACGGTTCAAAATCAGTGGCACGCGCTGCTCGCTGATGCCGCCATGGGAGCGCAGCGGTACTTCAAGCGCCGTCAGGTCGTGGCGGGATGCCGATGTGCCCATGACCGTGAAGCGCTCGGACACCACCACCATGTCGCCAATGCGGTCGGCGGGCAGCTCAAAGCGCTCGGCAGCTTGCGCGCGGGGCAGCACGACCTCAATGCCTTTGTGTGCAGCCAGTTTTTTGCAGGCGGCATCGACATCCGCACCCTCAGGCAGATACACCGTGGCAAACGAACCCAGTGCGCCGTGATGCACCACATACGGGTCAGTGATCGGCAAAATCACACGCGCCACTGACTTGCCCAGCCAGCTGTCAAACCAGTCTTGCAGGTAAATCACGTCGGGCGTGCCGTCCATGGCGACCTTGGCGTTCATGCCGTGGTCAGCGGTCAGGGCGATCACGCAGCCCATGGCCTCAAGCTGGCCCAGGTAGCCGTCCATCATTTGGTAAAACGCGTTGGCGCCAGCAGTGCCCGGCGCGTGTTTGTGCTGAATGTAGTCAGTGGTTGACAGGTACATCCCGTCTGGTTTGCGGGTCTGCATGATCTTGACGCCGGCTGCAAATACAAACTCTGACAGGTCGGCGCTGTAGACGCTGGGTAGCGGCAGGCCCGTGAGTGCCAGAACGTCTTCAATACCGTTTTGCGCCAGGTTGACCTGGTCAGCCTTTTCAGCTGAAAAGCAGATGCCCGTCATCTTGTGGCCCAGCAGGGTGCGCAGCTTGTCTTTGGCGGTGATCACGGCGACTGACTTGCCCGCATCCGCCAGCGCGGCCAGCAGTGTGGGCGCGCGCAACCACTTGGGGTCGTTCATCATGACCTCGGTGCCTGTGGCGGTGTCATACAGATAGTTGCCGCAAATGCCGTGGATGCTGGGCGGCACACCGGTAACGATGGACAAGTTATTCGGGTTGGTAAAACTGGGCACCACGCAATCTGCAGTCAGGCCGGAGCCCAGGGCCAGCGTGCGCTTGAGCCACGGCATGTGGCCCGTGGCCACGGCTTGCGCCAGGTAGTCGGGCTCGCAGCCGTCAACGCACACGACCACGGTGGGTTGGGTTGGGAGCTTGTAGTGCCGGCCGTTCAGATTCAATTCAGCGCTTCTCACGTTTGGGGCTTTCTTTCCTGATTTTTGAAGGGGCTGCCTTGGCTGGTTTAACGGTCAGCCGTTTGGCAGGTTTTGGCGTCTGGCCGTCCAGAGCGGCCCGCCGCCGCATGTCGTTGTCTATCGTGCGTTCCTTGCTTTGCATCACATGCCTGAACATGGCGCGGCCAGCAGCCTCAGCATCGCCTGAGGTGATGGCCTTGACGATTTGCCTGTGCTCGTTGCTTGAGACAGGCATCAGCCAGCCATCTGCCAGATTCAGGCGCCTGAAGAGCGACAGCTCCTTGATCAGCTTGCGGTAAATCTCGGTCAGCTTGCGGTTGCCTGCCATTTCCACCAGCTGGTCATGAAAATGCAGATTTTGCAAATGGTAGCCATGTGCGTCTTGCGCCTTGACGGACTTTTCCATTGCGTCGACCAGCCCTTTGAGCACTTTGGCTTGGGCAGGCGTGATGTTGCTGGCAAGCTGCCGGCCCACCAGCTCATCCATCACGGCGCGCAGGTCAAAAATTTCAATCGCCTCGTCAATCGGAATGTCGCGGACAAAAACGCCCCGGTTTTTTTCATTGCGCACCAGGCCCGCTTCTTCGAGCATGCGAAAGGCCTCGCGTACCGGGCCGCGCGACACGCCCAATTTTTCAGCCAGCGTGGCCTCAATCAGTTTGCTGCCGGGCTCATATTCGCCCACCAAAATGGCGCGTTCAATTTCCTGCTGCACCACTGTGGTGAGTGAGCTGCTTTGAAGCAGTGCAAGGGTTGATTTCAAAACAGCATTCATGACTTAAATTCAAACACGATTTTAGCGATTGTCAACAATCTGCAATAAACAATTGACAAAATATTAAGGTCAGCTTCAAATTATCGCGAGTTGTTATGACATTTTGCAGCATGCGCAAAACAGTCACGCCAATGTCACAGTACTGACACGAACAGGTCACACAATTTTGGTTTTTACAAAGGACATGTATGCGCTCAATCACTGGTTTTACATCTCGCTTCAAATCTATTGTTACGGCATTGGCCGCCACAGGTTTGCTGGCTTTGTCGGGCACAGCACTTGCCCAAAAAACACAATTGCTGGTTTACACCGCACTTGAAACTGACCAGCTCAAGGCCTACCAGGAAGGCTTTAACAAGGTCAACCCTGACATCGAGATCAAATGGGTGCGTGACTCGACAGGCGTGATCACCGCCAAGCTGCTGGCTGAAAAGGCCAACCCCCAGGCTGATGCCGTGATGGGCGTGGCCGCGTCCAGCCTGGCACTGCTCGACAAGCAAGGCATGCTGGAGCCGTATGCACCGCTGAACCTTGACGCGATCATGATGAAGTACCGCGACCCAAAGAAGGTGCCGTCATGGGTCGGCATGGATGTCTGGGGTGCGACGATCTGCTTTAACACCATCGAGGCGCAAAAGCGCAACATGCCCAAGCCTGAAACATGGAAGGACCTGCTCAAGCCGATTTACAAAGGTCAGATCGTGATGCCCAACCCCGCATCCAGCGGAACCGGCTACTTTGACGTCACGGCCTGGCTGACTTTGTTTGGCGACGACAACGGCAAGGGCGGCGGCTGGAAGTACATGGACGCATTGCATGAAAACATCGCCCAGTACACCCATTCAGGCTCCAAGCCTTGCAACATGGCGTCAAGTGGTGAGTTTGTCATGGGTATCTCGTTTGAATACCGCGGCAATGCCAACAAGGCCAAGGGCGCACCGATTGATCTGATCTTCCCGAAAGAAGGCCTGGGCTGGGACCTGGAAGCATTTGCGATTCACAAAGGCACCAAAAAACTCGACGCTGCCAAAAAACTGGCTGACTGGGCAACCAGCAAGGACGCGATGATTCTGTACGGCAAGAACTTTGCCATCACGGCACAGCCTGGTCTGGCGTCACCACTGCCAAATATTCCGAAAGACTATGAAGCACGTCTGGTCAAAATGGACTTCAATGTCGCTGCTGAAAACCGTGAGCGCGTGTTGGCTGAATGGACGAAACGCTATAACGCCAAATCAGAGAAGAGGTAGCCCCCTTTCTCGGGCTCACTTCGTGTAGCCCGGAATCCCCCTCAAGGGGACAACCGCTGTGGCCCGGCAAAGCCGGTTCCACGCTGTTACTTGGATGATGCTCTTTATGTGGTGCTCCTTCTGATGAACCAGAACACGTTTCTTAGTCTGCGCCAAATTCGTAAAGAATTTGGCGCTTTTACGGCACTGCAAGACATCAATCTGGACATTCGCAAGGGCGAGTTTGTCTGCTTTTTGGGCCCGTCTGGCTGCGGCAAGACCACGTTGCTGCGCATCATTGCCGGGCTGGATGTGCAAACGGCGGGCGAGGTGCATCAAAACGGCAAAGACATCTCGCGCCTGCCGCCCGCGCTGCGCGACTACGGCATTGTGTTTCAAAGCTATGCGCTGTTCCCTAACCTGAGTGTGGCTGACAATGTCGCTTACGGCCTGGTCAATCGCAAGACACCCAAAGCCGAGGCGTTAAAGCGCGTGACAGAGCTGGTCAAACTGGTGGGCTTGCCCGGCAGTGAAGGCAAGTACCCGAGTCAGTTGTCTGGCGGCCAGCAGCAGCGTATCGCCCTGGCGCGCGCACTGGCGACGTCGCCAGGTTTATTGTTGCTGGACGAGCCTCTGA
>Ga0207936_1000105_pt1 | contig 17476 bp, 8 predicted proteins | sample LakMenEpi19Nov10_FD_150715 | JGI IMG/M metagenome (GOLD analysis project Ga0207936, IMG submission 150715) | Freshwater microbial communities from Lake Mendota, WI - 19NOV2010 deep hole epilimnion (SPAdes) | ecosystem: Environmental > Aquatic > Freshwater > Lake > Epilimnion/Euphotic zone ... | reverse complement strand
GCGCCGGGCACCAGCAGGCGCTCAAGCGTCGCTATGTCGGTTTTGGCATCGTCAGCCAGCCGCACCACGATGGGCACCTGTCGCGACGAGAGGTTGAGCTTGGGCAGGCTGGCATCGTAGTCACCCACGGTGGCGATGCGCAGCGTCTCACCAATGGCAGCACTGGTCACGCCCTGGTCAGCCATGCGGGCAAAGTCAGGGCGTATCAACAGCTCAGACTGCACCAGCGAGGCGCTGGACGCGACCGAACCCAGACCGGGGATGGTGCGCAGGTCCTTTTCAAGCGCAGCAGCAGCTGCCGCCAGCGATGCCGGGTTCTCGCTGGTCAATGCCAGTACGAGGCCTTCGCCAGAAGCACCCAAGCCAACCTTGCTGCGCACGCCGGGCAGCTCTTCAAGTGCTTTGCGGATGTTGTTTTCAATCAACTGTTTGCGCGGGCGTGTGCCGCGTTCGGCCAGCAAAATCGTCAGCGTCGCCTTGCGCGTTTCAGCCGCGCCGCCGGGTGCAAATGGGTCGCTGCCCGCTGCGCCACCGCCCACCGTGGTGTAGACCGACTTGACATGCTCGACCTTCATCAACATCTGGCGGGTGGCCTCTGCCGCGGCTTTGGTATCTTTTAACTTTGTGCCAGGCGCAAGTTCGAGGTAGACCTGGGTCTGGCTGTTGTCGTCAGGCGGTATGAAGCCTGTGGGCAAAAGAGGAATCAGCATCAGCGAGCCCACAAAAAAACCAATCGCAGCCAGCCCTGTAACCCAGCGGTGCTGCAAACACCAGCGGCTGGCACGCATGTACCAGCGCATCACGGCACCGTCTTTCTCGGTGTAGTCAACGATGGGCTTGAGCAGATAGGCGGCCATCATCGGCGTGAGCATGCGCGCCACCACCAGCGACGCAAACACCGCCAGCGAGGCCGTCCAGCCAAACTGCTTGAAGAATTTACCGACGATGCCGCTCATGAAAGCCGTGGGCAAGAACACCGCAATCAGGGTGAAGGTGGTGGCGATCACCGCCAGGCCAATTTCATCCGCTGCCTCCATGGCTGCCTGGTATGGCGTTTTGCCCATGCGCAAGTGGCGCACGATGTTTTCAACCTCCACAATCGCATCGTCGACCAAAATGCCGATCACCAGACTTAGCGCCAGCAGTGTCACCACGTTGATGGAAAAGCCCAGGTAGTTCATGCCGATGAACGCTGGTATCACCGACAGGGGCAGCGCCACTGCCGTGACGAAAGTGGCGCGCCAGTCGCGCAAGAACAGCCACACCACCAGCACCGCCAGCAGCGCGCCCTCAGCCAGCAGGGTCAGCGATGCCTTGTACTCTTCTTCAACCGGGGTGACAAAGTCATAGGCTTCGGTGAGAACCATGTCAGGGTGAGCAATCCTGAGCTGTTCAATGGCAGCTCGTACGCCGCGCCCGACTTCAATCTCGCTCGACCCTTTGGCGCGCGACACTTCAAAACCCACCACCGGAACGCCGTTCAGGGCAGCCGCAGAGCGCTGTTCTGCAATGGTGTCTTGGACGTCGGCGATCTGATCCAGGCGCACTTTTCGGACGGCGCCTTTGCCGTCGTCAAAACTCAATTCCAGCGCAGACAGTTCGGCAGCCGATTTGACGGTTGCCAGCGTCCGTACCGGCTGCTCGCTGCTGCCCAGGTCAGTACGTCCGCCAGCGGTTTCCAGTTGCACCTGTCGCAGTTGCTGCGACACCGCCGTTGCACTGACGCCGAGCGACTGCATTTTGGCGCTGTCCAGGGCAATCCGTACCTCCCGGGTGACGCCGCCAACGCGGCTGACCGAGCCCACGCCGCGCACCGCCAGCAAGCCTCTGGTCAACGTGTCGTCGACAAACCAGCTCAGGCCCTCATCGTCCAGCTTGCTGCTTTTGATGGTGTAAGCCAGGATGGGAGCGCCCGCAATGTTGATTTTGCTGACCACCGGATCGCGCAGATCGGCCGGCATGTCGGCGCGAACCTGCTGCACCGCCGAGCGGGTTTCGTCCAGCGCCTCCTGGGTCGGCTTTTCAATGCGGAATTCAGCCGTGATGGTGACCACGCCGTCCTGCACCTTGGTGTAGATGTTTTTCAGCCCTTGCAGCGACGCGATCGCGTTTTCAATCTTGCGCGCCACCTCTGTCTCCAGCTGCGCAGGCGAGCCGCCCGGCAAGCTGGCCACGATGATGATATTGGGCACATCCAGATCAGGAAAGTTCTGCACCTTCATGTTCTGGTAGCCCAGCATGCCCGCAAAGCAGAGCATGACAAAAAACATGATGGCGGCAATCGGGTTTTTGATGCACCAGGTAGAAACGTTCATGAATGTGAGTCCTGTATGCTATTTATTTAATAGCTTCTTGCGCCCGCAGTTGTTGGGCTAGAGATCAATTTGATAGGTAAAAAGGGCTGTTTTCAGGCTATTTTGATGCTTTGGGGGCTGAAGCCGGGCTGGCTGGACTGGGCGGCTGCGCCGCCACCACCTTCACCACATCGCCATCGGCCAAAAACGCTACACCGCCGGCCACGTACTGCTCACCCGGCTTGACGCCCCTGACAATCTCTACCGCATCGCCTGAGCGACGCCCGGTTTGCAGCTTGATCTGGCTGACTTTGTTGCCTGGCTCAATTCGCATGGCGTAGGTAAAGCCATCGCGCAGCACCAGGGCTTGCTGTGGCAGGGTCAGGACACTGCTGCTGCCGAGTTCAAACTCGCCGCGTGCAAACATGCCGGCTTTGATGTTGGCGTTCGCTGGCAAATCCACATACACCAGTGCATTGCGGGTCACGCTGTCAACCGTGGGCGCAATCATGCGGACTTTTCCTTGCACCTGCGCGCCGCTGGCGGCGATGACGGTGGCCGCTGTTCCCGTTTTGATGCCTGCCATCTCGGCGCTGGTGACTTCAGCGCGCCATTCCAGGCGTCCGCCGCGAATCATTTTGAACAGCTCGGTACCGCTGCCCACCACCGCGCCTACAGTGGCGCTGCGGCTGGAGATCACACCGCTGTCGGGCGCAACCACGCCGGTTTGCTGCAAGCGAACCTGCTGCACCACCAGCATGGCTTTGGCGGCCTCCAGCCTGGCCTTGGCGGTTTTGTCGGCTGTGGTGTACTGGTTGATTTGCTGCTCGCTCAGTGCGCCGCTGGCCTGCAGCGTGCGGGCCTTGTCGGCGTTGCCTGCAGCGTCCAGCGCGTTGGCCTGGGCTTCTGCAAAACTGGCCTGGGCCTGGGCGACTTCAGCATTGACCTGCTCGGTTGCAAAGCTGGCCAGCACCTGGCCTTTGGCGACCCGATCCCCCACGTTGACCTTGACATCGACCAACCGCAAGCCGTTGGCCTCGCTGCCAATGATGGCCTCTTGCCAGGCGACCACCGTGCCGTTGGCGGGCAGCTTGAGCGGCAAAGTGCTTTGCACGGGTTGCACGGCAGTGACCGTCAAAGCAGCCTTGACTGGCGTGGCCTTTTTATCGTCAGCAGCCCCTGATTTAGAGGCAAAAAAGGCTGTAGCACCCAATATTACAGCGCAAACAGCTACTGAAATAATAGCGTTTTGTTTGTCTTGGAGAAAGTTCATAGGGTTCATGTTTTTGAATTTGCAAGGTCGGCAATGGCCAGCGCTTACCAGTCCGGCAAAAAGGCTTCAGGGATGCCAAAAATCATCGGCGTGGGGTGGGGTGCCGCCGTGCTCCAGCCGCCGCCCAATGCTTTGTACAGCGCAATCCAGGCATTGCGGCGCTCGCGCTCCAGCAGCACCACCGCGCTTTGGGCAGCCAGCAAAACGCGGCGCGCTTCTTCAAGCTCGACCAGGCTGGCCAGGCCCGCTTTGTAGCGCGCCTCGGTCCCGGCAAACGACGCACGGTAGCCATCAGCCGCCACCAGCGTGTCACCGCCGCGGTCCGCTGTGCTTTGCAGGTTGACCAGCGCCTCTTCAACCTCACGCACCGCCTGCCGCACCACACCCCGGTACTTGCCGGCGGCTTCTTCGTAGCGTGCTTTGGCAGCGTCAACATTGGCATCGGCAGCGCCGCCGTCAAACAGCAGCACCGTCAGTGCCACCGGGCCGATCGACCAGGTGTTAAAGCGCTGGGTGACACCGCGCGAATTAAAGCGGTTGGCAGCAATGTTGCCACCAATGCTCAGGCGCGGGTAACGCTGGGCCCGGGCGCTGCCGACTTCAAAACTGGCGGCGTTCAGTTCACGGGCGGCATTGAACACATCTGGCCGCTGGCCCAGCACCTCGGCGGGCACGCTCGATATGTCTGCGATCCCCTGCTGCAGCGGTGCCATCGGCGACTGCGCCAGCTTTTGCCGCAAGTCGGGTTCGCCCCAGCCCGTCAACGCCACCAAAGCCTTGATGTTCACATCACATTCGGCGCGCTGCTGGGTGATGCGGCTATTGCCTTCTGCCGCTGTGGCGCGTGCCAGTGCGGCGGTAGCTGGCGCGCCAAAACCAGCTTTGGTCAGCAGGTCCGTCAGGCGGCTGGTTTCAAAGCGCGATTTGGCATCAGCGCTGGTGACCGTCAGCAGTTGGTCGCAGGCGCGCAAGCCGTAATACTGGCTGGCCACTTCAGCAGCCACCAGAATCCGCGCGTCGTGCCACAGTGCCTGGCTGCCCAGCAGGCGTTCACTGTCGGCGTTCAGGCTGGCCGCGTTTTTTCCGAACAGGTCAATTTCCCAGGAGGTTTGCAGGCCTATCAGTGCGGCATTGTTAATCGGTGCAGCCGTGTTCAGGTTTGTTGGCGCAGAAACACTGCGGCTGGCACTGCCTATTGCATCCAGCGCGGGCAACAATGCCGCGCCAGACGCCGTGCGCGATGCCTGGGCCTGCTGGATGTTGGACCGCGCCGTGATCACTGACGGGCTGACGATTTGCGCAGCGCTGATCATCTCCACCAGCAGCGCGTCATTTTGCTGTTGCCACCACTGCGACATGCTGGTCAGGCTGCCGTTGTGCGGCAGGCTGCTGGCAGGCGTGATGGCCGCGCTGCTGGAGGCAGCCTTGGGCACCATGGCATACCACTGCGGCGGGGCAGCGACGGCAACTGTAGGTGGCGGGGCATTGGCGGCACAACCGGCCAGAACCACAGCCAAGCAGATCGTTGCGAGGGTTGTATGAAGGCCGCGCTTGCCGTACCTGTACCTGTCTGGTGTGCTCATGTCTGAAGGGGGTTTAGGCTTGTTATTAAAACAAACAGTATTTTGCGGGATTTTCTTGACACTGCTCAACGCAATGCCCCAACAAAAGTACGGCTTTAAACGTCAAATGACTGGAACACAATCGCCCACAGGGCAAGAACGGCGGCGCGTTCGGCCTGTAACTCGCTGTGGGGAATCTGCGTGGGCGCCTCGTTCAGTCGAGCCTGGTGCTGCACACGCCGCAATGACCGGTAAGCCCTGGCTGCGGCCTCTCCCACACCGGGCGGTAACAAGCCCGCCGCCTCAGCGCGTTGCAGCAAGGCAATATTGCCTACATTGGCCACCAGTGCGGGGTGCCTGGAAGATTGCGACAGCACCAGGTACTGAACCGCAAACTCGGCATCGACCATACCGCCCCGACTGTGCTTGACATCAAACACATCGCCCTTGATGGGATGTGCGGCACGGACCTTGTCGCGCATGGTGGTAATTTCATGACGCAGCAAAGCTGAATCTCTCGGCGCGGTGATAACACCTTCACGAATCTGCTCAAACTGCTGACGTAAAGACTCGCCGCCCAAAACGAATCTGGCGCGCGTCATCGCCTGGTGTTCCCAGGTCCAGGCGGTGTTGCTGCCGCGCTGTTGCTGGTAGTTGGCAAAAGCCGCAAAGCTCGTCACCAGCATGCCTGAATTGCCATTGGGCCGCAGGGCCGTGTCAATCTCAAACAAATCGCCTTCGCTGGTTTTGACGGTCAGCCAGGTGATGAGTTTGCGCACCAGCAGCGCATACACCTCGCTGGCGTTTTCGTGGTCGTCTTCATAAACAAAAACGATGTCCAGGTCACTGCCATAGCCAAGTTCTTTGCCGCCCAGTTTTCCGTAGGCAATGATGGCCAGTTGCGGGGTGGCGCGGTGTTTGTTTTTAAGCCGCTGCCAGCACCAGCTCAGTGATGTGGCCAAGGTGGTTTCAGCCAGCGCGCTCAGGTCGTCGGCCACCTGCTCCACGCTCAGCACACCTTCGACATCGCGCGCCAGGGTTCTGAACACCTCGGCATGGTGAGCGCGACGCAGCAGGTTTAAACAGGTTTCTTCATCGTCTTCACCGGTGATTTGCAGCGAGGTCAAACGCGCCTTAAGTTCCTGCGCATAACTGCCCGCATCAAAGCGCTCATGCAGCATGGCATCGCTGGCCAGCTCATCAATCACACCCGGATGCATCAGCAAATAACGCGCTGGCCATTTGGCAGCACCCAGCAGCCGCAGCAACCGCTGGTGCACCTGCGGGCGCTCCAGCAGCAGCGCCAGATAGGTCTCGCGGCGCAGCAGCGGCTCTATCCAGTCCATGATGCGCAGGGCGGCTTCTTCGGTCACGCTGCCTTCACCTAGCCATAAGGCGGTGCGCTGCACCAGCTGACTCAGCCTTGCGCGCGACTCATCGCGCAGCCCCAGCACTTTGGGGTGGGTACGCCACTGCTGCAAACGCGCCTTGAACTGCGCTGGCCACTGGCTGGACAAATGGTCGAGCAAGTCGTCCAGCGCAGGCGCGGTGCTGGCTTGAAGCGCTGACGATCCCTTGGTGCAACCCTTGCACTCCGGCTTGCCACCCAGCAGTTTGTCAAACTCGCCTGCCACCAGCTCGCGGTGCGCGTCCAGGTCGTGCAAAAACAGGTAACTGTTGCTGTAACCCAGTGTCTGGGCAATCCAGGCCAAATCCTCATCGCGCGTCGGCAGCACATGGGTTTGCTGGTCGTCCAGGTACTGGATACGGTGCTCAACCCGGCGCAAAAAATCATAGGCGCTCACCAGTGCATCTGCTGTCTCCTGCGCCATCAACCCTGCATGTGCCAGGCGCTGCAAAGCATCGACGGTGCGGCGCGTGCGCAGCTCGGGGAACTGCCCGCCGCGCACCACCTGCAGCAGTTGCACGGTAAATTCAATTTCCCGAATGCCGCCGCGCGACATTTTCACGTCGTTGGCACGCTCTGGCCTGCCCGCACTGCGCTTGGCCGCGTGCTCACGTATCTGCTTGTGCAAAATGCGCAGCGCATCAAACACGCTGTAATCCAGGTAGCGCCTGAAGACAAACGGCAGTACGGTGCCGCGCAGGGCTTGCGCACTGGCGTCCCGCACACACGCGCCTGGGGCCACAACCCGACTTTTCAGCCAGGCAAAGCGCTCCCATTCACGGCCTTGCGCCTGAAAGTAATCCTCCAGCGCGCTCAATGACATGGCCGCCGGGCCTGAGCCGCCATGCGGCCGCAGTGCCAGGTCGACCCGAAAAACAAAGCCGTGCTCGGTGGTATCTCCTACCAGGGCATAAATCGCTTTGACCTGGTGCGCAAAATACTCGTGATTGGAAATCCGGCTGCGTTTGGCTTCGCTTTCGCTGGCGCCAGGCCTGCCAGCGGTCTGGCCGTCCTGGTCGTAGATGTAAATCAGATCAATGTCGCTGGACACATTAAGTTCACGCGCGCCCAGCTTGCCCATACCAATCACCCACATTTGAGCGGGCGCGCCGTCTTCAGTCTGAGGTTGGCCATACTGGGCATCCAGAGCGACGCTCGACTCCTGCATGGCCACATCAAGCGCCAGCTCGGCCAGCTCGGTCATGGCGAAAGTCACCACGTTGAGCGCCACTTGCTGGGCAGGCAGGCCTTCGCAGTCCAGCACCACCAGTCGCTCCATCACCAGTTGGCGCAATACCCGTAGCGCCGCGCTGGTATCCAGGCCCTGCGCACGCAGCGCGGCCAGCGCTGATTCCATGCTGGAACGCCTGGGCTCGCCGGGTGCCAGCAATGTGCGCTGGGCCACATAGCGGCAGCGTATGCGTTGTACAAAACGCGAATAAGCAGACGCGTCCAGCAAGCTTGGGCTTGAATTCATCACGTTAGGTCACAAAACTTCATCAAACCGGGAACTCCTGAAGCAATACAGACAGTCATAATTCTCATGCCAATGATCCAGTCAACCCCCCCCCTGCAAACCCAAGCGTTCCCGCGTGTGAAGTGGCTGGCTGTTGCTGCTCGCCTGGCACTGTGGCTGGTGCTTGCCTTCTGGCTGCTGTTTGGCGCAAGCTGGGGTTTGTTACACGGCTGGATTGTGCCGCGTATTGAGGAATTTCGCCCGCGCATTGAACTGGAAGCCAGCAAGGCATTGGGTGTACCGGTACGCATCGGCCAGATCACGGCGCGATCTGAGGGCATGATTCCGTCGTTTGAGTTGCGAGATATCACCCTGACAGACGCGACAGGCCGCGAAGCCCTGCGCTTGCCGCGCGTGCTGGCTGCGCTGTCGCCTACATCCCTGTGGGGTGGCGGTTTTGAACAACTGGTCATAGACCAGCCGGTGCTTGACATACGCCGCACCCTGGACGGCAAAATTTATGTGGGTGGCCTGGACATCAATCAGGAATCCACGGGCAACAGCGGCGCTGCTGACTGGATTTTTTCGCAACCCGAGTTTGCCATCCAGGGCGGCACACTGCGCTGGACCGATGAGCTGACCAGCGCACCAACGCTGGCGCTTGCCCAGGTGGATGCGGTGATGCGCAACAGCACACGCAGGCACAGCTTTCGCGTTGACGCCACGCCAACGCCCGAGTGGGGCGACCGCTTCAGTTTGCGTGGGCAGTTCAGGCAGCCGCTGCTGTCAAAAGGCGCGGGCCATTTTGACGACTGGACGGGCCAGTTGTATGCCGACTTCAGCCGTGTGGGTGATGTGTCCCGTATCAAGCAATATGTGTCCAACACCTTCGGCGTGGACCCGCGCTCTGGCAGCGGCAGCTTGCGCGCCTGGGCCGACATCACCAAGGGCCAGATAAGCGCTGCCACGCTGGACGTGGCGCTGCTTGATGTGAATGTGCAGCTTGGCAAGACACTGGAGCCGCTGGCATTGAATTCCGTCACAGGCCGTGTGAGTGGCAAACGCCAGGCGGATGGCTTTGAATTTGCCACTGAAAACCTGCGTTTCGACACACCCGACGGCCTGCAATGGCCAGGCGGAAATCTGGCCTTGAAGAGCAGCGGCACGGCTGGCGAGACTGACCAAAGCAACGAACTCAAAGCCGACAAACTGGACCTGGCAGCCGTGGCGCAAATTGCCAACCGCTTGCCGCTGGGCACGGCTACCCATGCACTGATCACCTCATTTGCACCCAGGGGCCTGGTTGAAACGCTGGACGCGCGCTGGCAAATACCCGTCAACGGTGATGTGAGCTATAGCGCCAAAGGCCGTGTGAGCGGGCTTGAAGTTCTGGCGCTGCCCAGCCAGATCCTGCGCAGCAGCGCGGGGAGGGCAACCGGGACGACGCCACACCAGCAGCCAGGCAGACCCGGCATCAAAAACGCCGCGATTGATTTTGACGTGACACAAGCCGCAGGCAAAGCCAAAGTTGTCATCAACCAGGGGTATCTTGACTTGCCAGGTGTGTTTGAAGACCCGCGCGTGCTGCTTGACAGGTTAACCATGGACGCGCAGTGGAAGTGGTCCGGCAAAAACATTGACATCCAGATGCGCGACATTGCCTTTGCAGGCGCAGATGCCGAGGGCACGGCGCAAGGCAGCTGGCGTTCGGGCCTGACCCGAACGGGCGCGCCAGACCCTGACTCATTGGGCGTGCTCGACTTGAAAGGCATGCTGACCCGAGGCAACGGTGCGCGGGTCCACCGCTATCTGCCGCTGGTGCTGGCTGACCCGGTGCGCCACTATGTGCGGGATGCCGTGGTGCAGGGTGAGGTCAGTGATGTCCGGTTTCTGGTCAAGGGTGCGGTTGACGATATCCCGTATGCCGACCCGACCAAAGGTGATTTCAAAATATCAGCCAAGGTCAAAAACGGCACGTTCGCCTATGTGCCGCGCAGCATTCAGCCCAACCAGGCTGCGGCCTGGCCTGCATTGAGCGACATCACGGCAGAGTTGGTGTTTAACCGCGCGGCGCTTGAAGTCAATGACGTGGTCGCCAAAGTCGCGGGGCTGCCCGGCATCCAGGTGGTCAAAGCCGATGCGCGTATCCCCAACCTGATGAATGCCGCCACAGTAGATGTGCAGGCGCGCCTGAAAGGCCCGATCAATGAAGCCCTCAGCTTTGTCAACACCTCGCCCCTGGCGGCGATGACGGGCAACGCGCTGGCCAAAACGATTGCCAGCGGCCCGGCTGACTACGGCCTGCGCTTGAGCTTGCCACTGAACAATATCGACAAAACCAGAGTACAGGGCTCGGTGACACTGCCAGGCAATGACGCGCTGTTTTCACCAGAAACGCCGCAGCTCACGCGCTTGAGAGGTGTGGTGTCGTTCACCGAGACTGGCTTTAACGTGCCATCAGCGCAAGCGCGGATGCTGGGCGGTGATGTGCGCTTTGAGGGCGGCATGAGGCCGTCAGGCCGCACTGCAGCGCCAGGAAGCGAGCTGGAAGCAGGCACGGTTTTCAGGGCGCAAGGCACGGCAACGGCTGAAGGCATACGCCAGGCCAAAGACCTGGGAGTGGCATCGCGTCTGGGCCAAAATGCCACGGGCAGCGCTGCCTACAACGCCACGCTCGCCTTCAGGCGCGGCGTGGCTGAGGTGGTGGTCACCAGCAACCTGCAAGGCATGGCACTGGGTTTGCCCGCACCCCTGAACAAAAGCGCCGAGACGCAATTGCCCATCCGCTTTGAAAACACCTTGCTGCGCGAGTCCCTGGCACCCGGACAAAAGCTCCAAGACCAACTGGTTTTTAGCGCTGGCAACATTGTGGCGGTGCAGTACCAGCGCGACATCAGCGCTGCCCAGCCTCGCGTCATTCGCGGCAGCATTGCCGTGGGGCTGGAGCCGGGCGAGTCAGCACCCTTGCCAGACTCAGGCGTGGTGGCCAACATCAAGCTCGACAACTTTAATGTCGATGCGTGGGAAAAAGTATTTTCATCCACGGTCGGCAGCAGCCCGGCAGCGGTGTCGGTCGCCACCACAGGCGCGGCGCAGCAGGCGCAAAGCTACCTACCCAGTCAGATTGCGATTCGCGCCAAAGAGTTGCTTGTGGGTGGCCGCAAGCTGAACAATCTGGTGATTGGCGGCACACGCGATGGCCAGACCTGGCGCGCCAACCTGGATGCCACCGAGCTCAATGGTTACCTGGAGTTTCGCCAGCCCGGCAGCGCCAGCGCAGGGCGCATCTTTGCGCGCCTGCAGCGTTTGAGCCTGGGGCAAAGCTCCGTCAGCGACGTGGAAAACATTCTTGACGGCCAGCCTGCAAGCATTCCCGCCCTGGACATTGTGGTGAACGATCTGGAATTGCGCGGCAAAAAGCTGGGCCGAATTGAAGTCGATGCAGTCAATCGCGTCGCCAACACTGATGGCAGCTCAGGCGAATGGCGACTGAACAAATTCAACGTCATCATGCCCGAAGCCGTGCTGACCGCCACTGGCAACTGGGTCGCCATCAATGCCCAGGGACCTGCGGCAGGGCCACGCCTGCAACGCCCTGTCGTGGAGCGCAGGCGAACGGTGATGAACTTCAGGTTCGACATCGCTGATTCGGGTTTGCTGCTCAAACGCTTTGGCATGGCCGATGTGGTGCGGCGTGGCAAAGGCAAGATGGAAGGCTCGGTAGCCTGGGCCGGCTCGCCCCTGGGTCTGGACTACCCCAGCATGAGCGGGCAGTTCAATGTGAACGTTGAGTCAGGCCAGTTTTTAAAGGCTGATCCAGGCCTGGCCAAGCTGCTGGGTGTACTGAGTCTGCAGTCCCTGCCGCGCCGCCTGACGCTGGATTTCAGGGACGTGTTTTCTGAAGGCTTTGCGTTTGATTTCGTGCGCGGCGACGTCAGCATCAGCCAGGGTGTGGCCAGTACCAACAACCTGCAGATGAAGGGCGTGAATGCCGCGGTCCTGATGGAGGGCAGCGCCGACATCGCCAAAGAAACGCAAGACCTCAAGGTGGTGGTGATACCTGAAATAAATGCCGGTACGGCGTCCCTGATTGCCGCAGTTATCAACCCGGCCATTGGGCTGGGCACATTTTTGGCGCAATACTTTTTGCGCCGCCCCTTGATGGAAGCGGCCACGCAGCAGTTTCATATCGACGGCAGTTGGGCCGACCCCAAAGTCACCAGAGTGGAGAAAAAATAATGCGGGTTGCAGCGATTCAGATGGTCTCAGCACCGGACGTCAAGGCCAACCTTGTCACCGCGCGTGAGCTTTTAAAGCAAGCCGCCGATGCCGGCGCAGAGCTGGCTGTGTTGCCTGAGTACTTTTGCCTGCTGGGCCTGAAAGACACCGACAAGCTGGCGATTGCCGAGCAGCCTGGCAGCGGGCCGTTGCAAGACTTTTTGAGCCAATGCGCAATTAACTTCAAACTCTGGATTGCAGGCGGTACGGTTCCCCTGACCGCTGATATGCCGGACAAGGTCTACAACAGCACGCTGGTCTACAACCCGCAGGGCCAGTGCGTGGCGCGCTACGACAAGATTCATCTTTTTTGCTTTGACAACGGGCAGGAAAGTTACGACGAAGCGCGCGTGCTGACCCCTGGCCACCAGCCGGTGGCGTTTGACTTGCCTTCGCTTGACGGCCACACCTGGCGGGTGGGCTTGAGCATTTGCTATGACCTGCGATTCCCCGAGCTGTACCGCGCCCTGAAGGCTGACCTGCTGCTGGTGCCCAGCGCCTTTACGCACACCACCGGGCAGGCGCACTGGGAGTTGTTGCTGCGCGCCCGTGCGATAGAAAACCTGGCCTGTGTGCTGGCGGCAGCGCAGGGCGGACTGCATGCCAACCAGCGCCGCACCTGGGGACAGTCGATGGTGGTGGATGCCTGGGGGCAAATCCTGGCGCAACAGGCCGAAGGTGCAGGCGTGGTGCTGGCAGACATTGACAAACCCTCACTGGCGGCAAGCCGCATGCAGTTGCCAGCCCTTGACCACCGCAGGCTGTGAAGTTTTCTACCCGCGTTGTGGGTCGCAGACGTTTTGTGCTGTGGAGCCTGTTGCTGGCGCTGGTGTTGGCGCTGCTGGGCACACTGGTCTGGCTGGCCGGGCGCTATGAAACCAGCCAGATAGAGGCTCGCCTGGAGCGCGACGCCACCGAGTCGGTGCTGGACATCCGCAACGGCCTGACGCGCAACATCCAGAGTTTTCAGGCGCTACAGTCCAGCAACCCAACCACCGACGCGTGGCAGTTCCCCGCCACTGACTTGCTGCGCGAGCGTCGTGAGGTCATGCGGCTGGAATGGCGCAACGATGCGCTGGAGGTTTTAACCTTTGTTGACACGCCCTACCGGCAACCGATTTTTGAGCGCCTGACCCGCAGCACCACCCAGGCTGACGTGATTGCCGCCTGCACCGCCGCCCGGCGGCTGAGTGGTGCGGCTTATTCAAGCAGTTATTTTTTGCCTCAACCTGACGGCCTGGGCATTGAAGTGTCTGACATGTGCCTGCCCATCATGGCTGCAGGCCGACTGGTCGGCTACACGATTGCCACCTACGCCCTGCACGAGCTGATGTCAGAGATGGTCAACAAAGAGCTGGCACGCGGCCAAAGCCTGTCGCTGACGGAAGCCGACGGCACGCGGCTGGCGCTGTTTGGCGTGCCCACACCCGGCAACCGCGTGTTTGTGGCGCGCCAGTTGCTGGACTTGCCCGGCAACACCATGGTGCTGCGGCTTGAAAGCCGCGTTGGCCTGCCAGCTTTTTTTCCCAACGTCTTGACAGCGCTGGTCACGGCCATGTCTCTGGCTTTGCTGGCGGTGCTGTTCTTACTGGCACGCGACACCCGGCGGCGCATCAAGGTTGAAAACGACCTGAGCGAAGCGCTGGCCTTCAGAAAAGCCATGGAGGACTCGGTGCTCACGGGCCTGCGCGCGCGCGACCTGTCTGGCCGCATCACCTACGTCAACCCGGCTTTTTGCCAGATGGTCGGCATACCCGCCAATGAGTTGCTGAACCAGAGCTTTCCGTCGCCCTACTGGCCGCCGGAGCTGGCCGAGACCTACCAGCAGCGCCAGACCATCCGGCTGGCCGGTAGCAACTTGCCGCGTGAGGGGCATGAATCGCTGTTCATAAAGCCCGATGGCACGCGGTTTCCGGTGCTGATCATGGAGGCACCGCTGATCAATGCCGTGGGCAAACACACCGGCTGGATGAGCGCGATTCTGGACGTGTCAGAGCAGCGCCGCACTGAAGAGCTGTCCCGCGCCAGCCAGGACCGCCTGCAAGCCACCGCCCGGCTGGCCATGGTGGGCGAGATGGCGTCGCTGCTGAGCCATGAACTCAACCAGCCGCTGGCCGCCATATCAAGCTACGCCGTGGGCTCGCTGAATTTGCTGCACGACAGCGCACCACCCAACGGCGTGCTGACCGAGGATTTACAACTGGCCATCAGCCGCATTGCCGAGCAGGCCGAGCGCGCCGGCAGGGTCATCAAAAGCGTGCATGACTTTGTGCGCCGGCGTGACCAGGCGCGTGAAGCCGTTGCACCGCGCGCCCTGCTGGACGCGGTGATGCCACTGGTCAGCCTGCAAGCGCGCAAACTGCATGTCACGGTGGTGATGGATGTGGACGCCAATGCCAGCCCCGTGCTGTGCGACCGCACCATGGTCGAGCAGGTGTTGCTGAACCTGGCGCGCAATGGCATGCAAGCCATGCAGTCGCTGCCACCCGCAGCCGCCAGGGAGCTGCGGCTGCGCGTGCGGCCAGCGGCGTCTAACGCGGCCAGCGCCTGGGTTGAGTTTGCCGTCATTGACCAAGGCGACGGCATACCGCCAGACGTAGCCAGCCAGTTGTTTACCCCGTTTTTCACCACCAAGGACGAAGGCATGGGCCTGGGTTTAAGCTTGTGCCGCACCGTGATCGAGCAGCACGGCGGCTTTTTGGGCTTTGAGCCCGCTTTGCCCCAAGGCACCGTCTTCAGCTTTACCTTGCCTGTGGCCAGCCTTCAACGCCCTTAAATCTTCAAGCAGGAAACCGGTATGGAACCCGTACAAGACGCGACTGTTTATATTGTTGACGACGACAGCGGCGTGCGTGATGCGCTGGCCTGGCTGCTGCGCACGCGCCGCCTGCCCAGCGAGGTGTTTGACAGCGCCGAAGCCTTTGACGCACGCGTGTCAGCCGGCTTTGCCGTCAGTGCGCCGTCTTGCGTGCTGCTGGATGTGCGCATGACAGGCATGAGCGGCCTGGCCATGTTTGAAAAGCTCATCAGCTACGGCCTGCTGCCCACCCTGCCGGTGATTTTTTTAACCGGCCACGCCGACGTGCCCACCGCAGTGGCCGCTGTCAAGCAAGGCGCGTTTGACTTTTGTGAAAAGCCGTTTTCAGACAACGCTCTGGTGGACCGCATCGAGCAAGCCCTGGCCCAGTCTGCCGCTGCGCTGGCGCTGCTGGGCGAAAGCAGCAGTTATCAGGCCCGCCTGGCCAGCCTGACCGAGCGCGAAACAGCCGTCATGCAACTGGTGCTCAAAGGCCTGCCCAACAAGCTGGTGGCCGACCAGCTCGACATCAGCGTGCGCACCGTCGAAGTCCACCGCGCCAGGGTGTTTGACAAGATGCGCGTCAAATCAGCCGTGGAGCTGGCGAACCTGATGCGGGATACAGCGAAATAGGCGCTATTTAATCAGGAGCTGCTTGCGCCCGTATTGATTAAGTTTCAGGCACTTTTAATAGGTAAAAATGCGCGAAATCGATATGAATCGGTGTCTGGCTCCGATTTTTACCCGATCTCCATGATTTGAGTTGCCGCGTGTTGGGAAGCACGCCGTCAGCCTCCTGTTGCCTGTATCTGGTCAGCCACTGCTGGTTATTTCCTTACTGTTTTTGTGGGTTATTTGGCACGCTGCTTGCACACACCCGGTCGCTTTCACTTTGAAGCACATGTCGCAAAGAAAGCAAGCAAACCTGCACCAACATTAACCAGCTCTTTTTTAAGGATGTCCATGAAAACTTCCAGTTCACTCCCCGTTTTGGGGCGTCGCCAGTTGCTCAAGGCCTCGGCCGCAGGCGCAGCGGCCTTGTCGGCACCGTACGTCTTTGCCCAGCAGATGACCAATGTGAAGTTTTCTTTGGACTGGCAAATCCAGGGCGTTCACGCATGGTATTTGCTCGCTGCTGAAAAGGGCTATTTCCGCCAGGAAGGCATCAACATCCAGATCGACGTGGGTGACGGCTCGTCCGGCGTGGTGCAGCGCGTACTGGGTGGCGCCTATGACGCCGGCATTGGCGACACCAGCACAGTCAAGCAGGTGGTCACCGTTAATTCTTCAACCGCGCCGATGCTTGCCTATATGGTGTTCAACCGTGTTGCCTTTGTGATCATGTCCAAGAAGAGCGCCAACATCACCAAGCCGGCTGACCTGGCGGGCAAAACCGTTCTCAGTACGGCGAACAGCTCGGCTTTTCGCATGTTCCCCGTGCTTGCCAAAACTGGCAAGCTCGACATGGCCAAGGTCAACTTCAAAAACGTTGCGCCACAGTTGCTGGACCAAATGCTGGTGCGCAATGAGGGAGATGCCCTGGCCGGTTTTATCACCACCACCTGGGTGAACCTGCGCACCCTTGGCCAAAACATGAACGACTACAACACCATGTTCTTTGCTGACCATGGTGTGGATGCCTACGGTAACGGGGTCATGGTGTCGCGCAAGATGGCTGTCGAGCAACCACGCGTGGCGGCAGGCCTGGTGCGCGCCATCAATCGCGGGTTTATGGATGTGCAGGCCAATCCGGCTGAGGGCATTGATGCGGTCATGCGCCGCAGCCCCATCCTTAACCGTGAGGCTGAAACCGAGCGTCTGGAACTCGGCATGCGCCAACTCATCAACACACCAGAATCGCGTAACGTGGGCATTGGTGATGTTGAGACGCCGCGCTTTGAGCGGGCAACTCGCCAGGTCGCCAACACTTTTGACCTGATCCGCCAGCCCCGCATGTCTGAAATATTCACTCGTGACTTTCTGCCGCCGCGCACTGAGCGCAACATGCGTACGACCTGAAGAAAGTCTGAGCCCTGCTGAATCTGGCTGGCTTGATTCTGGTTTCGCCAGCCAGCTGATGCATTCGCATTTGCGGGGCAAGCACACACCATGAACGACAAGTTTTCTGCACTGGGTTCCAGCCCGCGCAACCAGTGGCAAGCCAGCGCTGCGCAATGCAGTCTGGTGCGTGAAGCGGCCCCAGCCAAACCCATGGCTGTGCCGGCTTTGCCGCAAAACATCGTGATTGATCTGACGCGTACCGCGATTGTCGTGATCGACATGCAAAACGATTTTTGTCATCCCCAGGGCTGGCTGGCATCAATTGGCGTTGACGTCGGCCCGGCACGCCAACCCATCGAACCCCTGCAAAGCGCACTGCCTTTGCTGCGGGGCGCAGGGGTACCGAT
>Ga0207936_1000104_pt1 | contig 17519 bp, 18 predicted proteins | sample LakMenEpi19Nov10_FD_150715 | JGI IMG/M metagenome (GOLD analysis project Ga0207936, IMG submission 150715) | Freshwater microbial communities from Lake Mendota, WI - 19NOV2010 deep hole epilimnion (SPAdes) | ecosystem: Environmental > Aquatic > Freshwater > Lake > Epilimnion/Euphotic zone ... | reverse complement strand
CAAATTGAAGTGATTTACCCATGATTACTTCTTCGCAATAATTGCTAGTACATCACGAGATGAAAGTACTAAGTACTCCTCATTGTTGTACTTAACCTCGGTGCCGCCATACTTTGAGTAAAGCACGACATCGCCCTCTTTAATATCTAGCGGAATACGATTTCCGTTTTCAAAACGGCCAGGTCCTACCGCCATCACAGTTCCCTCTTGTGGCTTTTCTTTGGCAGTATCTGGAATTACTAATCCAGATGCAGTCTTTTGCTCTGCCTCATTTGCCTTAACAACAATGCGATCTTCTAGTGGCTTAATTGAAATTGCCATCCTGATATCTCCTTCTTAGATTTGGAATTACCCTCTTGAGGTGCCTCAGGTATTAATTAGCACACGAGGCCCTAGAGTGCTAAAGCCAACTTTAAAGGGCGGTGGGAGCCAGTGCAAATTAAGGGTTGATCTACCAGATCACCTGAGCAATAGAGGCAGCTGAATCAGCCCCAATGCCTATCTGGGAGGGCTTAACACCCTCGGTAATCGCCATACTGCCAAGGGCAGCAACCATCGCTCCATTATCGGTGCACAACCCAATTGGTGGGATTGAAAGGTTTATCTTCGCCTGCTCACATCTTTGCTGAGCTAATTGACGCAATCTGCTGTTAGCTGCCACTCCTCCGGCAATAACTAAATTATCAATTCCAGTTTCTTTGCAGGCAGCTAATGATTTCCTTAGCAATACATCCACAACTGCCTCTTGAAATGATGCTGCCACATCTGCTTTTTTATAACCTGGTGTTTGCTCTATGAATCTAGCAACTGCTGTTTTCAAACCTGAAAAAGAAAAATTATATTGATGCTTAGCCAAATCAGCAGGTGAGGTTAAGCCGCGAGGAAAATCCACAAAGGCTGGATTTGCATTGCGTGATTCTTTATCAATCAGTGGCCCACCTGGAAAACCTAATCCCATAATTCTGGCAATCTTGTCAAAGGCCTCACCAGCTGCATCATCAATAGTAGATCCCATTACCTGAACATCAGTTGCTAAGTTAGATACCTTCAATATTGAAGAGTGACCACCACTTACTAGCAATGCAATAGCTGGGGCAACTTTCTTATCATTATCTAATTGATCAACTGCGATGTGTGCAGATAGATGATTAACTCCATACAAAGGTTTATCTAAGGCCAGAGAAAGGGCGGAGGCACTACTTACTCCAACTAATAACGCACCGATTAAGCCAGGACCTGCCGTTACCGCAATCGCATCAATATCTTTTAAGGTAACTCCTGAATCTTTTAATGCTTGCTTAATTACCTGTGGCATCGCCTCAAGATGGGCTCTGCTTGCTACCTCAGGAACCACACCACCAAATCTGGCATGTTGTTCAACACTTGATGAGATCACATTTGCAAGTAATTTTCGTCCATCCACAATTCCAACCGCAGTCTCATCACATGAGGTTTCAATTCCCAATACCAGTGCCATTACTCAAGCTCCTTGCGCATTACCACCGCAGTTAAACCTGGTCCGTAATAATTCTCTCGCTTTGAAACCTCAACAAATCCAAAGGATTGATATAGGGGGTGGGCTTGATCATTTCCTAATCTCATCTCAAGCATTATTGCTTGAGCTTTTTTAACTCTGGCCCAATCAATTAACCGCTTTAATAACTCACGGCCTACACCTTTGCGACGGTGGCCTGCCACAACAGTTAATGTGTGAATATCAGCCACATCTGCCACATAAAAAATTCCACCATAGGCAATTAGTTTTCCCTCAAACTCTGCAACCAAGTACTGCGCACTCTTTGGCGATTTTGCAAACTCCTCTTTAAATTGCTCAGCACTCCAAGCGCTCTTGCCATAAACCTCTTTTTCAATTGATATTGCAGAGACCAAATCCAATGCTGTCATTGGTCGAAACTTCACACCATCAGGCAATGGATAAGCATCAGGTTTTCTGAGATAAATTGGCTGCAAAACTGATTGACTTGTTAAAGCGATCTGTGCCAATTTAATTGGATCTGGAAAGTAATCTCCCTCATTAAAAATTGGAATGCCAAACTTTTCTAACTCACTTGCTTTACTCACCGAAGGTTGCGTGATCTGAACACCATCTTTATATCTAGCCCAAAATCTCTCTTTACGCCTGGCATCAGTTGAAACAATAAATTCACTTTGATTTATGCCAGCAGCCATCGCATCTAATGAACAAACTCCTACCCAATCTATTTGCGCAGCTAGGGCATAACTTTGGGCAAAAACAATTCCTACTCTAAGGCCAGTAAACGGACCAGGTCCCATACCAACTGCAACTAAATCCACTTTGCTATTTACTACTAATGCTTGGGAAACTAACTTTGGCAATACCTCGCCATGGGCGAGTGGGTCATTATGGGAGGCATTAAATAAAACTTTGCCATCTTGAATTAAGGCAACACTTGTTTGCGAAGTTGAGGTATCAATTGCCAATACCGTTTTCATACTTTAAATCCTGACCAACGCTGGCCATTTAAGAGGAATTCAATTTCTCGATCAGATTCCTTCGCCCCAGAGGTAATAACAAGCTCTAAGTATTGATCAGTTAAGGTAGCAACGAAATCTTTGCCCCACTCAATTACAAATACGCTGCTTGCTAGGTAGCTTTCAAAATCTAAGTCGGCAAAATTATTAGGATTAGAATCTAATAAACGATAAGCGTCAATATGGATGAAATTTGGATCCCCTTTGTGAATACGACTGATTACAAAGGTTGGTGAGGTAACTCCTAAAATATTAAAGGCTGAAGCAATTCCTTGAGTTAAAACAGTTTTACCAGCACCTAACTGACCCGTTAATACCACCACATCTGAAGGCTTTAATTGTTGGCCAATTTTTTCACCTAATTCAAACATTGCTTGTGGTGAATTGATCGCAATTTTCATTAGGGGGTTAGTTTATAGAGAATAAAAACAGGCCCCTAGTTTCCTAGGGGCCTGTTTAATTACTTACTTACTTATTGACGGAACTTCAGCAATGGTGGTGCGAAGTTTGGATCAACAAACAAGTTTGGCTCATTCTTAATTGCAGCGTTTACCGCTGAACTAGAAGGCAGTCTGCCTGTTTTGGCTGCAGAAGCTGCAAGTTTTGCAACTGCCAGGATTTGGCTAGTTGTGTAGTTGCAGTGTCCGGTGCCATTTGGCTTCACAGTTGGAGTCACTGGTGCACCAGCAGAGGAAAACTCTGTGTATGCATCATCTGGCTTGTTCCAAACAGTTAGCAATTTGCCTGACTTGGCAACGCCATTGGCAACAGCTGCTTCGTACTGATTTTTCAAGTATTGAGCAGCACCGGCTGGAGTGATGTGATCAGCGGTTGCAGAGATTGTGATGGTTGGAACCTCAATCTTTCCTTGCAGCTGATAAAGACTGTTCATCTTAGCTACAGCAGCAGGATTGGCCTTTACCTTAGGAAGCAAACCTAGGTAACCAAGAACGGCTAGAGCACTATTGCGACCAGTTAATGCCGGAGCGTACTGATCTAACTCTTCACTGACTCGAGCTACATAATTGGTAGTTGAGTTATCAAATACAACTCCACCAAAACGGCGCTCCATATCGTAGTTAGCGAGGATTGCAAGAGCAGCTGCTTCAGATCCATTCTCAAGGACAGCAAGTGCTGGGCTGATTACCAAACCAAATGTGGTCTCAGATGCACCAGCTGGTCCTGATGAAGCATCATAAGTTGGAGACTGTGTTGGTACTCCTGCCATTAGGCCAAGTAACAAAACTGCGCTTCGCACTGGTAGTGCCTTTAATGCAGCGGGTGCAGTTGATGTTGATGGCCAAGCCGGAGCAGTTATGTTTGCTGCGATTGCGGTTTGTAATTCTAGGAAAGTCTTAAGAACCTCTCCTAAATCCGTAACCATTTCAACATATCCTGCTTGACCTTCCGAATAGCCGCTTCCTTTGATATTTGGGTTAAAGAGTGACTTCATTCCCCAAAGGAAATCTACTGCCATGGTGATCTCAGCTTGTGCTGAATCTGCCATGCACATAGGAAGGGCAGCATCAACAGCGCCTGAATACTGTTCAGCAAGTGCTTGTGAGGTTAATCCACCAAGTGAATTACCCCAGGTCACAACCTTGTCGATCTTTGAGTACTTATCACGAGCAATGGTTAGTACCTGAAGAGCAGCTTCAACACCATCTTCTAAACTCCACCCTTGAGTTTGCACACCTGCACCAGCCAGAGCAAAGCCCTGCGCCAATAAGGCGGCTGTCACATCAGCTGATGGTGAAACCTCTGGTGAGTAATCAATTACCGATCCATTTGGAGCAATAACTGGGATCTTTGGCAGATTCACGTTGTTGCGAATTCCATGTGAGTAAACCATCAATGTGCCATTGAACTTTGCTGGCATCATGATTTCATACTTGGAATTATTTCCATCTGTGCCATTGCACTTTTCAACAGATACTGACTTTGTACCTGAAAGTACGGTTGTCTTAACACAAGTATCAGCAGCTTGAGCAGTTGCAGGAAGTGCAACTGTTAATGCTGCAACAAGTGCTGCAGAAGAAAGGGTGATTAACCCCTTAGTTAGTTTGAGATTTTTCATGAGTTTGTTGGTATCCCATTCTTAGGCATTGTTGGACGAACAAAGGTTGATATTTCAACTGCTCCAGCACCTGAATCAGTTGTATAGATAACTAGTTTGCCGCCGTATGGCTTACCTTCACCCTTGGCGTTTAACTGGCTTACCCAGTAACCGTTATATCCAACACGGCTAGTAGCTGACCAGCCAAGTGGCACTAAGCCTGCGCTAGCAAATGTTGATCCCTTTGCTTCAATCGCAGACATAAGTCCGGCACGAGTTAGGTTTTTACCAGCAGCACGAAGTGCTTGCACAGTTAGCATCGCTGAGTTCATTCCACCAAGTACATAGTTATCAAAGGTTACGCCCTTGTTGTACTTGGTGTTGATATCAATGAATTGCTTAACATATGGATCAGTTAGATCCTTTGCATCTGGCAAGAAGCTAGCGGAGACGACGCCATCGATAGTTGTTGGCTTAACACCAAGAGCTAACAATGTATTTGCATCTGCTCCAACTGAGCCTGCAAGGAATGTGAACTTCTTAGTTAGCTCTAACTTCTCTGCTGCCTTCAAAATTGTGGCAGTAACATCAGTTGTTCCAAACAAAACCAGAACTGGTTTTCCTGGAGCAGCTGCTGCAAGAGCGGTAAGAGCACCTTCAGCTCTAGCTGCAGTCATAGAGCCCTGTGGGTAGAGAGTTGGGGTGCTTGAGAATTTATGTCCTGCTGTTGTAAATCCAGCAACACCATCTGAACCAAACTCATCATCTTGAGCGATCATAAATGTGGCTTGGCCTGGGAAATTATCCTTAATTACCTTTGCCATCACCTTTGCTTCCATTGCATAGGTTGGAAGCACCATAAATGTGGTTGGGTATTTGGCCTTGTTAGTAAATCCACTAAAGCCGGTGTTAATAAATAGATCAGGAACATTATTTTTGCCAAGAGCGGCTGCTGTGTAAGCCTTGGAGTGTGTTGCAGTTCCAAGTGCGCCAACTAATGCGAAAACTTTATCCTTTAAAATTAGGTTTGTGGTTTGAGTAGCTGCAAGTGTTGGCAGGTACTTGTCATCACGAATTACAAGTGAGATCTTGCGACCATTTACTCCACCATTTGCATTGATGTAGTCGAAATAGGCTCGCATTGCTCCTGGCACCTTGCCGTAGACAAGTCCAGCTGATCCGGTAAGCGGGGTTGAAACACCCAACTTAATCGAAGTTGCTGTTACGCCTGTCGAATTGGCTTGAGCGGGCACGATGCTAAGCACCATGGCGCTGGTGGCCACAATCGCTGAAGCAAGGGTTGCTCGCTTCATACTTTTGTTTCTGATCATTTATTTCCTTCCCTAGGGTTTACTTAATTGGTAAAACTTTTTTTGCTTAGTGGTGCTTCTTAAGCAGGTGACCTGGACCATTTGGGGTAAATACCACTGCCAGAATCAGCAGCGCACTCACCAAAAATCCCGGTAGCACCGTGGTTAAGTTGTCTGAACCTCCAATACGAGATACTAACGAATCGGCGATTTCTGGTATAGCCACCAGCACCAACCCGCCAAGAATGACACCTTTTAGGCTGTACAGGCCAGTAACAACGGCTGCTCCCAGCAGAGAAAAGGAGAGACTAAGCGGAAAAGCACTTGGAGAGACTCCGCTAATTAGCATTACCAGCAAACCCCCAGACAAGCCGGCCACGCCAGAGCTAATGGCAAATGCACTTACCTTTAATCGTTCAACATTAATTCCAGAAAGTTGGGCGGCAACTGGGTTATCTCTTACCGCTTTAAAGGTTCTGCCATATCTTGAAGAGAGTAAATTAACAATAAAGAAGACCATTATTAATGATGCAAGTACGCTGATCCAAAAGAACCATTTGTACTGTGAGAAATCTTCACCAAATCTTGCCGGCGATGGGCCAACATCAAAGCTAATTCCCTCTTCAGCTCCAAGAATTGGAAATTGATTGGCAAGAGTAGGAAGTGAAATTGCCAATGCAAGTGTGGTACCTGCAAGATACGGACCACTTAATCTTGCTGCAACCAAACCTAAAAATAATCCAAACACTCCCGCTACTAGCGCTGACATAATCAAACCAACAACTGGATGCCAGCCGGCATTAAATATAGAGAGCGCTCCGGCATAAGCACCTACTGCCATTAATGCACTCTGGCCTAATGACAACTGACCGCTAAAACCAGTAAGTAGAACTATTGATGTAATCGCTAATGCATAGGTAGCAACAAATGAACCTTGATATAACTCAAGATCACCTACTCGATCTCCTAAAATTAACAACAGCCAACCAAATAAAATGAATAGAACTAATCTCTTTCTTGTCGTGGTTGGTTTATGCACCTTGCCAGCTTTTTTCACTTAAGCACCCCGACTCTTCTTCGGTGCAAAGAGCCCAGCTGGTTTAACAAGTAAAACTAAGATTAAAACTATAAATGCAGTAGGGAAAAATAGCTTAGGGCTGATATATGTAGTGGAGAAGATAATTGCAAAACCTAAAATCATGCCACCGGCAAATGCGCCAAACAAACTCTCTAAGCCACCAATAACTGCGGCGATGAAACCTAGTACTAGTAATAAGTCCATCGCATTTGGGTATAAAAAGTAACCAGGTATGTAAAGCATTCCAGCAAGGCCACCAAATGCTCCAGCAAGTGCCCAACCTAAGGTACGGACTGAATCCACTTTGATACCAGATAGTTTGGCTATCTCAGGTGAATAAGCAGATGCTCTCAAAGATAGACCAATATTTGTTCGTTGAAACAACAAGGTAAGAAGTAACATCGCGCCAGCAACAAAGACTAAAACAAGTAGGTTGTAACTACTAAAGGCAATTACCGTTCCCATTATCTTATAACCACCAGTTGATACTGGCGCTTCAATAGATTGGTTTGTAATACCCCAGACAAATCCAATTACCGCTTGAATAATTCCAAGTAAACCCAGAGTCGCCACAACTGGTGCAATCATCACAATTGGTCCAGATTTAACTCGCTTAAATATTGGACGCATGAAGAATCTATCGATAACAGCTCCAATTACCGCACCGCTTACTACTGCCACTACTAATGCAATCCAGAATGAACCAGTGCGCTGAATAACTGTGTAGCCAATGTAGGTAGTTAAGACTGCTTGACCGGCTTGGGCAAAGTTAATTACTCGAGTAGATCGCCAAACTAAAACGATTGAAATTGCCATCAAGGCGTAAATTGCGCCAGAGGATAATGAGGTAAGAACTGCGGTAATAAATTGTGTCATTTTTAGAACCCCAAATAGGCAGAACGAACTGCCGGATCGTTTAGTAGTTTTTCTGCAGAATCAATTAAAACAACCGAGCCAAGATTTAACACTATTCCTTGATCTGCGATCTTTAATGCTCCCATGGCATTTTGTTCAACCAAAACTACGGTTAAGTTCATACTCTTAACAAATGACTTAATAGTTTGAAATATTTGTTCCACGATCAATGGTGCCAAGCCAAGAGAAGGCTCATCGAGTAGCAAAAGCTTTGGTCTGGCAATTAATGCTCTGCCAATGGCTAGCATCTGACGCTCGCCCCCTGAAAGTGATCCAGCTGATTGGGACATACGTTGACCTAAAATTGGAAAGAGCTCAACTACTTCATTGGTGGCTGCTTTAACATCTTTTTTATCTTTGCGCCAAAGTCCAGTTAAAGCTAAGTTATCTTTTACGCTCAACTCGGCAATTACAGATTTACCATCAGATACATGCATGATTCCAGAACGTGCTAAATCCTCTGCCCGCTTTCCAAGTATTGGAGAAGCATTCCAAGTAGCACTACCTGAGGATGCTTCCTTTAAGCCGGACAATGTTCTAAGTAATGTGGTTTTTCCTGCGCCATTTGAACCGATCACAGCTGCTAATTGACCTTGTGGAACTTTAAAGGAGACATTGTTTATTGCACGGATTGCGCCATGATCAATTGTTAAACCTTCAACGATCAGGCTCAATTGTTCACCCCCAAATACGCTTCCACTACAGCAGGATCTCGCCTTACCTTCTCAACATCTCCAGATGAAATAACCTCACCAAAGTTAAGTACATAGAGTCGATCACAAACTGACATAACTACATCCATATGGTGCTCTACTAAAATCACTGAACATTGCGTGGCTAGATTATGAATAAGTGAGTTCATCCACTCAATATCTTGAGCGCCAAGGCCACCAGCTGGTTCATCCAATAGCAAAATCTTTGGCTCTGAAACTAATGCTCTAGCAATAGCAACTCGTTTAGTAACTGGATAAGGAAGTGAATCCGCTCTTTGTTCTGCAATACCTGATGCGTATACCCGCTCTAGGGCTGTCATCGCCCGCTGCTTCAGTTTTACCTCATCATTTTTGCTAAGACCTAGTGCGCCAGAGATTAAGCCACTCCTTGAACTCTTGGTGTCACCAATCATCACATTCTCCAGCACGCTTAGCTCTGGAAAAAGACCAACACCTTGCAAGGTTCGTGAGATTCCTAAATTAACTAACTGATGTGGCTTAGGCCATTTACGGGACTTACCATTGACTGAAAGTGTTCCAGATTCAACATCTGCTAAACCAGATAAGGCATTAAAAAAAGTTGTTTTGCCGGCACCATTAGGGCCAATTAATCCCACCACCTCATTTGCATTCAAATCAAGATTTACATTTGATAACGCTTTAAGTCCACCAAATGAAACAGATAGTGATTTTATTGAAAGCAAATTACTGTTACTCACGAGGGTAGATTCTAGGCACACGAGTACCGATTCGGGTAACAATCTCGTAATTAATAGTTCCGCAAGCCTTGGCCCACTCATCAATTGTGTACTCACCACCACTACCATCACCAAAAACAATCACTTCATCCCCAGTTTTTGCTAAGGAAGCAGCTCCAAGATCGACCACAAATTGATCCATTGAAACTCTTCCAATCAAAGCAGCGCGCTGTCCGGCAACAAATACTCCAGCTAAATTGTTTGCATTTCTTGGAATTCCATCTGCGTAACCCATCGTTACAACGCCAAGTTTTGTATCTACTTTTGTAGTTGCCGTACTGCCATATCCAACACTTTGACCTGCCTTAACTGCTTTTACTAATTGCAGCTTAGAAATCAACTTCATCGCAGGCTTAAGTCCTAATTCAGCAGAGCTGCCCATATTGTTAACATCAGGAGATAAGCCATATAAACCTATCCCCCATCTAATAATATTTTTATGAGCATCTTGGTTAGTTAAAGAGGCAGCTGAGTTTGCAAGATGAAGATACTCACTACTTACTCCAGCATTTTTCAATTGCTCAACTGCACTATTAAATCGGGATAACTGAGTTTGATTCATTGCACTACCTGGCTCATCAGCTCTGGCAAAGTGTGACCAAATTCCAATTACTTTAATGGAAGCTGATTTAACATGGCTTGCTATGTCAGAGATTACAGTCTCTAACTCATCACCAAAGCCACCTCGGTTCATTCCAGTATCTAATTCAATGTGAACCCTTGGAACTTTATTTACAGCCTTGCCTGCTGCTGCAATTTCAGTTAGCAACTCAATAGATGAAATAGAAAGATCAATATCTAGATTAATCGCGGTTTTAAAATCCTCACCCGGTGGAGTTAGCCAAGCGATAATCGGTTTACTTATTCCGCCATTTCGTAATGAGATGGCCTCTTCAAGTAACGCCGTTCCCAACCAATCAGCACCTGCTGACTCGGCAGCTTTTGCAACTGCAACCAAGCCATGACCATATGCATCTGCCTTAACAACTGCGAGCACTTGGGATTTACTCTTACTTTTAATAAATTTTAAATTACTAGCAATTGCTGCCAGATTTATCTCAGCCCTTGCGCGACTCATATTCCAAAGCCTACTTTGATTTAAGAGGGTTGGCGATCTGAGGTAATTGAGCGATCAATTGCAATTATTGCCACCAGCAATGCAGAGCCAATAAACAATCCACCCAATAAATCTGAGAACCAATGTGTATTGCGATATAGCGATGCTAAACAAACGCCTGTGGTAATAATTGCCACAAACCAGGTTAAACGCATTCCTTCAAAGGGATATTTATGTGAGTATCTAAAAATCAAATAGGCAGCAATTCCCCAACTCAGTATTGCATTTGCAGCATGCCCGCTGGGATAAGACAAACCGCTGTCGGTAAAGAAAAGATCAAAACCAGTACTTGGTTTAGTTCGGCCAAATAGTAGTTTTGATGCACCGACTGTTAAGTTTAATAACACCAATGAAAGTATTGAAAGGTTTATTGGCCGCCATGATTTAAATCGACGGCTGATTAAAAACGCAATTATCAAAAGTATAATTGAGCTGACGCTACGTAGTCCTAGATCATCAACTAGCATAACTAAAGTTGGTGTTTGTCCAGGCGTGATTAACAAAAAATCACGCTCATAAATCCACTCATCTACTCTTCTAATCCAGGTATTAGCTACTACCTGTTGAGTTACAAATGCATATAAAGCCAAGAATAAGACAGTGAGCTTAATAGCAGAGTTCATTTGCTTGCGGCGTTGTTCTGGCATTTTTCCTACTCAACTGTTACTGATTTAGCCAAGTTTCTTGGTTGATCAACATCATTACCCCGTGCAACCGCCATCTCATAAGCAATAACTTGCAGTGGCACAACAGATAAAACTGGCTGCAGCAATTGATCGGTTTGTGGAATACGAATCAAATGATCCGCACCAATAAAATCAAACTCACTAATTGCTATCACTACCGCACCTCTTGCTTTAACCTCTTGGATATTACTTGCCATCTTTTCAGCAAGCACGGAGTGCTCAGCAGGCATAATTGCTACAACTGGAGTGCCCTTATCAATTAAAGCGATCGGTCCATGCTTTAACTCACCACCTGCAAATCCTTCAGCGTGCATGTAGGCAAGCTCTTTTAATTTCAACGCACCCTCTAATGCAGTTGGGTAACCAACATGTCTACCTAGAAACAAAACAGATTGTGAATCTTTGAATTTACGAGTTAGCTCTCTGAGCGGCTCAACCGTCTCTAAAACTTGTTCAACCTTTGCTGGCAAGGCAGATAATTGCTCAATAATCACTTTACTTTCTTTTTTACTTAAGTGATCTAATTGTTTTCCAATTTCTAAACCAATTAGATACATGGCAATTAATTGGGTGGCAAAGGCTTTAGTAGAGGCAACTGCAATCTCAGGGCCTGCATGGGTGTAAAGGACAGCATCAGATTCTCGGCCAATAGTTGAGCCATTTGTATTACAAACTGAGAATATTGTCGCTCCTTTTGATTTAGCGTAGCGAAGCGCCATTAAGGTATCCATCGTTTCACCTGATTGAGAAATCGGAATCACCAAGGTTTTCTTATCCAAACTTGGTTCCCGGTAGCGATACTCAGAGGCTAATTCAACATCAACTGGAATTTGTCCCCATTTTTCAATTGCATACTTTCCTACAAGGCCGGCGTTATATGCAGTACCGCAAGCAATAATTACAATCTTTTCAAACTTTTTAAACTTAATCTTTACATTAAGGCCATCTAATCTGCCAATTAAAGTGTCAGCTATTGCCTTTGGCTGCTCATAAATTTCCTTAAGCATAAAGTGAGGGAAGCCGCCACGCTCTGCCGCACTTGCATCCCATGAGATTTCATACTGCTTTGATTTAACAACTTGTCCTGCAAGATTTTTAACCTCAACTGAGGTTGGCGTTATCTCAACTACCTCATCTTGACCAAGCTCTAACGCAATCTTGGTATGAGCTATAAAAGCTGCCACGTCAGATGCGAGAAAATTCTCACCATTACCCACACCCACTACAAGTGGTGAGTTTCGCCGTGCACCGACAATATGGGATGGATCATCTGAGTGAATGGCAAGTAATGTAAATGACCCCTTGAGCTGCTTACACACTTGGCGCATGGCTGCTGCTAAATCACCATTATTTTCCTTACGAGCATCACTAAGTAGGTGAACTACCGATTCAGTATCAGTTTCTGATTTAAATTTATGACCACGCTTTTCTAATTCAGTTCTTAGTTGCACATAATTTTCGATAATTCCATTATGAATTAAAGCCAACTTGCCTTCATTATCTAGATGAGGATGGGCATTAGTATCGGTAGGGCCACCATGTGTTGCCCACCTTGTGTGTCCAATACCGCTGGTTGCATTGGGAGTTTTAGCTAATGCATCCTCTAAGTTTTTTAACTTACCTGCTTTTTTCTCTATAAATAATGGTTTACCAATTTCAGTTGGTAGGGCGATACCCGCAGAGTCATAACCGCGATACTCAAGCTTTCTTAAGCCATCTACTACTGGGGTAAGTGCGGAGTTTTTTCCGGTGTAGCCAACAATGCCGCACATTTATAAAACTCCTTTAACTTACTTAAGCTCTAATCTTACTAGTTGGGCTAATGAATCAGCGATCTTTTGAGCCAAATCCAATTCATCTGCCTCAACCATTACTCGCACAAGTGCTTCTGTTCCTGATGCTCTTAGTAATACTCTGCCCTTTGAACCTAATTGCACTTCTGCTGCAGTAATTGCATCCTTAATTTTTGCTGAGGAAGATAAGTTATCTTTCTTTACATCTTTTACATTGATTAAAACCTGTGGGTATTTGTGCATAGTTGAAGCCAGATCTAATAATGATTTTTTAGATTTAACCATCACCTGCATTACCTGTAAGGCGGTGAGTAAACCATCACCAGTATTTGAAAACTCACGCATAATCACATGACCAGATTGTTCACCGCCTAAGCTGTAATCACTTTCAAGCATTTTTTCTAAAACGTAGCGATCTCCTACTGCAGTTTTTTCAACCTTTATGCCCAACGCCTCCATGGATTTAATGAAACCTAGATTGCTCATTACTGTGCCAACCACTGCTTTTTTATTTAACTTACCATCACTTAAATAAGAGGTGGCCAAGATATTTAATATGTAATCACCATCAATTACTTCACCAGTTTTAGCGATCAACAAACAGCGATCTGCATCCCCATCATGGGCAATACCTAGATCTGCGCCAGCTTTTTTAACCTCAGAAATCAAATTATCCAAATGGGTTGAGCCGCAATTTTCGTTGATATTCCAACCAGTAGGTGTTGCAGAAATAGCCTTAACAGTTGCGCCGGCTTTTTCATAAGCACTTGGTGCAGCGGTAGAGGCTGCGCCATTTGCGCAATCCACAATTACATTCAAGCCAGTTAGCTTTGTTGAAATAGTCGAAAGTAAATGATTTACATACCGCTCTTTAGCGCCCTCATCAGAGATTATTCGGCCAACATTCACACCAGTGGGTCTATCCCAAGGTTCACCTAATCTGGCTTCGATTTGGGCCTCTACCTGATCGGCTAACTTATCCCCGCCTTTAGCAAAAAACTTAATTCCATTATCTGGCATTGGGTTATGAGATGCACTAATCATTACGCCAAGATCGGCATTACTTTCTTTTACTAGAAAAGCCACCGCCGGTGTTGGTAATACGCCAACGCGGTAAACATCAACACCTGCACTTGTTAAACCGGCAACTACGGCAGCTTCAAGGAAATCACCAGAGGCACGAGAGTCTTGACCAACAATTGCTTTTGGGCGATGACCAGCAAATACACCAATTTCACCTAATACATGGGCAGCAGCAATTGCTAAATCAACTGCAAGTTCAGCGGTGAGATCAACATTTGCAACACCTCGTACACCGTCGGTGCCGAAGAGGGCCATATTAGATTTGTTAGCGACTAAGAAATTAACGCTTGCTGTATTGAGAACGCTTACGAGCTTTCTTAAGGCCGTACTTCTTGCGTTCAATTACACGTGCATCACGAGATAAGAATCCAGCCTTCTTCAAGGTTGGTCGGTTTGCATCAACATCAATTTCATTTAATGCGCGAGCAACACCAAGACGAAGCGCTCCTGCTTGGCCAGAGGTTCCGCCACCGTTAATGCGAGCAAAAACATCGTAAGTACCTTCAGCGCCAACAGTCTTAAATGGTTCTGCAACAGATTGTTGGTGAACTTTGTTTGGGAAATAAACCTCAAGTGGTTTGCCATTAACAACCCAGCGACCAGATCCTGGTACTAAGCGAACTCGGGCAACTGCTTCCTTACGACGACCAACGCCACCACCTGGAGCAGTAATTGCTTTGCGATTAGTTGCAGGGGCTGGAGTGCTAGAGGAATATGAGGTTGGTAGCGCCTCATCAGTTGTATCCAATTTCTCGTCTGACATTTTTCTCCTATTTATTTCTTTGAAATCTGGGAAACTTGATTGAACTCAAAAGCCTTTGGGTTTTGAGCAGCATGCGGATGATCACTACCGGCATAGACCTTTAACTTAGTTGCAGCTGAACGGCCTACTGAATTCTTTGGCAACATTCCCTTGATTGCTTTTTCAACCGCACGAGTTGGGAACTTTTCAAATAAATCTGAGTAAACAGTTGAGGTCATACCACCTGGATAACCAGAGTGTTGATGAGCAAACTTTTGTGAGCTCTTTGAGCCAGTTAGCGCTACTTTGTCAGCATTAATAACAATTACAAAATCGCCCATGTCCATGTGAGGAGCAAAAGTTGTTTTGTGTTTTCCGCGCAAAAGATTTGCTGCGTGAGTTGCAAGACGTCCGAGCACTACATCTTGAGCATCAATGAGATACCAACTACGTGTGATCTCACTAGCTTTAGGTGTAAATGTGCGCACGAGCATCTGCCTTTCTTTACGTTAAGGATTGTCCCAATCGGGTCATTTCCAGAGGCCAAAGATTACCTTTAGGTGTGGGATAAGGTCAAAACCGCATTCTCACCCCGCTTAAATATCAGCCCTCATCCTCTTGCTCTGCCAGGGCCGGCTGATAACTGTTGTAGTGAGCCAAATACTGATCACTGGGAGGAAACTCAACCTTGGTCAAACTCAATCCTTTTGCTGGAAAAACATAACTATCAGAAATTCTCACCTTATCCTGCAAAGTTTTTAGCAGCCACTCTGGCTTAAATCTTCCCTCACCAACACATACTGCTGCTCCTACTAAATTTCTAACCATGTTATAGCCAAATGAGTTTGCACTTATCTCACCAATTACTACGCCATTGTTATCTCGAGACCAGGTGAAATTAAGTAACTTCTTAATAGTGCTTGTGCCTGGACGGTGCTTACAAAATGCAAAAAAATCATGTTCGCCAATAAGTAAATTACTAGCTTGATTCATTAGATCAAGATCTAACTCTCTAAACCACTCGACGCTGTCATGACGATCTAGTGGCGCAGTTACCTTTCCACCATCAATAATTTTGTACTGATAGCTTCTACTAATTGGACCAAATCTGGCATGAAAATTTGCTGGCGCCCAAATTGCTGCCAAGACCCGAACATCCTTCTTCAGTAGTTGATTAAGCCTGAAAGCTAAGTTTTCTACCTCAATATTTTCTGGCAGATCAACATGTAAAACTTGATGTTTGGCATGCACGCCGGCATCGGTTCGGCCGGCAACTATTGTAAAAACCTCACTGCGAGTAAGGGTTGCTAGGGCAGTTTCAAACTCTTCTTGAACAGTTCTTAATCCTGGTTGTTTTGCCCAACCTGAAAAATCACTTCCGTCATATGTTAAATCAACTCGTAAACGAGAAAACCCACTCTTAACTTCAAGAGTGGGTTTAGTCATAATCTTTTAAAAGTTAGCGCAATTACTCAGCTTTCGCTGCTGCTTTTTTTGCTACCTTTTTTGCTGGCGCACCTGCTTCAACCATCTCGATCACTGCCATAGGTGCGTTGTCACCTTTGCGTGGACCAATCTTGGTAATACGGGTGTAGCCACCTTCACGAGACTCAAATCGCTTTGCAATATCTGTAAACAATGTGTGCACTACAGATTTGCTAGAGATTCTTGCCATAACGCGACGACGGGCAGCAAGGTCACCTTTTTTAGCATGAGTAATTAATCGCTCAGCTAATGGACGAAGACGTTTTGCCTTTGCTTCAGTTGTAGTCAACTTTCCTTTTTCAAAAAGTTGCGCAGCAAGTGTGCCCAGCAATAATTTCTCATGTGCTGGTCCACTACCTAGGCGTGGGCCTTTACTTGGTTTTGGCATCTTCTCTCCTAGACCTCTTCTGCGTCGACAAGTTCATCATCAACAGCACTTCCGTAATTAGCATGCTTAGTTGGATCAAATCCAGCTGGGCTGTCCTTTAATTGCATTCCCATGGATTGTAATTTCGCTTTAACCTCATCAATTGACTTGGATCCGAAGTTACGAATATCCATTAGATCTGCCTCAGAACGTGAAAGTAACTCACCAACGGTGTGAATACCCTCGCGCTTTAAGCAATTGTAGGAACGAACAGTTAGGTCAAGATCTTCGATAGGAAGTGCCATATCTGCAGCAAGTGCTGCATCTTGAATGGAAGGTCCCATCTCAATTCCTTCAGCGTTGGTATTTAACTCACGCGCTAAGCCAAATAGCTCAACTAGAGTCTTACCAGCTGATGCCATGGCATCTGAAGGCTTCATTGATCTCTTAGTTTCAACATCAATTACCAAACGATCAAAGTCGGTACGTTGTTCAACACGAGTTGCCTCAACGTTGTAGGTAACGCGCAATACAGGTGAGTAAATAGAGTCAACTGGAATTCGACCAATCTCACCGCCTGCTTGCTTGTTTTGAACAGCGGTGATGTAACCACGGCCGCGCTCAACAGTTAATTCAATCTCAAACTTTGCCTTTGAGTTCAAAGTGGCGATATGAAGCTCTGGGTTGTGTACCTGGACTCCTGCTGGAGCTGCAACATCTGCACCGGTAACAATTCCCTCACCATTTTTACGGATGTAAAGAAGTGATGGCTCATCATTATCTGAAGATAAAACTAGGTTTTTGATGTTTAAGACGATCTCAGTTAGATCCTCTTTTACACCTTCTAGGGTTGTGAACTCATGCAACGCGTTGTTTACTCGAATACCAGTAACAGCTGCTCC
>Ga0207936_1000102_pt1 | contig 17778 bp, 15 predicted proteins | sample LakMenEpi19Nov10_FD_150715 | JGI IMG/M metagenome (GOLD analysis project Ga0207936, IMG submission 150715) | Freshwater microbial communities from Lake Mendota, WI - 19NOV2010 deep hole epilimnion (SPAdes) | ecosystem: Environmental > Aquatic > Freshwater > Lake > Epilimnion/Euphotic zone ... | reverse complement strand
GTATCGACAGCCATGACGGTCAGTTTTTAGGCTGGGCGGCTTACAGCCCACAGTCCAAAATCCGCGCTCGGGTGTGGAGTTTTGACCAGGCTCAGCGTATAGATGCTACTTTTATAGAAGCTGCTTGCGCCCGCGCCATATCTGCCAGGGCGCTATTTGATATAAATAGTAACGGCCTGCGGCTGATTCATGGCGAATCTGACGGCCTGCCCGGCCTGGTGGTGGACAGGTACGGCGACACGCTGGTGGCGCAGTTCTCCAGCTGCGGGTCTGAGCGGTTCAAGGGCGTGATGGTGGATGCGCTGCTCCAGCAAACCGGCTTGACCCGGTTGTACGAGCGCTCAGACGCCAGTGTTCGCACGCTTGAGGGTTTGCCCGAGGCCACAGGCTGGCTCGCTGGCTCTGGATCAACTGAAGTCACCATCACTGAACACGACTGGAAGCTCAGCCTGGACGTGGCCGAAGGTCACAAAACCGGGTTTTACCTGGATCAGCGCGACAGCCGCTACAAGTTCAGTCAATACACCCGGCGCATGGGTTTCAAGCGGGTTTTGAACTGTTACAGCTACACGGGCGGCTTCACCGTAGCCGCTTTGGCCGGCGGTGCGGCGCACGTCACGTCGATAGACTCGTCAGGGCCGGCGATTGAACGCGCCATTGCCAACGTCGCGCTGAATGGTTTTGACGCCAGCCGCACCACCATGCGTGATGCGGATGTCAACGCCGCCCTGCGCCAGTACCTCAAAGACGGCGTGACCTTTGACGCCATCGTGCTCGACCCACCCAAGTTTGCCCCCATGGCCTATCACGCCGAGCGCGCAGCCAGAGCCTACAAAGACATCAATCGCCTGGCTTTGATGCTGTTGGAACCCGGCGGCGCACTGTTCACCTATTCCTGCTCAGGCGGCATCAGCGCCGACTTGTTCCACAAAATTGTCGCAGGCGCGGGGCTGGACGCAGGTGTGGATGCTTACATCACCGAACGAATGGGTGGCGCGCCAGATCACCCGATGACGGTGACGTTTCCTGAGGGTGAATACCTCAAGGGGCTGGTTTTGGTTAAAAAGTAGTTTTTAGACCTCGAAAAGCACCAAAAATCATTGTTTTTACCTTGGCCTCCAGACCAATGAATACGGGCGAAAGCAGCTCCTGAATATATAGCGAAAGCAGCTAAACAATTTTCTAAGTTGTACTGCTTATCGGTTGCTGGTCTGCTCCAATTGATACAACTCACGCATCCCATCCCCGAGTTGCACCTGACCTTGAAACTGCAAGCCCAGCTTGATCAAGAGCCTGGCAGAGCGCTCGTTGGCAACGCTTGTGATACCTAAAACGCACTTCAAACCGAGTTCCTGAAAGGCATGATGCAAGACAGCTTGCGCGGCTTCTAGCGCATATCCTTGCCCCCAGTGCGCCTTCAAAAACGCAAAACCAATGTCTGGCGCGGGCAAGGTTTCGCGTTTGACGAGCCCGCAAATACCGATGGACTGGGCGTTGCTTTTTAGCGCTACCAAGTACAAACCAAAGCCATGTAGCTGGTAAGAAGCCATCAGCCTGGCGCGAATTTGCTGTTCTGCGTCATCCAAAGACTTCACCTGTCTGTCGCCGATATTGGCGATCCAGGCGGGTTCGTTGACCAATTGGCTGTAGAAAGCCGCATCTAGCGGTGTGATGCGCTGCAGCACCAGTCGGTCAGTGGTAGCAATCGGGTTCATAGGCGTTGGATATGTTTTTATCACACTAGCGAGTGGTCAAGCGGCACACGCAAAGCGTCCATTGCCCCGTGCCAAGCCTTTACCTGCTGTGGCCGCTAAACTCTTGGCTCGACTTAACTTGCACTCGATAGGCACACACATGAGCTTGATTCCCGTCACTATCCTCACCGGCTTTCTCGGTTCAGGCAAAACAACATTGCTAAAACGCATCCTGACCGAGGCGCACGGCCAAAAAATTGCGGTGATTGAAAACGAGTTTGGCGAGGAAAACATTGACAACGAGATTTTGGTCAATGACACGCAGGAAAACATCATCCAGATGAACAACGGCTGCATTTGCTGCTCGATTCGCGAGGATTTGCGCGAAACGCTGCAAACGCTGGCTGAGAAAAAGCGCAAGGGTGAGCTGACGTTTGACCGGGTGGTTATTGAAACCACTGGCCTGGCTGACCCGGGCCCGGTGGCGCAGACGTTTTTTATGGATGAGGAAATTGCCGAGCAGTACCTGCTGGACTCGATCTTGACGCTGGTTGATGCCAAGCACGCCGACACCCAGCTCAATGACCGCCAGGAGGCACGCCGACAGATTGGCTTTGCCGACCAGATTTTCATCAGCAAGACGGACCTGGTGGCCGAGACCGAGCTCAAGGCATTGATGCATCGCCTGACCCACATGAACCCGCGCGCGCCGCAAAAAGCTGTGCATTTTGGCGAGGTAGCCATCAAGGACGTGTTTGACCTGCGTGGCTTTAACCTGAATGCCAAGCTGGACATTGACCCGGATTTTCTCAAGGCAGACGATCATGGACATGAGGGTCATGACCATGTCCATGGCGAGCATTGCGATCACCCGTCGCACGCAGCCGAACAGGGCCACCACCATGTGCATGACGACGACGTGAAAAGCTTTGTGTTCCGCTCTGACAAAGCCTTCAGCCCGGCCAAGCTGGAAGACTTTTTGGGCGCGATTGTCAACATTTACGGCCCGCGCATGCTGCGCTACAAGGGCGTGCTGAACATGGAGGGGACCGAGCGAAAGGTGATTTTTCAGGGCGTGCATCAGCTGATGGGCAGCGATCTGGGCCCGGCTTGGGCAGACGGCGAGGTCAAAACCAGCAAAATGGTGTTCATCGGCATCGACCTGCCAAAAGATATTTTTATGCAAGGTCTCGAACAGTGTCTGGTTTGAGCCTTCTTTGAGTTAGTCTCTCGTCTGTCTGTATAAATGAGCTGACCAAGTGGCCAAAAGTTTATAAATGTCCATGTTTGTATCGATTCTCCAACGCTTTGGGTTCAAAGCATCCGCTCAAGCCGAGCAGCCGCTACAATCGCGCGCCGACCAAGAAACCCGACCCGGCATCCCATCCGGTGATGGCAGGTGGGTTCACCCAGAGGCGGCATCCCAGAGGAGACAGGTAGTGAAAGCAAAACCAGCAGCATCAGCCAAAGCGGTTAAATCCGCCGGAAAATCATCAGCGACAGCCAAAAAGGCGGTCAAATCAAGTGCGGGAAAATCCGTCGCCAAACCCGCCGTCAAGGTTGCAGCCAAGCCCAAGCCGGCTTCAAAGGCAGTGGCCAAGCCGGTGGCTAAAAAGAACGCCAAGCCAGCCGTCAAGGCCAAGCCTGTCGCAAAAAAGCAAGCGCCCAAGCCGGCTGCAAAATCCAAGGCTCCAATCAAATCGGCTGTGAAGGCATCGGCCAAGCCAGTTCCCAAAAAGGTTGCCAAAGCGCCAGCCAAGCCAGCAGTAAAACCAGTCGCAAAGACCGTGGCAAAACCGACACCCAAAACAGTGACAAAAACAGCGACAAAACCTGCACCCGTAGCAGCCATCAAAAAAGCGGTGGCCGTCATGCCAGCACCCGTCCTCAAACCCGCCATTGCGCCAAAGCCCGTGCCAACCAGCAATGGTTTGCCGCCCCCCCCACCGCTCAAGCCAGGCCGCAGAAGTTCTTCACGCGCGCTGGCTCACATGCCTCCCCCCGCACCCATGGTGCCTACCCATGCGCCAGACGCAGCCAAAGCCAGTTACTCAACAATGACCGAACGTGTGATCGCGCCGCCACCTCATGTGGCAGCCAAAAAAGACCCCAAATTAGCCAACAACTGGAAGACCAAAAGCGCCGAAACTTTGACTGATGAAGAAGTCAAGGCCATGCCTGATGCCGAGTACATGAACGACAAGCAGTTGGCGTTTTTCCGGTACAAGCTGTCGATCCTCAAGCAGGATATTCATAACAGCGCCGGAGCCACCACCGAGCACCTTCGTGAAGACACCGCCGTGGTGCCAGACCCGGCTGACCGTGCCACGATTGAAGAAGAGCACGCGCTTGAGCTTCGCACCCGCGACCGTGAGCGCAAGCTGCTGAAAAAAATCGAGCAGTCAATTGCCCGTATTGACTCAGGCGACTACGGTTATTGCGATGAGACCGGCGAGCCCATTGGCGTTGGCCGTCTGATTGCGCGGCCCACCGCCAGTCTGTCGCTTGAAGCGCAGCAGCGGCGTGAGCTCAAGCAAAAGATGTTCGGTGATTGACGCATCTTTGGCACACCAACCTTTTTAACCGTCCGTCAATCAACACTTCATGACCAAAGAAGACACCAACTCCGCAGGATTAATGTCGAAGATGGTGAAGTTCATTCGCAACCCTGCGACGAGCTGGACGGAGCTTGACAACAAAGAGACGGATCGCGATGAAGCGGTCAGCAAATTGCTGCTCAAGGAAATGATTGAGCGCAAACGAAGCAATGACTTTGTGCGCAAGCGTGAATTCGACATGCTGCGCAAAATGCGCAAGCGCGAAGCCATGGTCGGGCAAGACCCAAGCGGAAAACCCTCGTTTTTTCAGAGCAGCATGCCGTCCAAGCCGGATGACCGCGCCAAGACGATCAAAAAGATCGATGAAATTGAAGCGCAAATGTCCATGCAGTGGTGGAAAACCAAGCACGGAACCGCTTCATCATTGCAATCGGTTGATTCATCACAATTTCCGGCGGGCATGTCTGTTCCGCCAGGCTTGCCGTCAATGCCGCCGCGTCCTGCGCCTCCTCCGCTTGCGGTTGGTCCTGCTGAATCGTCAGCGGGTTACAGCACGACTGAACCGATCGGCCTGGAACCGTTGTCTGCAACAAAACCATCATCACCGGCAGAGCAGTCTCAGGATCTCGGGGCCGCTGCAGGAAAAATTGACTTCCAGTCGCTCTCGCCGGTACCCAAACCGGTGATGATGAGTGCTCTGGCGGCTTCAGCCAAAAGCGCTGAAGCGGGCTCGTCTGGTTTTACTTACACCAATATGATGGCGATGGATGTGCAGGAAATTGCACACGATGCCGAGCTTGAAGAGGCCTCTATCAGCTTTGCCAACAGTGACGATGTTGCTGCTGAGGCGGCATTGCTTGAGATGTTGGCGCCGAGTGGCTCTCGCACTGGGCAATCTGAGGTCTGGATGGCCCTTTTTGACCTGTACAGAGCCACTGACAACCAGGAAAAGTTTGAAAATGCGGCGATCAAGTTTGTCCAGAAATTTGACCGCTCTGCGCCACAGTGGTTTTCAATGCCGGCGATGGTCAGGCAACTGGCTGCGCCAGCGGCAAAAGCGCCTGTTGGCAGTCAAACTGCTGACTGGATTTGCTCCTCCACGATGGGAATCCAGACGGTTGCAGCATTAAAGGCTGCCCTGGCAAAAGCTTCGATGCCCTGGCGGTTGAACTGGACCAACCTGAAAACGATAGAGACGAATGCGGTAGAGCCGCTTTTCAAGGTGTTTGCGGCTTGGGCTGCGCAGCCTGTGCAGTTGCGTTTTATTGGCAGTGCCCACTTCCTTGAGATTCTGCAAAACGCGACGCCATCAGGTGAACGTACCACTCCCCAGGACTGGTGGCAGTTGCGCCTGGAGGCATTGCGTGTCATGCACCGACCCGATGAATTTGAGCTGACAGCGCTTGATTTTTGCGTGACTTTTGAAGTGTCACCACCCGCTTGGGAAAAGGCGCGCTGCGACTACAAGCCGATGGACGTCCAGGGCCTGGAGGTTTCTGGCAACACCATCATCGGGGATGTTTACCGGGATTCTGTTCCATCAAGCATGAGCGTTTTGGAAGGTGACACGCACATGGATAACCTGTCATCGCAAATGGGCAACCTCTTGGCCGTTGAATTGTCAGGTCAGATTGAGGGTGATGCGGTTGCCATGCTGGAAGCGCTGGAAAACAAGCTGATGGGTGCTGACATCATGGTCATTTCTTGTGCCAAGCTGATACGTGTCGACTTTTCAGCGGCTGGCACATTGCTCAACTGGGTATCGGCTCGCGAGTCTGAAAACCGGGCCGTCCAATTCACCGATGTCAACCGCCTGGTCGCAGCGTTTTTCAATGTGATTGGCATTACCGAACACGCCAGAGTCATCCCCCGCAGAGACTGAGTCTTCATCTCTGTTTTGTCAGCCTGAACGCAGCGATTCTTGCTGGCGTTTTCATTTCCCTTCCCTTGGTTGAGGCCCTTACCTTAAACAAACACTTTCACTGCATGTGCTAAGTGCTTCATTTATAACGCCTTTTTGGATTTTTAAAAGTTTGCATCGGCGCTTCTAAGTCCTTGATTTCATTGAAAAAATTTGTTTCAAAGCACTTGCATGCCATTTCTTTCCTGATAAAGTGGGAGGAAGTGCAATTTAGTGGTGAAAAGTGTTTTTTAAAGGTTTTTAACAGTGTTTCAAGGTGCGTCATCCTTAGCTCTCGATACCAAAGGTAGGCTGTCTGTGCCAACCCGGCATCGTGACGTACTGAGCGCCACTTCAAGCAGTCATTTGACGATTACCAAGCATCCACATGGTTGCCTGATGATATTCCCGCGCAACGAATGGGAAAAGTTCCGTGACCGGATTGCCTCACTGCCCATGCAGGCTCAGTGGTGGAAACGCATTTTTTTGGGCAATGCCATGGACGTTGACATGGACGCCACAGGCCGGGTTCTGGTGTCGCCAGAGCTGCGGGCAGCCGCTGGCATCACCAAAGACACGATTTTGCTGGGCATGGGCGGCCATTTTGAGCTGTGGGATTCAGTCACTTACGCCGCCAAAGAAGCTGAACAGATGAAAGGCGACATGCCTGACGTCTTCAGGGACTTTTCGTTTTAGAAAGATGATGGTGCAGGACACATGGACACACCGCACCGTCTTGTTGAACGAAGCAGTCACAGCGCTTCGCATCTTGCCGGACGGACACTACATCGACGCCACCTTTGGGCGCGGTGGGCATTCGCGGCTGATTCTGTCGCAGCTCTCGGCCCAAGGCCGCCTGACAGCCTTCGACAAAGACCCGGAGGCAATTGCCGAAGCGGCCAGCATCACCGACCCGCGTTTTTCGATTCGTCACGAAGGCTTCAATCAGCTTGTACAACTTCAACCATCAAGCGTAGCGGGACTGTTAATGGACTTGGGCATCAGCTCACCGCAAATCGACAACGCGGCGCGCGGCTTTTCGTTTCGCGGCGATGGGCCGCTGGACATGCGCATGGACACGACGCGGGGTCAGAGCGTGGCCGACTGGCTGGCAGATGCATCTGTAGAACACATGACGGAGGTGATTCGTGACTATGGCGAAGAACGGTTTGCTGGGCCGATTGCAAAGGCGATTGATAGCTCAAGGCAGGAGCGGGGCCCCATCAAAAGCACACATGAGCTGGCCCGTATCGTGGCTGGCGCGGTCAAAACCCGCGAGCCGGGCAAGGACCCAGCAACGCGCACATTTCAGGCTTTTCGGATTTTCATCAACGCCGAGCTTGAAGAGCTCACCCAGGCGCTAGCAGCGTCACTCAACATCTTGCAACCTGGAGGCCGGCTGGTCGTGATCAGTTTTCATTCGCTCGAAGACCGCATCGTCAAGCAGTTCATCGCCGAGCATTCGCGCGATGTGTTTGACCGGCGTGCGCCTTTTGCTGCGCCCAAATCGATGCGACTGAAGGCGCTCGGGCGCGTCAAACCGAGTGATGAAGAAATTGCAGCCAACCCGCGCGCGCGCAGCGCAGTGATGCGCATCGCCGAGCGCACTGGAGTGCAGACATGACTCGGCTCAATCTGGTTTTGCTACTGGCTGTCTTGGCCAGCGCACTGTATTTGGTGCGAACCCAGTACGAGTCGCGCAGACTGTATGTCGAGCTTGAAAAGGCCACGACACTGAATCGCAAACTTGAAGCTGAGAACGAGCGATTGCAAGTTGAAAAGCGTGCTCAGGCCACGCCTTTGCGGGTTGAAAAACTGGCCAAAGACAACCTGCAGATGCGTAGCGTGACGCCAGCCATCACACAGTACGTGACACAAGCTGGCGGCACAGCAACTGGGGTGGCCAAATGAGCCGAAGTGTGCAGTACACCTCCAGCCCGCTGTTGGCCAGCAAAACACCTGTGTGGCGCAGTAAATTTATTGTGGCTGCGATTGCGCTGGCCTTTGCCGGGCTGGCTGGCCGCGCGGTGTATGTTCAGGTGCTGGGTAATGAATTTTTCCAGCGTCAGGGTGAGGTCCGTTTTGCCCGCACACTGGAGCTTCCCGCCAATCGGGGCCGGATTCTCGACCGCAATGGTTTGATCCTCGCGTCTAGCGTCCCTGCTCCCAGTATTTGGGCGATTCCTGAAGACATCAATGCCAGCAAGCTGCAACTTGTCGAACTGGCCAAATTGCTGGAGATGCCAATTGCAGAGTTGAACAAAAAGCTCGCTGATGAAGACAAGAATTTTGTCTGGATCAAGCGCCAGGTCGATGATGCCGTGGCACAAAAAATCACGGCTTTGGGTATCAAGGGCATTTACCAGCGCAAGGAGTACAAGCGCCAATACCCCGAAGGTGAAACCATTGCGCATGTGGTGGGCTTCACCAACATCGAAGACCGTGGCCAGGAGGGGATGGAGCTGGCCTTCAACAAGGAGCTGGGTGGCCGTGCAGGGTCACGCCGCGTCATCAAAGACCGCCTGGGCCGGGTGGTCGAAGATACGCGTGAGCAAGTACCGCCCGTCGACGGCAAAGATTTGCAACTGTCGATAGACAGCAAGATGCAGTTTGTGGCTTATCAAAAACTACGTGATGCTGTTGTTGCAAACAAGGCCGTAGCCGGCAGTGTGGTCATGCTCGATGCCATCACTGGGGAGGTGCTGGCCATGGCGAATTACCCCAGCTACGTGCCCGACAAGCGGCAAAACATGAGCGGCAATCAGCTACGCAACCGTGCGCTGACCGATACCTTTGAGCCTGGTTCGGTGATGAAGGCTTTTACGGTGGGGCTTGCGCTGGAGTCTGGCCGCGTGAAGCCTGAGACTCAAATTCAAACCGCACCAGGACGCATGCAGATCACGGGCTCGACAATTTCAGATGCCCATCCCCACGGCGTTCTGACAGTGCAGCAGGTGATTCAAAAATCCAGTAATGTGGGCACCGTCAAAATGGCCATGCAAATGCAGCCGCGTGAAATGTGGGAGGTTTTCTCACAAGCTGGCTTTGGACAAAAACCTCAAATTGCATTTCCCGGTGTCGTATCAGGCCGCTTGCGGCCTTACAAAACGTGGCGGCCGATTGAGCAGGCCACCATGTCATACGGTTATGGCTTGTCGGCCTCGCTGTTTCAAATGGCGCGTGCCTACACCGTGTTTGGCCACGACGGGCAGATCATCGATGCCACCCTGCTCAAGAGCGATGAACCGGCTACAGGCGTGCAGGTCTTTTCAGCCAAGACAGCGCTGGAGGTCAGAAAAATGTTGCAGATGGCAGCTGGCCCGGGTGGTACAGGCCAGAAGGCTCAAACGCTGGGATATTCGGTCGGCGGCAAGTCGGGCACCGCTTACAAACAGGTGGGCAAAAGCTACGGCACCGACAAAGACAGAAGGTACCGGGGCTGGTTCGTGGGAATGGCGCCGATCGACAAGCCCCGAGTGATTGTGGCGGTGATGATTGACGAGCCTCGAGCGGGTAAATACTACGGTGGTGAAGTGGCTGCACCCGTCTTCAGTGAGCTGGTGCAGCAAGCCTTGCGCATGAAAGGCGTGCAGCCTGACATGTCCGTCAAGCCGCAGATCGTGACGAATGCGGTGGAGGAATCGTTTTGATCACGCAACTCCACACACCACAGGAAGCCGCAAGCTGGCTGCATGCCCGGGTAACGGGCAGCCTCACAACCGACAGCCGAAAAGTGCGTGCAGGTGACGGCTTTATTGCCTGGCCAGGTGCTGCAACCGACGCACGTCAATATGTTAGCAACGCGCTCGAAATCGGCGCTGCTGCTTGCATCGTCGAGATGAACGGTATTGATGCCTATGGTTTTATTGATGCAAAAATTGCGGCATATACAGGTCTGAAAGCGGCGGCTGCGCCCATTGCCGCAGCTTATTTTGAAGAACCCAGCCAGCAATTACAAACCGTTGCCATTACTGGTACCAATGGCAAAACTTCGTCCGCCTGGTGGCTGGCACATGCGCTTGGCAAGCTTGGCCGCCCCTGCGGCTTGGTCGGCACATTGGGTATAGGAACGCCAGGTGCAATGGTCTTTAACGGGTTGACCACGCCTGACCCGGTCTTGTTGCAGCAACAGTTGCGACGCTTTGTGGATGACGGCTTTGTCGCCTGTGCGATTGAAGCATCATCCATTGGCATTTCAGAGCATCGCCTGGATGCAACCCAGCTGCAGGTGGCGGTTTTTACCAACTTTACCCAAGACCACCTGGACTACCACGGCTCCCTGCAAGCTTACTGGCAAGCCAAAGCAGCGCTTTTTGCCTGGCCGGGTTTGCAGTCTGCTGTCATCAATGTGGACGATGAGAAAGGACGAGATTTATGTCTGAAGCTCAAAGGCGCTGGCATGGATGTGTGGACTGTCGCCATCCATGAGCCTGCAAGACTGCAGGCCCAGTCCATTGTCCAACATGCCGATGCGATGAGTTTTGTGGTGGTTGAGGGTACAGACAGGCAAACCGTTGCCGCCCATGCGATAGGTTTGTACAACGTTTCCAATCTGCTTGGCGTGATAGGCGCGCTTCGCGCCTTGGGGGTGCCACTTGCAGATGCCGCCAAGGCGTGCAGTGAGCTGACCGCCGTACCCGGCCGTTTGAATTCGGTGAGCCAGGCAGGCAAGCCACTTGTCGTGATTGATTACGCCCATACGCCAGATGCCATTGAAAAGGTGCTGTTGGCACTGCAGCCCGTTGCAAAAAACAGAGGAGGCCAGTTGTGGTGTGTTTTTGGTTGTGGCGGTGACCGCGATGCGACTAAACGGCCCTTGATGGCAGCTGCAGCGCAAAAAAATTCGGACACGGTTGTGGTGACCAGCGACAACCCGCGCAGCGAAAACCCGGCCAGCATCATCAGCCAGATTTTGTTGGGGCTGACACACAGTGGATCGGTGCACGTGCAGGCTGATCGTGCCTTGGCAATTACCCAAACGCTTGCCAGCGCACAGCCGGAAGATGTTGTTTTGCTGGCTGGCAAGGGGCATGAGAAATATCAGGAAGTGATGGGCATCAAGCATCCGTTCGACGACATGAACCGCGCGCAGGACGCGCTTGATCAGCGTCAATCGCGCGCTGGAGCAACGTCATGATGACATTAAGCCAAGCCTTTGGCTGGATTGATGCTTCACAACTGGTTGGTGATACCAGCGTTGAGATCAAGCGGGTGCATACAGACACGCGCAGCTTGCAGCCAGGCGATCTGTTTGTTGCGCTCAAAGGCGACAACTTTGATGCGCATGACTTTTTGGTGCAAGCCAAAGCGCAAGGCGCGGTTGCTGCCATCGCCCAGCACGGACTGCAAGCTGCCGTATTACCAGGTTTGCAAGTCAGTGATTCAAAACTGGCCCTGGGCCAGCTCGCCAAAGGCTGGCGTGCACAGTTCGACTTGCCAATGGTTGCAGTGACAGGTAGCAACGGCAAGACCACTGTGACGCAGATGATTGCATCCATCTTTCGTGTGTATCAGGCTGAACATGCTTTTTCAACGGTAGGAAATTTGAACAATGACATTGGTGTGCCACTGACGCTATTGCGCTTGACTCATGATCACAAAATCGGTGTTGTTGAACTTGGAATGAACCATCCTGGTGAAATTGCTTATCTGGCTGATATTACAAAGCCGACGGTGGCATTGGTCAACAATGCCCAGCGAGAGCACCTTGAGTTCATGGGCACGGTTGAAGCCGTGGCGCATGAAAATGGTTCTGTCATCGAGGCATTGACGATGCAGGGCGTTGCGGTGTTTCCCGCTGACGACGAGTACACGGCGGTATGGCGTAAAGCCGCCCGCACACGCCCCCAGCTAACGTTTGCCATGACTGGTAAAGCTGATGTCACGGCGGATGCAAATTGGGATGTTGATTGCTGGCGTGTCTTGGCTTCAACGCCACAAGGCGCGCTCCAGTTCAGACTTTCTATTGCTGGGCTGCACAACGTTAAAAATGCACTCGCTGCTACGGCATGCGCGTTGGCAGCAGGTGTCCCGCTTGACTGCATTGCGCAGGGCCTCAATTCGTTTGAGCCTGTGAATGGGCGTTCACGCGCAGTTCATGTCAACCTTCAAGGCCGGGGCATCACTGTGATCGACGACACCTACAACGCCAACCCTGACTCCATGCGCGCTGCTATCGACGTGCTGGCGGCATTGCCTGGCCCACGTCTGCTGGTCATGGGTGACATGGGCGAGGTGGGCAACCAGGGTCCGCAGTTTCATGAAGAAGCTGGGCGTTGGGCACATGCGCGGGGTATTGAGCACCTGTATGCCCTGGGAAAACAATCGCAATTGGCCAGCAGCAGTTTTGGCTCGGGACAACATTTCGATGATGCCAATGAATTGGTGTCCGCTGTATTGGCTCGATTGCCACAGGTCAGCAGTGTGCTTGTCAAAGGTTCTCGATTCATGAAGATGGAGCGTGTCGTGCAGGCCATCACAGCACACGTACTGGCTCAAACAAAAACACACGAGGAAACTCAACATGCTGCTTAGCCTGGCGCAATGGCTTCAGGGTGTGTCACCCGAATTCGGATTTTTCCGGGTCTTTCAATACCTGACATTTCGAGCCGTGATGGCTGCATTGACGGCATTGTTGATGGGGTTGGTGGCGGGACCATTTGTGATCCGCAGGCTGACGGAACTCAAGATTGGCCAGCCGATTCGTGAATATGCCATGCAAACGCACTTGAGCAAATCAGGCACTCCCACCATGGGGGGGGTGCTTATCCTGTTTTGTATCGCCGTATCGACGTTGCTGTGGGCTGATCTTTCCAATCGTTTTGTCTGGATTGTGTTACTGGTCACATTGGGCTTTGGTGCGATTGGTTGGGTCGATGACTGGCGCAAGGTGGTACACAAAGACCCCGAGGGCATGCGCTCACGCGAAAAATACCTGTGGCAATCCCTGATCGGTTTGGTTGCTGCGCTGTACCTGGTCTTCAGCATTTCCGAAAGTTCAAACATGCGGGTGATTGGACTTTTCATCAGCTGGGTTCAATCGGGTTTTGATGTGAATTTGCCACCCAAGGCTGGCCTTCTTGTGCCATTTGTCAAGGAAGTCAGTTACCCACTCGGTGTGTTTGGATTCGTCATCCTGACTTATCTGGTCATTGTTGGGTCCAGCAACGCCGTCAACCTGACCGATGGCCTGGATGGCCTGGCCATCATGCCGGTGGTGATGGTGGGTTCAGCACTGGGTGTTTTTGCCTATGTCACAGGCAGCTCGGTGTATTCAAAGTATCTGTTTTTCCCGTCCATTCCAGGGTCGGGCGAGCTGATGATTTTTTGCGCTGCCATGGCTGGCAGCGGGCTAGCTTTTTTATGGTTCAACACGCATCCGGCGCAGGTTTTTATGGGCGATGTTGGCGCGCTGGCACTGGGAGCTGCGCTGGGCACGATCGCTGTGATCGTCAGGCAGGAGATTGTGCTGGCCATCATGGGCGGAATTTTTGTGGTCGAGGCGCTGTCGGTGATGCTGCAGGTGACTTACTTCAAGTACACGAAAAAAAGGTTTGGTACGGGGCGACGTATTTTGAAGATGGCACCGCTGCATCACCACTTTGAAAAAAGTGGCTGGAAAGAAACGCAAGTTGTTGTGCGCTTCTGGATCATCACGATGCTGCTGTGCCTGGTTGGTCTTTCAACCTTGAAACTTAGATAAATATCAGATGAAACACCTGGCTGGCATTCACGTTTTGGTTCTGGGCCTGGGTCATTCCGGCTTGGCACTGGCACGCTGGTGCGACAGATGCGGTGCCAGGGTAACGGTGGCGGATACGCGCGCTGAACCACCTCAGCTTGAGGCCTTGCGCGCCACCGTTCCTGCAGCCAGCTTTGTGCATGGGGATATGAGTGCTGCCTTGCTTGATGGTGTTGTCGTCCACATGCTTCTCAAAAGTCCTGGACTGAGTCCTGCAGAAATGGCCGGTGTGGTGGATGCGGCCATGGCGCGTGGCATCGCTTGCGGCAATGAACTCAGCCTGTTTGCCCTGGCGCTTGCTGACTTGAAAGACGGCACGACTTATGCGCCGCAAGTTATTGGTATCACCGGTACCAATGGCAAAACAACGGTGACCTCCTTGGCGGGTCAACTGGTAGAACGCGCTGGCAAGACGGTGGCTGTAGCGGGCAATATTGGCCCGACTTTGCTGGACACGCTGGCTGAAAAAATTGATTCAGACAGCTTGCCTGAAGTCTGGGTTCTGGAACTGTCAAGTTTTCAACTGGACGGGATCAAAAACTTCGAACCGTCAGCGGCAACCGTGCTGAACATCACACAAGACCATCTGGACTGGCATGGCTCGATCGAAGCTTATGCCGCAGCTAAAAATAATATTTACGGCACAAACGGTTTGATGCTGCTCAACCGAAATGATGAGCGGGTGATGGCGGTTCTTCCCGCACTGGTCAAGGGCAAGCCAGCGCGAGGCTATCTGACCTATGGTCATGATGAACCGCAACGCCCCGGCGACTATGGCATTGAAACCGTCAATGGCATGGCCTGGCTGGCACGCGCCTCAGAGCTGGATGAAACCATCAAACGCAAACGAGGCGACAAGGGTGAAGGCGATGAGCTGTCCATCCAGCGGCTGATGCCGGTGGATGCTCTGCGAATACAAGGTCTGCACAATGCTGTCAATGCGCTGGCTGCGCTGGCTTTGGCGCATGCAGTGGGTTGCGCTTTGGGCCCCATGTTGCACGGTCTGCGGGAATACAAGGGTGAGCCACACCGGGTTGAGTCGGTGGCCATCATCAACGGTGTTGAATACTTTGACGACAGCAAAGGCACCAACGTAGGAGCTACCGTTGCTGCGCTTGCCGGGCTTGGCGCGCAGCGCAGGCTGGTGGTAATTATGGGCGGTGTGGGCAAGGATCAGGACTTTACGCCGCTGGCTTCGCCTGTGTCGCGTTTTGTGCGGTCAGTGATCTTGATTGGTCGTGATGCTCCCCAGATTCGCGCAGCACTTGAGGGTAGCGCTGCAACTTTTCTGGCAGCCCCCTCGCTGCAAGAAGCCGTCAGTCTGGCGGCTCTTCAGGCGCAGCCAGGTGACGCCGTGTTGATGTCACCCGCCTGCGCCAGCTTTGACATGTTTGACAACTACGAACATCGCGCTCGTGTTTTTTGCGAAGCAGTGCAAGCGTTGGCTCTTGAAGAAGGTATGTTGCTATGACCACCGGTACGCCTTCAAGCATAGCTACGCGCATGTTCGGCTGGTTGCCGGGTATGGGAGGGTTGAACACTGCGGGAAAATCGGCGCGTGACGTATTGCCTGTGCGCCTGGGTGGTCAGAGCCTGAGCGGAACGCACTCTTCACCGGTCAGCCTCTCAGGGTTTGACCAGGCGCTGGTGTGGGTGGCGGTGGCGTTGTTGATGTTTGGTCTGGTGATGGTGTATTCGGCATCCATCGCGATGCCTGACAACCCCAGATTTTCCCGATATGCACACACTCATTTTTTAATGCGTCATGTGATGTCGCTGGTGGTGGCTTTTGTGGTGGCACTGCTGGCATTTCAAGTACCAGTCAGCACTTGGGAAAAGCTGGCACCATGGCTGTTTGTTGTATCGCTGCTTCTGCTGGTGCTGGTGTTGATACCAGGCGTGGGCAAGGAGGTGTACGGGGCGCGTCGCTGGTTGCCCCTTGGCATCATGAACTTCCAGCCATCGGAACTTGCCAAGTTTGCGGTTCTTCTTTATGCGGCCGATTACATGGTTCGCAAGATGGAGGTCAAGGAAAAGTTCTGGCGCGCTGTATTGCCAATGGGCGTGGCCGTTGGCGTTGTGGGCATCCTGCTACTGGCCGAACCCGACATGGGTGCGTTCATGGTGATCGCCGTAATCGCCATGGGCATCCTGTTTCTTGGCGGTGTGAACGTCCGCATGTTTTTTCTGATCGCGACAATTCTGGTCGGTGCTTTCTGCTTGATGATTGCATTTAACGACTACCGCCGAGCGCGTATTTTTGCCTACTTGGATCCGTGGAGCGACACCAATGCACTGGGTAAGGGTTATCAACTCACTCATTCGCTGATAGCGTTTGGGCGGGGAGAAATCTTTGGCGTTGGACTCGGAGGTAGTATTGAAAAGCTGCACTGGCTTCCTGAAGCTCACACCGATTTTTTGATGGCCGTGATTGGTGAAGAGTTTGGTTTGATCGGTGTGCTCATGGTCATTGGCTTGTTCATGTGGATGGTCAGGCGCATCATGCATATTGGCCGCCAGTCGATATCACTGGACAGACTGTTTGCTGGCCTGACGGCTCAGGGAATCGCGATCTGGTTTGGTTTTCAAACTTTTATCAACATTGGCGTGAATTTGGGCGCACTGCCGACCAAGGGATTGACCCTGCCCTTAATGAGTTACGGCGGCTCGGCGATTTTGATGAATCTGATTTCGCTGGCTGTCGTTCTGAGAATTGACTACGAGAATCGGTTGCTCATGCGCGGAGGCCGCGCATGACGCAACTTTGCGCCTTGATCATGGCAGGCGGTACGGGGGGGCACATCTTCCCTGGCCTCGCCGTCGCCGAAGCCTTGCGTGACAAAGGCTGGCGTGTGCACTGGCTGGGCGGCAAGGGCAGTCCGGGCAACCCGAGCATGGAGAGCCAACTCGTACCGCCACGCGGTTTTGCATTTGAAACGATTGATTTTTCAGGCGTACGGGGCAAAGGCCCGGTCACGCTTGCTTTGCTACCACTGCGCCTGATCAAGGCGTTTTGGCAAAGCATTCAGGTGCTGCGCCGTGTCAAGCCCCATGTGGTCATTGGCTTGGGTGGCTACATAGCATTCCCGGCAGGCATGATGGCTGTTCTACTGGGCAAGCCGTTGGTTTTACATGAGCAGAACTCGGTGGCCGGTATGGTCAACAAAGTATTGGCACAAGTGGCAGATCGTGTTTTTACCGCCTTCCCGAATGTGATCAAAAACGCCCAATGGGTGGGCAACCCGTTGCGTCCAGCCTTCACCCAGCAGGATGCGCCTGATGTCCGCTTTGCGGGACGCGCCGGCCCTCTACATTTGCTGGTGGTGGGCGGCAGCCTGGGTGCCAAAGCCTTGAACAGTATCGTGCCCAAAGCGCTGGCATTGATCCCGCCAGACCAGCGGCCTGTGGTCACTCATCAAAGCGGCGCGAAGCAGATTGACGAATTGCGTGCCAATTACCAAGCGGCTGGAGTCGATGCCACGGTCACCCCTTTCATCGACGACACGGCCACCGCATTTGCTGAGGCGGATTTGATCATTTGCCGTGCAGGCGCCAGCACTGTGACTGAAATAGCAGCGGTGGGAGCGGCAGCGTTGTTTGTGCCTTTCCCGTCTGCCGTTGACGACCACCAAACAATCAATGCCCGGTTTTTGGTTGCACAGGGCGCCGGCTGGCAAATGGCACAAAGCGACATGACACCACAAATACTTGCCAGCATGATGCAAAAAACAGAGCGTGCTGCGCTCGTCAATATTGGGCTGCAGGCTAAAAAAATGCAAAAAACTGAGGCTACAGCGCATGTTGTGGCTGCTTGTGAAGAGCTCACCTCATGAGTACCGTATGAAACACGCGATTAAAAATATTCATTTCATTGGGCTGGGTGGC
>Ga0207936_1000089_pt1 | contig 18704 bp, 14 predicted proteins | sample LakMenEpi19Nov10_FD_150715 | JGI IMG/M metagenome (GOLD analysis project Ga0207936, IMG submission 150715) | Freshwater microbial communities from Lake Mendota, WI - 19NOV2010 deep hole epilimnion (SPAdes) | ecosystem: Environmental > Aquatic > Freshwater > Lake > Epilimnion/Euphotic zone ... | reverse complement strand
GCTGTCTGTATCCATCAACACCGTGCTGGTACGCAAGATGTGCAGCAAGTTGGTCGGGGTCAGCATGCCTGCCACCAGCCGCTGCTGTGCATTCATGCCATCCATGGCAGCGTCGTCCTGCGGGTAAAGCGTTTTCCAGTCGTAAAAATGCTCTTCGCCAGAGGTGATGGTGCCGTAGTCTGCCTGAAGCCCACAGCTGCGAATCAGCAGCAAGTTGCTATGAAACAGCCGTGGCTCCCCCTCGCGCAAGCCCGCTGCGGCTGTATCTGGCCGCTTGTTCATGTAGCGTTGCAACTGCACAAAGGCTTCAGCCATCGGGTTGGCACAGGTTTCTGAACCCTTTTTGCACTCCACCACGCACAGCGGTATGCCGTTCACCAGCAGCACAATGTCGGGGATGATGAACGCCTTCACGCAACCCGGCGTGTCAATGCGGAACTGGTTGATGGCATGAAAGCTGTTGTTCTCAGGCTGCACAAAATCAATCAGCTTAACCACCGGGTCCGCCTCGCCCGTGGCTTCGTTCACATCCACTTGCGCCTTGAACAGCAGCGCCTGAATCGCCTCGTTAGCTTCCAGCAGCGTGCGGTTGGGCTGGCGCAGCAGCTGGCTGCGCAGGTCGTCCAGCTGGCGCTCCGTTAGCCAGGGTGTGCCATCTGGCAATGTGTTGATGCGGCGCACGGCTGCGGCAAACACACCGGGCAACAGCCATTCGCGGAACGCCATGCGCAGGCTGGCGGCCGGGTCTTGCGGAATGGTGGCGCAACCCTGGTCCACCACTGTCCAGCCCTGGGCGGCGAGTTGCTGCAAGAAGGGGAGCTCGACCTCGCTGTATTCGCTCATCTCGACGCAACCCCAGCGGCCTCTTCGTAGGGTGCTATATAGAGGGGATGCGCTTGCACAGTACCTAAGTGGTTTTTTGCATCCAAGTCATGAACATTTTTGTTTTCAACACTGCTTGCTAAACGGAAGTCAATGCGGTGATGACCAATATCAACCCATAGAAGATGAGCGTCTTGCAATACGGCTGCCTCCAATGCGGAGTGCAAAGTTTTTGCAATCTCGTTCAGCGAGAAATTCCAGAACTTTGAGGTCTCGGCTCGATCTGGGTGTTTGATGGTTGTCTGGTTCAAGTAAAGGCGGTCAATATGAGCCAGAACATCCGTCTCAACTGCCGCACTTTTTCCAGAAAATGATTTGCCGAATGTGTTGTTGTCGGCAAAGCGCGGACGCCAACGCACATCTATCTGCACGTTTCGCACATTAGTCTGCGCAGGGCACGGTAGGCTGGGTAAGCCGCTCTAGTGCAATGCCAATGGCTTCGTCATGAAACAACTTGGCTTTGCGTTGAGCTGCACCGGGCAAAGGCCAAGCCAATATACCCTCACGTACTCCAGCAATAGTGGGCGCAACATGCTCTTTGGTTAAAAGCCAATCCACCGTTGCAAGCAACTCCATGCCAAACGGGGATTCAAATCCATCAATGAGTGCAGCTGTTTCTTCGAGCGCCGGAAGGTAAGCTTTGGCCTCGCTTTGCAAGAAGGCTTGCACCAAGTCCTTGCGATCATCGTCAAACCAAATCACATCCAGCTTGTCCGCGTCTGCAATGCGTTTATCGCAATGCAAATAGCTGCCATCCAGCTTATCGATAAGTTTGTCGAGGCGGTTTGCATATGGGCCGTAGCGATTCGCTTCAAACTGCAAGTCCAACGGGTTGGTGCCGGGCATCAGTCGTTCGATAGAACGTTCCAGAAACCAGGCCAGCTTTTGGACTTCCAGCAAGCTGCATTCCATGCCCAGAACCCAGTAACGGCGCACTAGCTCCGCAATCAGCGCGCGCGGTGCAGTCAGCTTTTCAACGCCAGTGCGCTTGGCTACGTTCTGGTACTGCTTAGTGGGTTCAAACACTGTGATCTCAATATCGGCCAGATCGCCCAACACACGCTCAATTTCTGGCTTCACTATTTCCCAGTCCAGCCCGCCATTGCCCGCGCCCAAGGGAGGGATAGCGATGGACTTCACTTTGTTGTCGATCAGAAACTTGCGCAGGTCTTGCAAGCCTTCAATGACCCATTCGAGTTTGGAGGGTGAACGCCAATGCTGCTTGGTAGGGAAATTCACAATCCAGCGCGGCCCATCCAATTCAGCGGGCTGGGTGATGAACATGTGGCCAGTGCGCACATCATGCGCCTTGCAGGCGGCTGCGTATTGGCGGTAGTTCTCGTCAAAGCGCTCTTTGAACATCAGCGCGATGCCTTTTCCCATCACGCCCACGGTGTTCACTGTGTTCACTAGCGCCTGCGCGCGAGCTTCCAGCAAATTACCTGTTGTGAAATTGAGCATCAGAAATACCACCCCGGACGTGCATGAACCGGCAAATTCAGCCCTTGGGCCGCAACTTGCGCCTGAGCTTGCATTTTGCCTGTTTCTGAATGGCAAACAATACCTATCAACCCGGATACCGGGCAGTGCTGGTGAACCAGTGCTTCGGCCTGGTAGCGCTCAAATTTGGCCGGGTCGTTCTCGTCGCGTTTGAAGTCCCGCGCCTGCAAAAGCGGCCAGTCCACCTTGTCCAGATGGGCGAGCGCGTCGTAATACGTGGCCCAGCGGTAATAGGCGTGCATGTCCGTGAATAAAAACGGCAGACCCTGCTGGGCCACATGGTGCAAGCTGGACACCAGAATCACGATTTCGTCGTTGTGCCGCTGTTGCACGCCGCCGCGCCCGGAGCGGATGTTGCGCATCATTACCGAGAATGGCGTGAAATAGAAAGGCACATAGTCGTTTAGCAGCCCGCCCGGTGGCACAGGTACCGCATGCCGTGCGCGCTTGTCAATCAGCTCCGAGTTGCCAATGCTCACCCAATTTGGTGCTCGCTGAGCACCGTTGCCGCAGTGCAGACCATGCTGCAGCACCCACGGCAAATTGTCGCGATGGATGATGCGCCAGATCAGCGCTTTTTCGGGGTTGAGATTCTTGTAAATCATCGGAGAAACATGTTCTCGTTTACATCAATGCCAACGGTCACCCCCTGGCGATTCGCCCACGTCCGGACTTTTCGTTCAATCGTTGTGTCGCGGACATAGATCGCAAAGAACTGAGAAACTGCCACTTTGCCGGGTGCAAGGCACTCCGCCATGCATACGCTCTTGCAATTCGGGTCGCGGTAATCCCGTTGATTCATCTTCTCCCAATCGATTGCCTCAAACCCGTCGGCGTAATCGAGCAGTTCCATCTCACCGCTGGCCAACGGGTGGCGAGGAAGAATTTTCCAGTTCTTCCTGGCAGCAAGCTCCCTCTTCACTGCAATAAGCGCGAATGGCGTGTCCTTGTGTGTTTTCTGAACAATCCCATCGAAAGGGTTGTTCACGAACCAGTGAAACGGGACATACCCCTCCAACACCAAGCCTTGCCGTTTTTGAATGATCTCTTTATCCGCAACGTCTTGGAAGTCCGTCAGCTGATTCCGGGGCAGAAGCCCCTTCTCAAGGATGGATGGGACGTTCTTGAGTGCGGTCAAGTGATAGATGAGCTTCTTGTCTTTGTAATCTGCCATACGCTCCCCGATTTTTTATTGAACTGATACTTTGCCTGTGAGCAGGTCTTGCATGAGGCCGAGTTTTTGGGACTGAAGCTTTGTAACCTTTCGCTGCTCTGCACGCATTCGCTGAGAAGGTTGGTTCGCCATTGCAATGATTCGGTCTTGTTCGCCGGGCTCTGGGATTGCAAACCGCAGGCGGTTCAGAACCTCACTATTTGCCACGTCGCGGCCGCCGCTGTTCACACTGGCGCGAATTTGCGACTTGACTCGTGAGTCAGATGCGAGTTGCATTTGCAGATAGTCAGGGCGGAGCAGCGTTTCGTTGACAGCGATTCGCATCAAGTTGGAAGACATGATCCAACCCGCTTGCGCCTCGCGTAGGACCACTGAACGGCCAACGTCTGCAACCCTTGAAAAAACCACGTCGTTTTCTTTGAGTTGAAAGTCCACTAAGCGCGATGCGTCTTTGGAGCTAATGAAAAGCAGCTCGGAGTTAATGAACTCCCCGGTGCCCAACGCGCCGATAGTGATGACAGGATGTCCGTCAACTCGCCAATGTTCACCTTTAAGCGAAGAGCCAAATGGGCCCGTTCGTATCCAACTGGTCCCAGCGCGGCCCATCGAAGCCAAGCCAGCCACTTGCCACTCCCTTGGAATCCACCCAATCGCCGTTTCCTGGTACAGCTCGGGCGCTTCGTTGCGGGGTGGGCGCAGTTGGCCGGTGGGGAGCACGCCACGGGTGAAGAGGTCGTGCATCAGGCCGGCTTTGATGTGCTGGTATTTCTCGATCAGCGCTTCGGTTTGTGCGATGGCGGTGTCGATGGTGGACAGCACGGTGCAAATCTTGGTTTGTTTAGATTTTGCAGGAACGCAAAAACTCAAATTACGTATGAAGCTTTTACGAAGATGCCTCAGACCTGAACCTTCAAATCCTGAATAATCAATTTTTGCCAGCAAATGCTCAAGCACGCGAAATGCATAGTCTTGCAACAGATGGTCTTGCTCGCGTAGTCTGAATGCCCAGGTGTCTGTGGAATACGCAAACCTTCCTTGGCCTAGATGTACGGATGCAATGCCGCCAGTACCCATCAAAATAGCAGACCTGTCTGTTTGCCACACATCAGTCTTTTTTGGAGTGGTACTTGAGCAAAAAAAAGAGTAAGCGCCGCCTTCTGTCGCAGCTGCCGCCGGTAAGGTGGACTTTGGAAGCTCCATTAAGACACTTCCTAGGCGGATCGGGCGCATTGAGTTAGTCATACCCTAACTTTTCCAAAAACTTTTGCAATGCGTTCGCCGCAGCATCGCGCTGCCCCTCAATCTGCCTGGCCGTCACCGCGTATTTGCGCCACAGGTTGTCAAGCGCGGCCACGCAAGCGCGCTGGTCGGCGCGCAGGTAGTGCTGATAGCTGGCGAATAGCACGTTGCCCAGCCGCTCGATGATGATGACGCGGGCCTCGTCGGCACTGATCTTCAGGCGGGCTTGGGCGACCAGCGCGTCTTTTTTGTCGGTGGTGGTTTTGATGTGGGCTTTGAGGGTTTTGGCTTCATCCTCCAGCGCTTTGTGACGCAACAGCTGCGCCTCAATGCGATCAGCCTCAAGCTGAAAAGCTTTCCAGTCGCCCAGAGCCGCATCACGCTTGGCAGTTTTGGCCATGCCTTTGGCATCTTTGAGGGCGGCTTTAAGTGCCTTCACTTCATCAGCGGGTAGCACGCCGGTATCTTCAGTGTCTTCAAAGTCTTCTTCACTCGCCGCCGCAAACAAGGCTTGCAGTTCAGCCAGCCGGGCGTGCTGGCCCTCCAGCTCAGCCAGCACTTGAGGGAACTGGCTTTGCAGAATGTCGTCGTCGGGTATCAGCTCTGGCCCCCAGCCGCTGGCGGCTATGGATTTGAGGTCAGATGCCAGCAACTGGTAAAAGTTGGCGAATGCGCCGCGCACCTGGTAGCGGGTGAGCAGGTTTTGCGCTGCAAATGTGCGCTCAATACCCTCAAGCAAGGCAGCGCGGACGGCGTAAACATTGCGGTCTGTAGCGTATTGGTTGGTGGCATCGGGGGCTAGCGCTTCGACGATGGGTAAGTTGGTTTGCCACCATGTGGCCAATTGCGTCATGAACTGCGCCTGGCGTTGCTGCACGGCCGGGTGCTGGGCGATGTGGTCGGCAATGGCGCGTTTGTCATGCAGGGCGGGGGTGAAGTCGGCGTAGGGAACGGCTGGATTCCCGCCTTCGCGGGAATGACTGGGACTTTTTAGGGTTGTCCTAGGCAAAAAACAGCTTTCCCGCAGGGCCGGGTAGTTGTGCCAAAAGTGAGCCAGTGCATCCACCTCGCTCACCGGTACGCCACCGTGCAGGTGGGCGCGCACGTCGTGCGGCTCGGGCGGTGGGGCGTTGTCAACATAGCGGCGGATGTTGCAGTTGTAGTCTTCAGCTTTGATCTCGGACACGGGCACGCACCGGGCATAGGCGGGGATGTCAAGACCTGCGCGGTAGGCGTGGACGATTTTGTCGATGTCTTCGGCGCGCAGGTGGTTTTGGGCTTTGCCTTCGCGGTATTCGCGGTCAGCATTGACGAAGAGCACATGGCCGCGTTGCGACGCGCCTGCCTTGTTCAACACCAAAATACAAGCCGGAATACCGGTGCCGTAAAACAGGTTGCCGGGCAGGCCAATGACGGCCTCCAAGTAACCGCTGTCAATGAAGTGTTTGCGCGCCTCGCGCTCTTCGCCACCGCGAAACAACACGCCGTGCGGCATCACCGTAGCCATGCGGCCATCGGCTTTGAGTACCGCCAGCATGTGCTGCACAAACATCAAGTCAGCTTTTTTGCCTTTCTCGGGCATCCACACCGGAAAGCGGCCAGGGAACTGCATGTCTTTTTTGATGTAGTTCTGGCTGAAGGGCGGGTTGGCCAGCACGCGGTCAAAGCGGCGCAGCTGGTTGGTTTCGTCTTTGTGCTGGGGCTCGCGCAGGGTGTCTTGCTGGCGAATGTCAGCATCAGGTATGCCGTGCAGCAGCATGTTCATTTTGCAGATTGACCAGGTGGTGCCTATTTTTTCTTGCCCGTAAAGGGAGACCGTGCTGGCGTCCAGCCCTTTTTCACGCACGTAGTCACGCACCTGGATCAGCATGCCGCCTGAGCCCACTGTCGGGTCATACACACGCATGTTGTTGGCCGGGTCACAAATTTCTACACAAATGCGCACCACCTCAGCCGGGGTGTAAAACTCGCCTGCTTTTTTACCTGCGGAATCAGCAAAGTATTTGATGAGCCATTCATACGCTGCGCCCAGCAGGTCAGGGAACTCAAAGTCGCTGTCTTTGAGCGGAATCTTGTCAAAGTTCTGGATGAAGTCGGCCAGCGTGTCGTCGTCAAGTGTGGTCTGGCCGATTTTGCGGTTGAAGTTGATCGTGCCTTTAAGCACGTCTTGCAGCGCATCGGCGTTGTCGTCTTCCAGCGCTTCCAGCGCTTTGTTGAGCATGGAGCCAACGTTGACCTTGGTGTGCTTGAGCTCGCTCCAGCGGGCGCGCTCGGGCACAAAAAAATACTTGCCTGCGTACTGGTCTTTGTCTTCCAGGTTGATGGCAATGTCGGCGTCGCTCAGTTTGGCGGCTTTGCCTTCTTCTTTAATGGCTTCGCGGCGTTCGTCAAACAGGTCGCTGGCGCGCTTGAGAAACAGCATGCCAAAGATGTACTCCTTGTACTCACTGGCGTCCATGCTGCCACGCAAGGCGTCGCAGGCGGTCATCAAGAGGTTTTCAAGGCGGGACAGGGTGAGTTTGGCAACAGACATAGGGGGCAATCGTACCAAGCACACGTGATGAACAACCGGGTTTACGGCGGCATCATGAAAAATGGCACTAAAAAGTGCCATTTTAACCGTCAAATCGGGCTCTAGCCCAATAAATAATTGCGCAAGTAGCTATAAATAAAGTAGCGATCTTAAGTGATGAACCAAGCTCAGGCTTGGGCCGCCTTCACCTTCAAACGCCAGGCATGCAGCAGCGGCTCGGTGTAGCCGCTTGGCTGCGCCAAGCCTTTGAACACCAGATCCGTCGCCGCCTTGTACGCCATGGACTTCTCAAAGCTACCTGCCATCGGCAGGTACAGCTTGTCGCCAGCATTCTGGCCATCCACCACCGCCGCCATGCGTTTGAAGGTCTCAGTGATTTGCGCTTTGGTCACCACGCCGTGCAGCAGCCAGTTGGCCATGTGCTGGCTGCTGATGCGCAGGGTGGCGCGGTCTTCCATCAGGCCGATGTTGTGGATGTCTGGCACTTTGCTACAGCCCACGCCCTGGTCAACCCAGCGCACCACGTAGCCCAAAATGCCTTGGGCGTTGTTGTCGAGTTCCTGGCGCTTTTCTGCATCACTCCAGTTGGGCGTGGTTGCCACGGGGATTTGCAGCAGCGCATTGAGCGTGTCGGCGCGCATTTTTTTGGCGTCAGCTTTTTCAACTGCTTTTTCCATGCTCTTTTGCAGCTTGGCCACATCGACCTGGTGGTAATGCAGCGCGTGCAGTGTGGCACCGGTGGGGCTGGGCACCCAGGCGGTGTTGGCACCGGCCAGCGGGTGGGCGATTTTTTGCGTCATCATGGCGGCCATCAGGTCGGGCATGGCCCACATGCCTTTGCCGATTTGCGCCTTGCCGCGCAGCCCGCACGCCAGGCCGACTTGCACGTTGTTTTTCTCGTACGCTGCAATCCAGGTGCTGGTTTTCATGTCGCCTTTGCGGATCATCGGGCCAGCCTGCATGGCGGTGTGCATCTCGTCGCCGGTGCGGTCCAAAAAGCCGGTGTTGATGAACGCCACGCGCGAGCTGGCCGCAGCAATGCAGGCCATCAGGTTGGCGCTGGTGCGGCGCTCTTCGTCCATGATGCCGAGCTTGACGGTGCTGTCTTTGAGTCCCAGCATTTTTTCAACCCGGCCAAACAACTCGGCCGCAAAGGCTACCTCAGCCGGGCCGTGCATTTTGGGCTTGACGATGTAGACACTGCCCTTGCGTGAATTTTTGATGCCAGGCTTGCCTTTGAGTTTGAGGTCATGCATGGCGATGGTGGTGGTGACGACCGCGTCCATGATGCCTTCAGGAATTTCTTTGGTTTTGCCGTCAGCTGCCGTGTAGGTGATGGCCGGGTTGGTCATCAGGTGGCCGACATTGCGCAAAAACATCAATGAACGGCCATGCAGCACCACTGGCTTTTTGCTGGTGGCGGATGTGTAGATGCGGTCTGAATTCAGGCCGCGCGTAAACGTCTTGCCGTCTTTGGTCACGCTCTCCGTCAGCGTGCCCTGCAAGATGCCCAACCAGTTGCTGTAGGCCAGCACTTTGTCGTCAGCATCGACCACGGCGACGGAATCTTCCAGGTCAAGAATGGTCGACAGCGCAGCTTCAAGCACCAGGTCGCACACGCCTGCCGGGTCGGTTTTGCCAATCGGCGTGGCGGCGTTGATCTGAATATCCAAATGCAGGCCGTTGTGCTGCAGCAGCACAGACGTCGGTTTTGTCATGCTGCCTTGGTAGCCAATGAATTGTTTGCCGTCCGCCAGGCCAACACTTTTGCCGCTTTTCAGTTTGACGGCCAGCTTGCCGCCGCGCACGCTGTAGGCAACAGAATCAATGTGTGAACCGCTGGCCAGCGGGGCGGTGCGGTCAAGGACATAACGAGCATATTCAATGACCTTGGCGCCGCGCTTGGGGTTGTAGGCCTTGCCTTTTTCAGCGCCATCCGCCTCGCTGATCACATCAGTGCCGTACAGCGCGTCGTACAGGCTGCCCCAGCGTGCGTTGGCGGCGTTCAGTGCGTAACGCGCATTCAAAATCGGCACTACCAGTTGGGGCCCGGCTTGTTTGGCCAATTCTGCATCGACGTTGTCCGTGGTGGCTTTGACTTTTTTAGGTGCAGGCACAAGGTAGTTGATGTCGGTCAAAAACTTTTGGTACGCCTTCATGTCACTGACCGGGCCGGGGTTGGCCTTGTGCCACGCATCCAGCTCGGTTTGCAGGCGGTCACGCTCGGCCAGCAGGGCGATGTTTTTGGGTGCCAGGTCGCAAACGATGGCGTCAAAGCCTTTCCAGAAATCCGCCGCCGTCACGCCGGTGCCAGGCAATACTTTGCTGTCAATAAACTGGTGGAGGTTGCTGGCAACTTGCAGGCGGTGAATGGGTGTCATGGCGGGTTTTGTTGTGGCGGTGGCATTCATCAAAGGTCTCCAAAAAGTTCAAACATCAATCGACGGGAATGGCGTTACTTTATTCGATACGCTGCGGTGCTTGGTAAGCTCTGCGCATGTGCCCACCCGCGCCACCCAGCCCGATGCCCGAAGAATTGCCGGCAGCACTGCCTTTGGCCGGGCTGCGGGTGATTGAGTTCAGCCACATGGTGATGGGGCCAACCTGCGGCATGGTGCTGGCGGATCTGGGGGCGGAAGTCATCAAAATTGAACCTCTGGCGGGCGACAACACGCGCAACCTTCTTGGCTCTGGCGCTGGATTTTTTGCCATGTTTAACCGCAACAAAAAAAGCGTCGCGTTGGACCTGCATACGCCTGATGGACTTGCGGCTGCGCACAAGCTTGTCGCCACCGCCGACATCGTGATTGAAAATTTCAAACCTGGTGCCATGGCCAGACTGGGGCTTGACTACGCCACGCTGTCCAGGCTACATGAGCGGCTGATTTACGTCAGCCACAAAGGCTTTTTGCCCGGACCGTATGACCACCGCACAGCGCTTGACGAGGTGGTGCAAATGATGGGCGGGCTGGCCTACATGACCGGCCGGCCGGGCGACCCGTTGCGCGCAGGCAGCAGTGTGAACGACATCATGGGCGGCATGTTTGGTGCGATTGGTGCGACGGCTGCGCTGGCACAGCGCGCCGTTACGGGCAAAGGGCAAGAGGTGCAGTCAGGCCTGTTTGAAAACAATGTTTTTCTGGTGGCGCAGCACATGATGCAGTTTGCCGTCACAGGCCAGGCCGCCGCGCCAATGCCCAGCCGCATCTCCGCCTGGGCGGTGTATGACGTCTTTACCGTCAAGGGCGGTGAACAAATATTTTTGGCGGTGGTCAGTGACAGCCAGTGGGCAGCGTTTTGTCATGCATTTGATTTGCAATATTTACTGGCGGATCCGCGATTGGTCAGAAACAACGACAGGGTCAGGGCGCGGGATTGGATGATGCCGCTGCTTAGGAGCCACATGAAGCGCTTCAGCGCCCGGGAACTGAGCATTGTGTTTGAGCAGCACAGCCTGCCCTTTGCGCCCATCACCAAGCCTGAAGAGTTGTTTGACGACCCGCATTTAGTGGCTACAGGCGGCTTGGCCGCCTTGACGTTGCCAGACGGCAGGTTCACCCATGTGCCCCTGATGCCGATGACGTTGGGCGGCGCCCGCCCTGGCTTGCGCCTGAACCCCCCAACATTGGGTGAGCACACGGATGACGTGTTGTCGGAACTCGGCTATAGCCGTGAGCAAATCCTGGCGATGAGAAATATCTCAATCGCCAGAACAGATTAACGCGAAGCGGGTGTGGCCGGCATGATGACGACGGTGTCGCCCCCCGTTGCACCTGTGGCACCCGTTGAGCCGGTGGTGCCTGTGCTTCCCGTTGCACCCGTGCTGCCGGTGTAGCCGGTATTGCCGGTATTGCCGGTGCTTCCGGTTTCGCCTGTCGCGCCAGTTGGGCCGGCCGGGCCTGGCACCGTCACAACGGCTGGTGGGGTGATAACCGTGGGTCGGTCGCACGCTGCCAGCGTCAAGGTGGCAAGGGCGATAAGCGCTGCTGGGAGAAGAATGGATTTTTTCATAGGATTTCCTGATTTCGGGTTTTCGGGTTAAAAGATCCGTTTGTCCAGAATGGACATGCGGCATGGCAAAACCCCTTCTAATTTCGACATGCTTACTTTGTACGTTGCCCTTGCAGGGTGTTGCGTAGGCGCAGATCCGCACATTGAGTGAGAACTGGCCTGATTTGTAAGTTACGGTTGCGTTTGCCGAGGCCTTTCATGCCAGCCAACGCCTTCAAAACTCAGGTCGTTGGCGAAACTGGCTCAAGAAAATTACGCCGGCTTTTTGCTTGTGCATTCGTTCATGAAGGCCTTGCGTTCGTCACCATTTTTCTCGTTGGCACTCACATGTCAGATTTTTGTTCTGCTTTGCCAAATCGCTCTGGCTTCCTCGCCAGCCGCATGAGCAGTTACGCCAAAAGCAAGTGCCAAATCAGCAGTCAGCAAAGAGATGAGTTTTTCACCCGAGCGCCATTTTGGCTAGTGAAACGAAAGACCTGGTTTGAATGCCATTTTGAATTCCTTCACACAGCGCGGTGTCCTGCAAGTTCGATGATGGGGCTTGCAGCGCGGGGCAACGTAAAATCCAGTCATGATTTTGATTAAAAATGACTTGCTTGCGGCGCTGGCTGCCGCTCTGGAGCAACTGTCTCCTGGTGCGGGCGACAAAGCCGCCTTTGAATCACCCAAGGTAGCGGCTCACGGCGACTTTGCCTGCACAGCGGCCATGCAATTGGCCAAAAGCCTCAAACAAAACCCTCGCCAGGTGGCCGAGTCTCTGCGCTCGATTTTGCTGACCCAGAGCGCATTTGAGCGCTGGGTTCAAGACGTTGACATCGCTGGCCCGGGGTTTATCAACATCCGTTTGAAGCCCGAGGCAAAACAGCAAACCATTCGTGAGGTGTTGCAAACGGGCACTCAATACGGTGTCAAGTCACACATTGCTGAGCAGTCCATGGTGGTTGAATTTGTCTCGGCCAACCCGACGGGGCCGCTGCATGTGGGTCATGGCCGTCAGGCCGCACTGGGCGACGCGATCTGCAATTTGTTTGTCACCCAAGGTGTGCAGGTGTACCGCGAGTTTTACTACAACGATGCGGGCGTTCAAATCCACACGCTGGCCACCAGCACGCAGGCACGCGCCAAAGGCATCAACCCGGGCGATGCGGCCTGGCCCGAACTGGCTTACAACGGTGACTACATTGCCGACATTGCAGCTGATTTCCTCGCCAAAAAAACGGTCAAGTCTGATGACCGTGAATTCACCGCGTCTGGCGATATTGAGTACATGGATTCAATTCGGCAGTTTGCAGTGGCGTATCTGCGCCGCGAGCAAGACCTGGATTTGCAGGCTTTCTCGGTGCGCTTTGACAACTATTATCTGGAGTCCAGCCTTTACAGTTCTGGCCGTGTTGATGCGGCAGTGGCCAAGCTCAAAGACGCGGGCAAAACCTACGAGCAAGACGGCGCGCTGTGGCTGAAGTCCACCGACTACGGCGACGACAAAGACCGCGTGATGAAAAAGAGCGACGGCACGTACACCTATTTTGTGCCTGACGTGGCCTACCACCTGGCCAAGTGGGAGCGCGGCTTTACCCGTGCCATCAACATCCAGGGCATGGACCACCACGGCACGATTGCCCGTGTGCGTGCAGGCCTGCAGGCGGCCAACATGGGCGTGCCCGCAAGCTACCCAGACTATGTTTTGCACACCATGGTGCGGGTGATGAAGAGTGGCGCTGAAGTCAAAATTTCAAAACGCGCAGGCAGCTATGTGACATTGCGCGACCTGATTGAATGGACGAGTGCGGACGCCGTGCGTTTCTTTTTGCTCAGCCGCAAGCCTGACACCGAATACATTTTTGACATTGACCTGGCATTGGCCAAAAACAATGAAAACCCGGTGTACTACGTGCAGTACGCGCATGCGCGGATCTGCTCGGTGCTGACGGCCTGGGCCGGTGATGAGGCGACGTTGAAAGCCGTCGATTTGTCGCCCCTTGTCAGCCCGCAGGCGCAAGCCCTGATGCTGCTGATTGCCAAGTACCCCGACATGCTGACGAATGCGGCCAATGGTTTTGCGCCGCATGACGTGGCGTTTTACCTGCGCGAGCTGGCGGCCAGTTACCACAGCTATTACGATGCTGAGCGGATTCTGGTGGACGACGAAGCAGTCAAACTGGCGCGCCTGGCGCTGGTGGCGGCCACGGCGCAGGTGTTGCACAATGGCCTGGCAGTGCTCGGCGTCAGTGCGCCCCGCAAGATGTGAATGGACAAAAAATGACCTCCCTCAACAATCAACAGCGCGGCAACACTCTTTTGGGTTTGATCATTGGCGCACTGGTTGGCCTGGGTGCAGCGCTGGCTGTGGCCGTGTATGTGACCAAAGTACCGGTGCCGTTTTTAAACAAAACCCAGCCCCGCAGTGCCGACAGCGACGCCGCCGAGACCAAAAAGAATAAGGACTGGGATCCAAACATGCCGCTGGCGGGCAAAAACCCGGTCAAACCCGCCCCTGCGGCATCGGGCCCGATAGGAACTGCGACGGCTGCGCCACCCACGCCTGCTGCTTCAAGTGCCGTCGCCGGCAAACCCAAGGTGTCGGCTGACCCGCTGGGCGACCTGGCCAAAGCCAAGTCTGAAGCCAAGCCTGACGCTGCCGGCAGCGTCAGCGCTGATCCGTTCAGTTATTTCATTCAGGTAGGTGCTTTTCGTACGCCTGAAGACGCCGAGCAGCAACGCGCCAAACTGTCTTTGCTGGGTTTTCAGGCCAAAGTCACCGAGCATGAGCAGTCGGGTCGTACTGTGTACCGGGTGCGCCTGGGGCCATTTGACAAAAAAGACGAAGCGGATAAAACCAAGGAAAAGCTGGATGCCCAGTCGATTGAAACCGCACTGGTTCGGGTCCAGCGCTGAACTTTATTGAACCCTGGCAGCTCGAACCTTCATCTGTAAATCAATTCAATCAATTTTTTGGAGCTAGACGAATGCAACGACGCGAGTTTTCAATCTCTGCCGCTACCCTGGCCGCTACGGCCAGTTTGTCCATCACCAGCGCTAACGCCCAGGGCCAGCAACCCAAAGATGGCGTTGACTACTTGACCCTGGACAAGCCCGCGCCGACCGAGTCCGCTGGCAAGATCGAAGTGGTGGAGTTCTTCTGGTACAGCTGCCCGCATTGCAACCGGTTTGAGCCTCAGCTTGAGGAATGGGCCAGGAAAATGCCCAAGGATGTGGTGTTGCGGCGCGCGCCTGTGGCTTTCCGGCCTGACTTTGAGCCACAACAACGCCTGTACTTTGTGCTCGAAGGCATGAACAAGGTCGAAGAACTGCACAAAAAGGTGTTCTACGCGATTCACGTTGAAAAGCAGGCGCTCAATACCCTACCACTGATTGCAGACTGGGTTGAAAAGCAGGGCATCGACAAGGCCAAATTTATGGAGGCTTACAACTCTTTCCCGGTGGCAACCAAGACCCGCAAGGCCACACTGCTGCAAGATGCCTACAAGGTTGACGGCGTACCCGCGCTGGGTGTGGCTGGCAAGTTCTATACATCCGGATCAGTGGCACAAACGATGGAGCGCGCTCTGGTTGTGACAGACCACCTGGTTGGCATTGTTCGAACATCCATGCCGGCAGCCAAACCTGCTCCTAAACCTGCATCCCCTAACACCGTCAAGCCAGCTGCGAAAGCCTCGTAATTCAACTGACGCCAACCAAAGTACTTTATTTTTTAATGCGCAAAGTCCTTGCAAAGTTAGCGCCAACGGCCTGGGCTACAACTTGCATGGCTACAATGCTTTTTAAATAAGCAGCAAGATTCGTGCCTTTATGAAAAACCCTTTATTTACAGCTTTCCTCCTCGCAGTGCTGGGCATGAGCCCGGCATGGGCTGAAAACGCCGACCGCGACAAGCCCATGAATGCCGAAGCCGATGCCCTGCGCTATGACGACCTCAAACAGACCAGCGTTTTTACCGGCAATGTGGTGATCACCAAAGGCACCACCATCATTCGCGGTGCGCAGGTTGACGTCAAGCAAGACCCCGAAGGCTACCAGCAAGCCATCGTGATAGCGGCACCCGGCAAGCTGGCCTATTACCGCAAAAAGCGCGAAGGGCGCGACGAATTCATTGAGGGCGAAGGCGAGCGGATTGAATACGACAGCCGACAGGATGTGGTCAAGTTCATCCGCAGTGCTGTGCTGCGGCGTTACAACGGCGCTGTTTTGGCAGACGAAACCACCGGCTCACAAATCAACTATGACAACAAAACTGACGTGTTTACCGTCGATGGCGGTGCACAAAACCGCACCGCCACCAACCCCAATGGCCGTATCCGCGCGCTGCTGTCGCCGCGTGTCGCCGCCTCTGCAGCAGGCGGCCTGGCAGCGGCGTCCACGGCCCCGCCCGCTGTGCTGCGCCCCAGCCCGGCGCTGGGCGTAGACAAGAAGTAAACAGCATGATCGTGGATGATGTACAAAAAGATGGCATGAGCGAGCCTTTCATGCTGCAAGCTGACGAGCCGCCGCATCACGCGCCTGTCAGCCGTCTGGTGGCCACTGGCCTGCAAAAATCTTACGGCAGCCGCATGGTGGTGCAGGATGTGTCGCTGGCAGTTGAAAGCGGCGAGGTGGTCGGCCTGCTGGGCCCCAACGGCGCAGGCAAAACCACGTCGTTCTACATGATTGTGGGTCTGGTGCGCGCCGATGCGGGTGAGATCACGATTGATGGCAACTCTGTTGAACACATGCCGATTCATCGTCGGGCACGCCTCGGCCTGAGTTACCTGCCACAAGAGGCGTCGATATTTCGCAAACTCAATGTAGAAGAAAACGTGCGCGCTGTGCTGGAGTTACAGCTTGACGATGCAGGCAAACCGCTGTCAAAACCTGCAATGGAGGCCAGGCTAACGGCTTTGCTGAAGGATTTGCGGGTAGACCATCTGCGTGATTCCCCCGCACTGTCGCTGTCAGGTGGCGAGCGACGCCGGGTTGAGATTGCGCGGGCACTGGCCACGCAGCCGCGTTTCATTCTGCTGGATGAGCCCTTTGCCGGCATTGACCCGATTGCCGTGATTGAGATCCAGCGCATCATCGGGTTTTTAAAATCACGCGGCATTGGCGTGCTGATCACTGACCACAACGTGCGTGAAACGCTGGGCATTTGCGACCACGCCTACATCATCAGCGACGGTCACGTGCTGGCCAAGGGCACACCGTCCGAGATTGTGAACAATGCCGATGTACGCCGCGTATATTTGGGCGAACACTTTCGAATGTAGCCGCCCTCATGAAGCAGGGCCTTTCTTTACGCTTTTCACAGCACCTGGCGCTCACGCCGCAGTTGCAGCAGTCCATCCGGCTGCTGCAACTCTCCACGCTTGAACTCAGCAAGGAAGTCGAGCAGATGCTCGATGAAAATCCGTTTTTGGAGGTCAGCGAAGACGCCGCCCCGCGTGAAGAGTTTGGCCTGACGCAAACGGATACGCCTGTCAGTCAGGAAATCAAGGAGACGGAATTCGCTCCTGAATCTATAGCTTCTTACACTGATGAAACGGCTGTTGCAGCCTCAAATGACAGTAAAAACGCAGCTGAAAAGAGTCCTGAAGAGTCGACCGAGCCGAAACTTGAAGAAAGCTGGGAAGGCGACGGCACGGTAGAGTCAACGCCCGACGACGGTGAGTGGGGAAACGACGCAGCCCCGCGTAAAAATAATCTGGATGACAGTGATGCTGAAGCCTCAGACCTGGCGGGCGAGCATGAGACATTGCAGGCGCATCTGCACCGCCAGTCGCTGAGCTTGCGACTGTCCGAGATTGATCGGGCTGTGCTGCATTTTCTGATTGAGTCGCTCAATGACGACGGCTATCTGGAAGACAGCCTCGCCTCGCTCAGTGCCGGTCTGGCACAGGATGACTTCGCGCAGGCAGAAGAGCTGGAGCAGCATTTCGCCATGGCCCTCAAATTGCTGCACCACATGGAGCCGGCCGGCGTGGGCGCCCGCAACCTGGCTGAATGCCTGGGGCTGCAATTGCTTGACTGCAAGGATTGCGAAGAAACTCGTGCGGCCATGGCCATATGCCTGCAGCCGATAGAACTGCTGGCCAAACGGGATGTCAAGCGTCTGGCGCAACTCTGCGGTTTTGCCGAGAGCGTGATCAAAGGTGCCATCGGTGTGATTGGCCGGCTCGACCCCAAACCCGGCAGGCGCTTTGTCAATGTTGAGCGCAATGTGGTGGTGCCAGATGTCATCGTCGTCAAGATGGGGCGGGGCTTTAAAGTCACCTTGAACAGTGACGTGATGCCGCGCCTGAAGGTGCAGGATATTTATGCCAATGCCGTCAAGCAGCACAAGGGCGCAAGCGGCCAGGCCTTGCAGCAGCGCCTGCAAGAAGCGCGCTGGTTCATAAAAAACATCCAGCAACGCTTTGACACCATTTTGCGCGTCAGCACCGCGATTGTGGAGCGCCAGAAAAACTTTTTCACGCATGGGGAGCTGGCCATGCGCCCGCTGGTGTTGCGTGAGATTGCCGACGAGCTGGGTCTGCACGAGTCCACCATCTCCCGTGTGACCACTGCCAAGTACATGAACACACCGTTCGGTACGTTTGAGCTGAAGTACTTTTTTGGCTCGGCGCTGGGCACAGAGACAGGTGGAAACGCATCAAGCACGGCAGTGCGGGCACTCATCAAACAGTTCGTTGCAGGTGAAAATCTGAAAAAGCCCCTCAGTGACAACCAGATCTCTGAAATGCTCAAAGAGCAAGGCATCGAATGCGCACGCCGCACAGTGGCCAAATACCGTGAGGCTCTGCGCATTGCACCCGCAAACCTTCGCAAAGCACTATGAACCAACTCCAACTTTTCCTACCCTGCGCCGCGGGCGTTGAGGCGTTGCTGGCCACTGAGGTGCAGCGCATCACGGGCACACAGCCCAAGGCCTGGCGCGCGGGCGTACAACTGGCTGGCTCGTGGCGTGACGCCATGCAGCTCAATTTGCACAGCCGCCTGTCGCAGCGTGTGCTGATTGAGCTGGCGCACAACCAGTACCGCAGCGAGCAAGACCTGTACAACGCCGCCGCCAACGTGGCGTGGGAGATCTGGTTTACCCCCAAGCAGACCTTCAAGGTGGAGATCACGGCCCAGCACAGCCCGCTGACCAGCCTGAACTTTGCCGCACTCAAAATCAAAGACGCGATAGCTGACCGCTTCAGGCACAAGTACGATGACGTGCGACCCAGTGTCGACACCCGCTGGCCCGATGTGCGGGTGTACGTTCATTTAACGGTCGATACCGTCACGGTGTACATCGACACCTCGGGTGAGCCCCTGTTCAAGCGCGGCTGGCGCGAAGACGTGGGAGACGCACCCCTGAAAGAAACACTG
>Ga0207936_1000087_pt1 | contig 18794 bp, 15 predicted proteins | sample LakMenEpi19Nov10_FD_150715 | JGI IMG/M metagenome (GOLD analysis project Ga0207936, IMG submission 150715) | Freshwater microbial communities from Lake Mendota, WI - 19NOV2010 deep hole epilimnion (SPAdes) | ecosystem: Environmental > Aquatic > Freshwater > Lake > Epilimnion/Euphotic zone ... | reverse complement strand
TCAGCAATACCAAAGCGATGCGGATCTGGAACCTTCTTCAACAAAATTTGCGCGGTGGGTGGCTCGCTACTCAAACGCGCCGATTCAAAAGCGTGCACAAAAGCACCAAGGTCTTGTTCGAGCAAATTGTCCCCGAGATACATCACAAAATCGTCGTCACCCAAAAAGTCGTGCGCGATAAGCACGCAGTGCGCCAAACCAAGCGGCGCATCTTGCGGTATATAAGTGACCTGTACGCCGAACTGTGAGCCGTCGCCTACCGCCGCGCGGATCTCTTTGCCCGTCTCGCCAATGATGATGCCGATCTCCCGAATACCCGCTTTGGCCATAGCTTCAATGCCGTAGAACAAAATTGGCTTGTTGGCGATGGGCACCAATTGCTTGGCGCTGGTGTGGGTGATGGGCCGTAGGCGCGTGCCCGCGCCGCCCGAAAGAATGAGGCCCTTCATAACGGCTCTAGGTTAGGCGAACTAGCGTCTTCCCCATGGCCGAACCCCTGTTGCATGCCTTTGCCAAGCCCACCAAGACCGATTTCATTCGCATTGTGCGCGGGAACGGTGCCCTGCTGTGGGACGACAAGGGCAACGAATACATCGACGCCATCGGCAGCCTGTGGTACAGCCAGGTCGGTCATGGCAATGCAGAAATAGCTGACGCTGTTGCAGAGCAGATTCGCACGCTCGAGACGTACTCAATTTTCGATCCCTTCACGAACGAGATGGCCGAACGGCTGGCCACAAAGTTGGTATCGCTCTCGCCTCTTCCCGACTCGCGTGTGTTTTTGTGCGGCAGTGGATCTGAAGCAATCGACTCGGCTATGAAACTTGCGCGCGTTGCTCACGTGCAAGCCGGTCACCCGGAAAAGACGATCATCATTTCGCGCAATCGCGGATACCACGGCACCAATTACGGCGGCACCAGCGCGCAAGGTTTGCCACTGAACAAAATTGGTTACGGGCAATTGCTTCCCGAAGTTGTTCAAGTAGACAGCGACAACATTGAAGACCTCGCAACGTTTATGAAAGACAACGGCTCGCGTGTTGCCGCAATAATTACAGAACCATTGCAAGGTGCAGGCGGCGTGTACCCGCCAGCAGACGGGTACCTAGAAGGCGCGCGCAAGTTGTGCGATCAATACGGCGCGCTGCTTATTTTTGACGAAGTGATTACCGGCTTTGGTCGACTGGGCACATGGTTTGCAGCCAACTACTACAACGTGGTTCCCGACCTGTTGTGTTTCGCCAAGGGTGTTACTTCCGGATACCAGCCACTCGGCGGCGTGTTCGTTGGTCGCACAGCTTTGAACGCTCTCGAACGCGACCCAGATTTCTTTTTGCGACATGGCTACACGTACTCGGGTCACTCCGCCGTTTGCGCTGCAGCGTTGAAGAATTTGGAAATCATTGAACGTGACGGATTGATTGAGCGCGCCAAACATGTTGGTAAGCGTTTGAGCGATGGGTTGCACTCACTGGCAGCTGACGGCGTAATTGATTCTGTTCGCGGTGCCGGCGCAATCTGGGCAGCAGGTTTAAAGCCAGATCAAAACTGTGTAACCATTCGCGACAACATGATTAAGCGCGGAGTCATTGCCCGCTCAATCAATGCAGACACCAACGCATTTTGCCCGCCTTTCGTCATTACGGATCAACAAATAGACAAACTGCTCGACGTCTTTGCCGCAGCAGCACAAGGAAAGTAGAACATCATGGGTCAACTCACAGGTCAGCGTGCATTCATTACTGGCGGAGCAAGTGGAATTGGCGCCGAAATGGCCCGTCGCTTCACGAAGGAAGGCGCAACTGTTGTTGTTGCCGACGTGAATGACACCCTTGGCAAGCAAGTAGCAGCCGAAGTTGGTGGCGAATACGTGCACCTCGACGTAACTAGCGCCAAGGCCTGGGAAGAGCAATACGAAATTGACAACAACTTCGACATCGTGTGTTTAAATGCTGGCGTTTCTACGCATCAGAACGTGCTTGGCGACCCAAGCACCTACCCACTTGAGCGTGTTGACAACGATTCGTACTACCGCATTATGAGCATCAACGTAGACGGCGTGGTGTTTGGTGCACGCGGAATTGTTCCGCACATGGTTGCCCGCAAGAGCGGACACATTTTGGTGACGGCTTCACTTGCAGGAATTATTCCAATTGCGCCAGACCCGATTTATGGTCTCACCAAGCACGCAATGGTTGGTTTTGTAAAGAGCATGGGCCAAGCACTTGAGCCACACGGCGTATGCATCAGCGCATTGTGCCCAGGGTTTCTCGACACGCCATTGGTAAGTCCACTCGCCCGCGAGTTCGCATCAACATTTAGCCTTGGCGTCATGCCAGTAGAAGTTGCAGGCGACCTTGCCATGCGTGCACTCACCGAACGCATCAACGGTTCGCAGTGGGTGGTTTCGGCAGGCTTCCCTATTGCTCGGTACGAGCACAAAGATCCGTTCCTCGGCTAACTACGTGAGCAAGCCAGAGTTCAATCCGTTTAATCCGGAGTTTCGCGCTCATCCGTACCCGTTCTACGACGCACTACGTAAGCACGAACCTGTGCACACCACCGAGTTCGGCATGGTGGTACTCACGCGTTACGAAGATGTCTCGACAACCCTGAAGAGCGCAGACTTCAGCAGAGACATCGAAAGGTATTCGACGCAAGCAACCAGTGCTGCGCGGCAACGCAGACGCGACATGCAACGCGAACGCACGAAGTCAATCTTGAACCTGGACCCGCCAGACCACACTCGCTTACGTCGCATCGTGTCAAAATCGTTTACGCCAAGCGCAATGGAAAAGCTTCGCGGTCGCATTCAACAACTAGTTGACACTGTTCTGGATGCCGCACAAGATCGCGGATCCATTGAACTCATTGACGATCTTGCATTCCCCGTTCCTTTTCAGGTGATTTCAGATTTACTCGCCATGCCAACCGAGCGTGCAGAGGAAATGCGCGAATGGTCACAGATCATTACCAATTCGCTTGAACCAACAGCAACCGATGAAGAACTTGCTCAGTCCGATGCAGCGATTGCCCAACTGGTCCCCTACCTCACATCAATCATTGAAGAGCGCCGCAAGAACTTGGGCGACGACATGTTGTCAAGCCTGATCACCGCTGAAGAAGCCGGCGACAAAATGACAACTGATGAATTGATGGCATTTCTTGTGTTGCTGTACATCGCTGGCCATGAAACCACAGTGAATCTCATTGGCAACTCAACACTTGCGCTGTTGCGCCACCCTGACCAGGCTGCACTCGTGCATCAGTATGGGTTGAGTTCGCAAGCCATCGACGAGCTGTTGCGTTTTGACGGCCCGGTACAACACACCGTACGTATTCCGCTGAAGCCGGTGCAATACGAAGCACAAGGCAACACCTTCACTATCGAACCGGGAACCGTGGTGCTCACTTCACTTGGCGCTGCGAATCACGACCCAACTGTGTTCGAAGCACCACACGAATTGCGCCTCGACCGCCCTAACTCGCATCGCCATATGGCATTTGCTTCAGGCATTCACTATTGCTTGGGTTCGGCACTTGCCAAACTAGAAACCGAAGTTGCCGTAGGAACACTGTTTCAGCGCTTCCCCAACGTGAACATTGTTGGCACGCCTTCGTGGCGTGATCGCCTCACCATTCGAGGCGTAAATCAGTTGCAGCTCAGTCTTTCGTAAGACGAGCGATCAAACTGCTGGTGTCCCAGCGCTTGCCGCCCAAGGCAACTACTTCTTCATAAAACTTGTCGACCATTTCGGTCATTGGCAACTTTGCGCCATTGCGTTTGGCTTCATCGAAACAAATTGCCAAGTCTTTGCGCATCCATTCCACGGCGAAACCGAATTCGAATTCATCGCGGACCATGGTCTTTGCACGGTTTTCCATTTGCCACGATTGTGCAGCGCCTTTAGAAATTACGTCAACAACGTCGTCTGGGTTCAACCCGGCGCGCATGGCGAAGTTCAACGCTTCAGACAAGCCTTGTGCAATACCAGCGATGCAAATTTGATTGACCATCTTTGCCAACTGGCCAGAGCCCGCATTGCCCAACAACTGACAACGCTTTGCATACGCGTCAATCACTGGGTTCACACGATCGAATGACGCTTGATCATTGCTTCCGCACATCACCGTGAGCTGACCGTTTTCGGCACCTGCTTGGCCGCCAGAAACAGGAGCATCAACAAACCCTGCGCCAACTGCTGCACAAGCATCGGCTAGTTCGCGCGCAAGTGTCGCAGACGCAGTGGTGTGGTCGACAAGAACTGAACCTGACTTCAATCCGGCAAGTACTCCGTCATCGCCAAAGACCACTGAACGTACGTCATTGTCGTTACCGACACACATGAACACGATGTCACTCTGCTGCGCTACTTCGCGTGGTGTCAATACGCGCGCGCCACCGTGTTCTGCAACCCACGCATCTGCTTTTCCAGTTGTGCGGTTGTACACCACAACGTTGTGTCCAGCTTTCGCAAGGTGGCGAGCCATTGGCCCACCCATAATTCCTAAACCGACGTAGCCAACGTTTGCCACGACTACTTCTTTTTCGCTACGGCCTTAGCAGGAGCTTTTGCAACTTTTGCGACCTTGGCAACCTTTGCTGCTTTTGCAACTGGCTTTGCTGCATCTTTGGCAACTGCCTTAGCAACAGGCTTCGCATCATCCTTCGGAATCTGCTTCACGATCTTTGCGCCCTTTGAAGGCTTCAACACACCTTGTTCAAGTGCTGCGTCAAGCCACACTTCTGCAGCATCGGTTGAAACTTTAAGTGCAGGTGAAATTTCTGAGATCAAGTTGATTCGCGCACGGTCGTACATGGTTTTTTCTGCAGCTGACAATGCACTGTCGCGGTCGCGAGCTGCCAAGTTACGAACTACTTCGGCAACTTGATACACGTCGCCACTCTTCAACTTTTCTTGGTGGTTCTTAAATCGACGCGACCAGTTTGCAGGCACGCGTGGGTCGGCTTTCGACAGCACTGAGCGCAAGTCTTCAAGTTCAGACTTCGAAACCGGCGGGCGTACACCAACTTGGTTCGCCATGGCGGTTGGTACTGAAAGGGTCATTTCATTGATGACGGTCTTCAAAATGAGGTATTCCTGAACCGCACCGAATGCCTTCATGCGCTTAATGCCGTGCACAATGCAGGCACCGTGCTGGGGGTAAATGACGGTGTCACCTTTTTTGAATTTCACAGAAGCGACCTCTCTACAGACTGACCCCGAAAGGATAGGCGTTCAGAGCCCCTAACCCACAATGCGCACGATATTTACACGCTTATTTGCAATTGCGCCCCCGGTAGGAATCGAACCTACGACCTACGGATTAGAAGTCCGCCGCTCTATCCAACTGAGCTACGGGAGCAATCTGCTTGCTCAAATCTACCGCCCACCCAACTACCGTTTAGTCGTGCGTTCACGACTGTTAGTGCTGTTTGCGGCAATCTGCTTTGCCACAACTGGCACATCGCGTGCTCTTGGGCCAGACAGTGCCACTTCCCTTGGCGTTGCAGCAATTCGGTTTATTGTCGGCGCCATTGCCCTTTTTGCCATCACCGCACTTGCCCGCAAGCCACTTGTCACAACAGTTTCACTACCCCTATATATATGGATCATTGCAGGCTTTGGCCAAGCCATGTACGGAGCAACATTTTTCGCTGCCGTTCACGAAACTGGTGTCGCCGTTGGCACGGTTGTTGCGCTCGGCTCGGCGCCGATTCTGACCGGCGTCTTGTCGGCGGTGTTGTTTCGATCTCTCCCTACTCGAACGTGGATGCTGGCAACCACTGCCGCAATCGTCGGCATGTCACTCATTGTGCTGTCTGGCAACGACACGAACGTTTCAGCAATTGGAATTCTGTACGCACTTGCAGCCGGGTTGGGTTACGCACTCTTTGCATTAGCCAGCAAACGCATTGTTGAGTCGGGCGTAACGAGCGATGTTGCCATGTCTCGTGTGTTCGGTATTGCTGCAATCATGCTTGCTCCAACATTATTTTTTGTCAACACTGATTGGGTATTTACGCAGGGTGGAATTTCGCTCGGGCTGTGGCTCGGAATTGTGACCGTTGCACTTGCGTATTGGGCATATGCAAGCGGACTTGCGCACTTAGAACCGCGTGAAACAACGATGATCACACTTGCCGAACCAGTTGTTGCAACGATGCTTGGCGCCCTTGTTCTTGATGAGCGACCAGCAACACTTGCATGGATTGGCATAGTCGTTGTCATCGTTGCACTGGCGTACGAGTCGCTAAACAATTCATCAAATGTGAAACACTAAGCACATGCCTCGCGCGCTGCTCAGTGTGTACGACAAAACAGGAATTGTTGAATTTGCGCAACAACTGCACGAACTTGGCTGGGAACTTGTCTCTAGCGGTGGCACTGCAACAGTTATTTCTGCTGCAGGAATTCCGGTCGTTGATGTTGCCGAAATTACCGGCTACCCCGCCATCTTGGGGCACCGCGTTGTCACGTTGCATCCGTCTATTCATGGCGCACTACTTGGCGATGTGAGCGATGCAGAACATGTGGCCGAGATGCAGCGACTGAACATTGCACCCATCTCACTCGCCGTTGTCAACCTGTATCCATTTTCAACAAATCCAAGTATTGAACTCATCGATGTTGGCGGCCCAGCCATGGTTCGCGCTGCCGCCAAGAATCATGCTCATGTTGCAGTGGTTACTGATCCGTCGCAATACGGCGAAATACTTACCGCACTCCAGTCTTCATCTGGAATTGACGCCACAATGCGCAGGTCGCTTGCTGCACAGGCTTTTGCCGTTACTGCAGAATATGACGCTCAAGTTTCACGTTGGTTCAGCGATTCAACGTCGATGCTTCCCGAACGAATGAGTATCCATCTTGTACGCGAAGACGTATTGCGCTACGGCGAGAACCCACACCAGCAAGGTGCTCGATACCGCATTGTTGGCAACACCAGTTGGTGGAGCACTGCACAACAATTGGGTGGCAAAGAAATGAGCTACCTCAACGTGCTCGATGGCGAGGCAGCGTGGAACTTGGTGTGCAATTTTGACAGCCCATGCGTTGCCATCATTAAGCACGCAAACCCGTGCGGGATGGCTGTAGCGAAAACTATTGAATCGGCTTACGAGCGCGCCTTGGCTTGCGACCCTGTCAGTGCATTTGGAGGAATCGTCGCCCTCAACCGCACAGTGACCGCAGCAGTTGCCGAACAAGTGATCGACATCTTCACCGAAGTAGTCATTGCCCCTGAGTTCACCGCCGATGCACTGTCCCTGTTGCAAACTAGAAAGAACATGCGCATCATCGCTGCCGAACAACCCGCAGGCGGACACGTTCATATGCGGTCCATCGATGGCGGATTGCTTGTGCAGGAAACCGATGTGGTGGAAACTCCAGTTGAGTCGTGGAAAGTGGTGTCCACTGCAACCCCTACCGAAGAGCAACTTGCCGATGCGGTTGTGGCATGGGTTGCGTGTGCTTCGGTGTCTTCAAATGCCATCGCCTTAGTTCGTGACGGTCAAACCGTAGGAATTGGTGGAGGTCAGCAGAACCGTGTTGATGCCACACGTCTTGCGTGCGAACGCGCCGGTGATCGAGCACGTGGCGCAGTGGCAGCAAGCGATGCATTCTTTCCATTCCGCGACGGACCAGACCTACTTGCTCATCACAGAGTTGCTGTCATCGTGCAGCCTGGAGGAAGTCAGCGCGATGAAGAATCAATTGCCGCAGCGAACGAACATGGCATGGTCATGATCTTCACCGGCACACGACATTTTCGACATTGAACATTTTGTAAAGCGTGTGACAACCGTTCGTTGACTTTTTGTTCAAACCGAGGCTTCAAAAAAGTTCCGAGCACTAATGTCACGCTATGGGAGGCGGTGCGGGCTCAATATTGATGTCCGAGCACTTGTGTGTCACTTCTCAAAACACCGATCCTCGCGCCATTGCACTACTGCGTTCTGCACATGATTTAGGAATCACTGCACTTACAGGCATCGACATTTCCGACCTGGTGTTCTTCCGAGGTGGCATTCGTGACGACACCAGGCAAATCATTGAGTCACTCCTGGTCGACTCGCTGTTGCAACGTGGTGAATGGAATCTTGCAAGTACACAGCACCAACACCTAGTGGAGACAGCACTGCATCCTGGCGTCACCGACTCCACCACCGATGAATTGCTACGCGTTATTCGTCGCATGAACTTGCCAATTGATGGCGTCGCCAGTGGTAAGCGCTTTGCCCTACACGGTTCGCTTTCACCCAGCGAACTAGACCGGCTTATCTCTGCACTACTGGCAAACCCAATCATTGAACGTTGGAGCGTGGACCTGCCAATTGAGCCACTGTTTGTTGACACCCAAGCAATTGCAACGATTGCAGTGCATCGCGTACCTATCGATGCCACCACCACACCAGAACAACTAGCCGTCATCAACAAGGAACGCGGCCTTGCACTAGACCCAGAAGAGTTGATCGCAATTCGCGATCACTTTTCACAGCGTGGTGTTCACCCCACCGATGTTGAGCTTGAAACCATTGCCCAAACATGGAGCGAGCATTGTGCGCACAAAACTTTCCGCGCAAACATCACTACCGAAAGCGGCCATACTCGCCCATCACTCATTAACCAGTTGCGCGCAAGTACCGACATAATCAACGCGCCATACGTCGTGAGCTCATTTGTGGGCAATGCGGGAATCATCAGTTTCACGCCAGGTCGCACTCTGGCGTTGAAGTGCGAAACGCATAATCATCCAAGCGCAATTGAACCATTCGGCGGAGCAAACACTGGCGTCGGTGGTGTTATCCGCGACATCATGGGCGCCCAACACACGCCAATTGTGTGCACCAACATTTTGTGCTTTGGCCCACCCGACACCGACACGCTGTCGCTACCTGAAGGTGTGTTTCCACCTTTACGTACACGTGATGGAGTTATTGACGGCATTGCCGATTATGGAAACAAAATTGGTCTTCCCACAGTTGCGGGAGCCGTGTTGTACGACCCTGGATACACGGCCAACCCTTTGGTGTACGCAGGCTGCATTGGCACATCAAACTCATTCGTCGACCAAGTTGCGCCACAACCACGTGACCGCATTGTTGTGCTGGGTGGTCGCACAGGTCGCGACGGCCTTCGTGGCGCAACGTTTTCTTCCATGACCATGGATGCAACAACAGGCGATGTGTCTGGGGCAAGCGTGCAAATTGGTGATCCAATTACCGAGAAATTAGTCATTGATGTTCTTGTTGATGCACAGCATTTGTATCGCGCCATTACCGATTGCGGTGCAGGCGGATTGTCTTCTGCAATTGGCGAAATGGCAGAAGGAGTTGGTGCACGCGTTGAACTGACGCATGCACCATTGAAATACCCGGGCCTTGCACCGTGGGAAATCTGGTTGTCGGAAGCACAAGAGCGAATGGTGCTGGCTGTTGCACCACAGCAATGCGACGAACTCCAATTGCTCTGCACGCAACATGGCGTGGAGTACACCGACATGGGCGAATTTACGGGTGACAACCAACTTGTTGTCACCTACAACAACGAACCAGTGTTGCAGCTCGATACCAACTTTCTACACAACGGCCGGCCGCAGCGAAACATGCGCGCAATTATGCCGAAGCCAAACCGAACAACAGATCAAAGCGCACCGAAGTGGCTCACTCAACACAACGCGGCAGATGTATTGATGGCATTGCTCGGTCATCCAAACATTGCCAGCAAGGCTTCGGTCATTCATCGCTACGACCATGAAATTCGTGGAGCAACCGCAGTGCGCCCGCTCGTTGGCCAAGTAGGCGACGGGCACGGCGACGGCGTGGTGATTGCCGAGCCTCTTGACGATTTCGGCTTTTCCATTGGCATTGGCGTAAACCCCTGGTTCGGCATTCACGATGCAGAACGCATGGCACTTGCCTGTATCGACGAAGCAATGCGCAACGTTGTTGCCGTTGGCGCCGACCCCGACAAAGCAGTGTTGCTCGACAACTTTTCGTGGGGCGACCCACGCCGAGAGACCACACTTGGCGAACTCGCAGCCGCAGTCGATGGCTGTGTGGCTGGTGCTCACGCCTTTGCCGCGCCATTCGTATCGGGTAAAGACTCATTAAATAACGAGTACCTGGGCAGCGACGGCGAACGCCACTCGGTTCCTCCAACACTGGTGATTACCGCAGTCGCTCACGTGCCAAATGCAAACCGCACCGTTACTGCGGATCTGAAAACCGCAGGGAACACACTCATTTTGGTCGGGCGAACGCTTTCCGAATTTGGCGGAAGCCATGCCGCCATGGTGTGCAATGCGCATTCAACTTGCGTGCCGACATTTGATGAACAATCGCCCGCCAACTACCGAGCAGTGCATGCGCTGATGTTGCAACAAAAGATTCGTGCTTGTCACGACTGCAGCGAAGGCGGAATTGGCGTAACGGTTGCAGAAATGGCAATGGCTGGCCGACTTGGCGCCGCGTTACTGACCGCCACCGACATACATACTCACCTGTTCAGCGAATCTCTTGGACGTTTAGTTCTTGAAGTTGAGGCTGCACACGTAAGCGACGTGTTGGCAGCACTACCTGGCGCACACATTATTGGCTCAGTGACTACAACACCATTCCTTGTGCTTCCAGACAACAGTGCACTGTCAATCGAAGCAATGTTGAACGTGTGGCAGGCACCGCAATGAGTGCACCTCATGCACTCGTGCTCACTGCACCTGGCACTAATCGCCACCCCGACGTGATGTTTGCTTTGCAACAGGCAGGTGCAACAACTTCAGCCCTGAACATGCACCAACTTCGCGATCAACCAAACGCCATCAACAATGCACAAATGGTGGTGGTCGCTGGAGGGTTTTCCTTTGCCGACGCACTTGGCGCAGGAAGATTATTTGCACTCGAACTATCTGAAATTGTTGGAAGCGCAATTCAAGTTGCAGCGCAAGCAGGTAAACCGGTGATCGGTATCTGCAACGGATTCCAAACTCTTGTGCGTCTTGGAGTATTGCCAGGCAAACATCGCGCAGCACTTGGACACAACGAAGTTGGTGGATTTCAATGCAGTTGGATCACTATGAGGCCAACGTCGAAACGCAGTGTGTGGACTCAAAACTTGACTGAGGAAATCTATTGCCCTATCGCACACGGCGAAGGACGATTTACTGCAAGCGACGAGACACTTTTACATTTGCGTGATAACGATCAGATTGCACTGACCTACACAGGACGCAATCCAAATGGAAGCCGAGACGACATCGCCGGCATCTGCGACGAAACAGGTTTCGTGCTTGGCCTCATGCCCCACCCTGAAAATCACATCGTTCCCCGACAACATCCTCAATACCACCGTGGCCAACTACATGGTCTCGGACTTCACCTCTTCACACAAGGAGTAGCAATTGCCAACAGTTAATCCATGCACCGATATCTCACTGCCACTTCCCGACCGCAAGGTGGGCAAGGTTCGCGTTGCCTACGCGTTACCAAACAATCAACGGCTATTCATTACTACCGATCGGCTATCGGCTTTCGATCAAATCGTTGCCGCAGTTCCCTATAAAGGCCAAGTACTCAATCAGTTAGCAGCTTGGTGGTTCGCCAATACAAAAGACATTATTAACAACCACATCATTTCGCTGCCAGACCCAAATGCAACGGTTGCAATGAGTGCCACGCCTTTACCTGTTGAAGTGATTGTGCGTGGAGTGATGACCGGCTCAACGAGCACCAGTATTTGGAAGCAATACGAGCAAGGCAAGCGCGAAATTTACGGCTACTCGTTTGCCGATGGAATTGCCAAAAACACGTTGCTGCCCGAGTCGATCATTACGCCAACCACGAAAGGCGATGCCGGCGCCCACGACGAGCCGCTAACGAATGCCGAAGTTGTTGACCGCGGCTTTGTCGATGCAGCAACATGGTCAACCGTTCAGCGCGCCGCACTCGCACTTTTTGCACGCGGTCAAGAAATTGCCAAGCGTGCAGGACTGCTACTCGCCGACACGAAATACGAGTTTGGAACACTGCCCAATGGCGAAGTCATCATCATCGATGAAATGCACACGCCAGACTCATCACGCTTCTGGGAACTTTCGTCATACGAAGAGCGTCTTGCTGCGGGCAAAGAACCAGAAAGCTTGGACAAAGAACCAATTCGCTTGGCACTTGACGCCATTGGGTACCGCGGAGACGGAACACCTCCAGTGCTTGACGAGGCGGTCATTGCAACGACGACTCTGCGTTACATCGCCGCATACGAACGCCTTACTGGCACCGCGTTTGTTCCAGGCGAATACCCAGTTCAAGAACGACTCACATTGGCACTACAGAAAGAGAACATCATATGAAACCACTGCTCGTTATTTTGATGGGGTCGCCAGCCGACACCGAACATTGTCAGGCAATAGCCAAGGCATCGCGTGCGCTCAACGTCGAAACCGAACTGCGCGTGGGCTCTGCACATCGCACACCAGAACATGTGCTTGGGCTTATTCGTGAATACGAAGCCAATGGCCGACCAAAGGTGTACATCACTGTTGCGGGAAGATCGAATGCGTTGTCGGGTTTTACCGACCCACAAGTAAGCGCACCGGTTATTGCATGTCCTCCGCCGGGAAGCGAAATTGATATTTGGTCAAGTGTGCGCATGCCGCCAGGAGTTGCATGTGCATACGTTGCCGAGCCAGTGAACGCCGCCATGTTTGCAGCAAAAATACTTGCTCCGCACGACTCAGCAATTGCAGAAGCGATTAACACCGAACAGGCTCGCCAGCGAACCAGAGTGACACAAGCAGACGCCGAGATTCGCGGTGCGTGACGATCGCGTGTTTGACGGTGATGCACCGCACGAAGAGTGTGGCGTACTTGCTATTTCGTCCACCGAACCAGACGCCGCCCAGCTTTCGTTCTTCGGATTATTTGCCCTGCAACACCGAGGTCAAGAAGCAGCAGGTATTGCAGTTGCCGATGGCAAACAAGCACGTCTTCACAAAGACGTTGGCCTCGTGGGTCAGGTATTTACTCCGCACACGCTGGCTCCGCTCGTTGGTCAGCACGCAATTGGCCACACGCGTTATTCCACAACCGGCGCACCTGGCGCACGCAATGCACAGCCGTTTTTGGTGGAAACCATTCACGGCCCACTTGCTGTTGCGCACAATGGCAACTTGGTGAATGCACCCGAACTTCGTGAAGAACTGCTGACCAAAGGGTTCGGACTTACCGCAAGCAGCGATACCGAAGTGATCACGCTCATGCTTGCAAGCGCAGGTGGCGCAACGTGGGAAACACGCCTCGAACGCACACTTCCCGCTTGGCAAGGGGCATATTCATTAGTCATCCTTGCCGAAAATCGCGTTATTTGCGTGCGCGACCCGTGGGGTTTTCGTCCACTGTCGCTTGGCAAGTTGCCAAATGGTGGATGGGCATTTGCATCAGAAACATGCGCCTTGCGCACACTTGACTGCACTGAAATTAGTGAAGTGCAACCTGGTGAAATTGTTACCGCACAAGGAACCGAACTCATTCGCAAGCAAGCGCAAATTCCACACGTGCCTCAAGCGCGATGCACGTTTGAATTCGTCTACTTCTCGCGACCCGACTCGCAGTGGGACAACCGCAGCGTGCACTCGGTGCGTCAGCGTCTTGGCGAGCAGCTAGCCATCGAAGCAACGGTAGATGCAGACGTTGTAGTGCCAGTACCCGACTCGTCTATTCCTGCAGCCGTTGGATTTTCTCGCGTTAGTGGAATTCCATACAACGACGGACTCATTAAGAACCGATACATCGGTCGCACATTTATTGAGCCAACACAAAGTATGCGCGACAAAGGTGTGGCAATGAAGTTCAACACTCTTGCCGAAAACTTAGAAGGCAAGCGCGTCATCATGATTGACGACTCGCTCGTTCGCGGCACCACTGCAGGCCGACTTGTCACATTGCTTCGCGAAGCGGGAGCAACCGAAGTGCACGTGCGCATTACTTGCCCACCCATTACCCATGCTTGTCACTTTGGTGTCGACATGGGTCACGACGACGACCTCATTTCATCCCGCCTTTCATTAGAGGAACTGCGAAAAGAAATTGGTGCCGACTCGCTTGCATTCTTGTCGCTTGACGGAATGATGAAAGCAGTTGGCAAAGAAGACGGCTACTGCAACGCCTGCTTCACCGGCGCCTACCCCATCACGATTACCAAGCGACCAAGCAAAGGAATGTTCGACCAGGTGCTTGCATGACCAACGCGCTGAACATCTTGGTAGTTGGAAGCGGAGCGCGCGAACACGCACTGGCGTCCAAGATCAGCGAGTCTCCACGGTGCGCAAACCTGCACGTCACACCAGGTAATGCGGGTACTCCAGGAACTCGACACACTGTTTCAGCAACCGATATAAACGGCGTCATCGCGCTGTGCAACACCAATCGCATCTCGCTTGTTGTTGTTGGACCAGAAGCACCACTTGCAGCAGGAATTGTTGATGCATTGCTCGCAGCAGGAATTGCAGCATTTGGCCCAACACAAGCTCTCGCCCGTCTCGAATCCGACAAGTCGTACGCACGAGCCATTGCCCAAACCCTGAACATGCCTAGCCCGCTGTTTGCCTCGTTCACACAAGGAAACGAAGCCGAAGCGCTTGCATGGTGGAAGAACTTTGGCGCAGACATTGTGGTGAAACAGTCTGGGTTAGCGGGCGGAAAAGGCGTTGTTGTTCCGACTTCGGCAGAAGAAACCACGCTCGCAATTCGCGAAGCAATTGCTGTTGGCGACATTGTGCTGGAAGAGCGACTGACCGGCACTGAATGTTCACTCATTGCAGTAAGCGATGGCAAAACCAGTGTTGCATTTCCTCTCGCCCAAGATCACAAGCGAATCGGCGAAGGCGATACAGGGCTGAACACAGGTGGCATGGGTGCATACGCCCCAGCGCCGGTGCAATTGTCGGCCGCTGAACTGCACAGCATGTTCATTACACCTGTCATCAATCATTTCGCGGCTGCAGGCACGCCATTTACCGGAACGCTGTTTGCAGGAATCATGCTCACTGCAAACGGGCCACGTTTACTTGAATACAACTGCCGCTTCGGCGACCCCGAAGCACAGGTGCTGCTTTCACTGCTTGAGTCCGACCTTGTCGATCTGTTGCTGGCGTGCACCACTGGTTCACTGAAACCAAGCCATCTTTCGATTCGCGAAGGTAGCGCACTTGGCGTCGTTCTGGCATCGAGCAACTACCCCAATACACCTCGCACGGGCGACGTCATTACCAACTTGCCAAGCACAAACCCACTGTGTTCGGTGTTTCATGGTGGAACCGAAACGCAAAACGGAAATCTCGTTACCGCAGGTGGACGCGTGCTGACCTGCGTGGGAGTTGGCGCAACACTCGAAGAAGCACGAACTCACGCATATGCCACCGCTTCACGCATTTCGTTCGACGGCGTGCAGATGCGTCGAGACATCGCGTGGCGCGCACCTGGAGCAACCATCAAGTCGTATGCATCAACTGGTGTAGATATTGACGAAGGTACTCGCGCAGTTGATCTCATTAAGGCAAGCGTTGCCAAAACCGCAACGTCACAAGTACTACGAGGCGTTGGTGCTTTCGGTGGCGCACTAGACGTGTCATTCCTGAAAGAGTTCGATCATCCTGTACTCGTTGGGTCAACTGATGGTGTTGGAACAAAGGTCGAACTTGCTGCGCGAACTGGTCGCATTCGCGGCACGGGTCACGACATTGTGAATCACTGTGTGAACGACGTGTTGGTACAGCGCGCATATCCACTGTTCTTCCTTGACTACCTTGCATCGTCGCACTTGAACGCAGACAATGTGGCCGAGGTCGTTGGCGGCATGGCAGATGCGTGTGCCGCTGCCGGATGCGTGCTGCTTGGTGGCGAAACCGCCGAAATGCCTGGCGTATACGTCGAAGGCGCTTTCGACATTGCGGGCACCCTTGTTGGGGTTGCGGAACGCGAGCAATTGCTGCCTCTTCCAACAATTGCCGCAGGCGACGTACTCATTGGTGTTGCTTCTAATGGACCACACACCAACGGTTATTCGTACCTCCGCAAACTCTTCGCCTGGATTCCTATGGAGTCTCAGCCCGTGCCACTCGATCGCCCACTGGTGGAAGCTCTTCTTGAACCACATCGCAACTATTTGCCAGTACTAAAAGGTGCACTAGATACCGAACTAGTGAAAGCGCTCGTGCACATTACGGGTGGCGGGTTGCCAGAAAATATGCCACGAGTACTGCCACAAGGAATTGGTGCAAACATCAACCTTGGTTCGTGGCCGATGCCACCGCTATTCCAACTAGTGAGCGAACTGAGCACACTCGACACCGACGAGCTGTACCGCACGCTCAACATGGGCGTTGGCATGGTGGTCATTGTTGCACCTGAACACGTGAGCGCTATTCAAGATTCAATTAACGAAAAAACCTGGATCATCGGCGAACTCACCAGCGATCACAACAGGGTGCTACTGAAGTGACCACTCGGCTTGTGGTGTTGGCATCGGGAAACGGTTCTAACCTGCAAGCCATTATTGATGCGTGCGAAACGCAGGCTCTGCACGCACAGGTGGTTGGCGTAGTTTCTGACAACCACCATGCATTTGCGTTGCAACGCGCTGCCCAGCACAACATTGCATGTCACATAGTGGACGCCGCCAATACCAGCCGGAATGAATTCAATGTTCAACTCGCTTCGGCAGTTCAAGCATTTCAACCAGACATTGTGGTGCTCGCCGGATTCATGCGACTGCTCACCATGGATTTTCTTGTGCACTTTCCACAGCGTGTTATCAACGTGCATCCCGCATTGCCAGGCGAACTGCCGGGCACCCACGCCATCGCTCGCGCCTTTGACGAATTCGTTGCAGGCAAGCGAACACACACTGGCGTCATGGTGCACTTTGTTCCCGACGAAGGTGTTGACAACGGCCCTGTCATCGATAGTGCCATTGTCCCCATCCATCCATCGGACTCGCTTGCCGACTTAGAGCAACGCATGCATGCAACCGAGCACCAACTTCTCATTAACGCACTTACCCAACTGACCAAGGAGCACACCCCATGAGCAACAATGAATTCTTCAACCGCTTCGAAGGCCTTACATTCGACGATGTCGTTGTTGTGCCGGGCTATAGCGATGTGCTTCCCGACATGGTGAGTACCAGCACCACGTTTGCTCGCGATATTGAACTGACCGTTCCATTGGTGTCTGCGGCAATGGACAAAGTGACTGAAGCACGGCTGGCAATTGCCATTGCCCGTAACGGCGGCCTCGGCATTATTCATCGCAACCTCACGATCGAAGACCAAGCCATCGAAGTACGCCGCGTGAAGCGTTCGCAGTCGGGAATGATTACCGACCCAGTCACCCTCTCGCCCACCGCAACCCTTGCAGAAGCAGAACAACTGATGAACCGCTACCACTTCTCGGGCGTGCCCATTACAGACAGCAATGGAACCCTTGTTGGCATTTTGACCAACCGTGACATTCGCTTCTGCAAACAAAGCGACTACACACGCTCGGTCACCGAGTTCATGACCAGCACAGGCTTAGTCACCGCATCTGAAGGCACATCGCTGGACGACGCTCGGTCAATATTGCAAGAGCATCGCATTGAAAAACTTCCGCTTGTTGATAGCGCAGGGAAACTTCGTGGGCTCATCACCGTGAAAGACATTATGAAGCGACAAGAGTTCCCTAATGCCACTCGAGATTCTGGTGGTCGTTTGCGTGCAGGTGCTGCAGTTGGAGTTGGCGAAGACTTAGAGGAACGCGTAAGCGCTCTCGTTGCGGCAGGAGTTGACGCTGTGGTTGTTGATACCGCTCACGGTCACTCGGCAGGTGTCATGAATGCGGTGCAACGCATTAAATCGGCATGGCCCGACTTGGCTGTTGTTGCGGGCAATGTGGTGACCGAAGAAGGCGTTGACGCTTTGCACAGCACAGGTGTTGACGCGGTGAAGGTTGGAGTTGGTGCTGGTTCAATTTGCACCACTCGCGTGGTTGCAGGTGCAGGAATGCCACAACTTTCCGCAATTTGGCACACAGCGCAGCGCGCGAAACAACTTGGTATTCCACTCATCGCAGACGGTGGAGTCACCTACTCGGGCGATTTGGTGAAAGCTTTCGCCGCGGGGGCAACCGTGGTCATGCTGGGAAGCTTGTTGGCAGGCACCGATGAAGCACCAGGCGAAGTAGAACTCTTCGAAGGACGTCGGTATAAGAGTTACCGCGGAATGGGTTCGCTCGGTGCAATGCAAGGGCTCGGCGCCGACCGCTATGGGTCTGCACAAGGCGACGGCGCAAAGCGAAACAAGTTGGTTCCAGAAGGCATCGAAGGCCGCGTTGCATACGCAGGTTCGATCACCGACGTGATTTACCAACTTGTTGGTGGTTTACGTTCGGGAATGGGTTATGCAGGTGCAGCGAACTTGGCCGACCTACACGCACGTGCACGATTTATGCGCGTGACCACTGCAGGTCGCGAAGAAAGCCACCCACACGACGTGACCATCACGCACGAGGCCCCGAACTACCACAGCAGTTAGACAAACTACGCTGACACGGTGATTTTGCATTTATTGTCGCGCAAAAGTTGGGTCGAGGCTCAAGCACGCGGACAACTCATTGCACCATCGGTAGCAACTGAAGGTTTCGCGCACTGCTCGACTGAGCACCAAATGGTTGATGTAGCCAATAAGTACTACCGAGGCAACAGCGACATGGTGTTGCTCAACATTGACCCAACAAAACTTGCAAGCGTTTTGAAGTT
>Ga0207936_1000086_pt1 | contig 18921 bp, 32 predicted proteins | sample LakMenEpi19Nov10_FD_150715 | JGI IMG/M metagenome (GOLD analysis project Ga0207936, IMG submission 150715) | Freshwater microbial communities from Lake Mendota, WI - 19NOV2010 deep hole epilimnion (SPAdes) | ecosystem: Environmental > Aquatic > Freshwater > Lake > Epilimnion/Euphotic zone ... | reverse complement strand
CATGGTGAAAAATTAGCGGCGTGCAACTCGGTATTCGATGACGCCAGCACCGGGCTTGAGCATGATCTCTTCGACCTTGTAGCGCAGATCGCCGATCGTCATGGCGCTGTTCTGTGCCGGTGCTGGATCTGGTAGGTGCGCGACCAGCATGCGGACGCTGAGTGATCCGTCCTGGGAGAATCCTCCTTCTTCCAAATCGATCTGGACGCCACCCATCGAGATCGCGGCGACATACTCCTCTTCACCGATGGTGATTGGTACGCCGATGTCATCGAGGATCGATGCGAATGCCTCGGCGGCGGCTTCTTGAATTAGGTTCACGCTTCACGCGCGGCGTCAAAAAAGCCCCACCCGGAAATTTCCAGATGGGGCTTTCTTAGACACTACCAATGAAACAAATTACTTCTTGGCCTTCTTCGGTTCGGGGGCCTCTGCGGCTTCCGGCTCGATCGGATCGATCACTGCGGCGGCTGCTTTTTTCGCATACCGCTTGAGCGTGTCACCGTTCGACCAGATTTGCACCTCATCAGCACCACCGAAATCGCCGGTCACTTTCGCGGCCTTGAAATCGGCAAGCTGGTCGGCCAACGTCACACTCGGAAGGTGCTTAACCTTCCAAGTGTCGCCATTGCGGGTTAGTGTGATGGCGCGGCGCATGATTAGGCGGAGACGATCCGTTTGAGGGCTGCGGCGTGGCCGAGGGCGAAACCATAGTTGACCTCGATGACCGATTTCTCGGTGTCGGTGTCAGGGTCACCCCATGAGCGGTACTCGATGGTGAGGCCGGTCTCTGGGTCGGTGACGGTCTCGTAGTTGGTGAGGCTGGCGCGGACACCCGAGGAAGGAGTCACGGGCGAGAATGCCACGAGGATCGCTTCTGGGAGTGCAACCATACCGACGAGGTTCTGCGAGTTGCCGGGGATGAGGTTGGTGCCGATGACATTGAAGCCAGCGATGCTTGGAAGCAGGCCGTTTTGGATCGCCGAGGCGGTGCCAACTGCGGCTGCGTTCTTGATGCCGGCGTCCTTGAGCAGCGCGCCTTCGTAGGCGTTGTCGAGGATCATCGTGCGGCTCGATTTTGCCCACTTGGCTTGGTCGAGTGCGGTCTTGATCGTGATGACATCATCCGAATCAAACGCGGAGGCCGCGCTGGTAAGGACAGGTGCGCCGTAGTTGGCGGCCGTCACAACACCGAGGATGTCCTTGATGATGTCTTCGGCGAGCTTGCGACCCTTCAGGAAACCGAGTTGCTCGGGGTTGAAGTAGGGTTGGCGAGCGAGTTCGCTGGAGGTGAAGGAAAGCGCTTGATACTTGCGCTTGTTGACGGTGATTTCGCGGCTGTTGATCGCATTCGTGTCGCTGAATGCGTAGGTGCCGTTGAAATCGACGGTGGCGTCCGTTGCCAATGGGAAGAAAGGCACGGAAACTTTGTCAGTGCCTTGAAGCGGGACCGAGTTGTACACGGTGCTGAAGGCATTGATGGGAAGAAGCGCCTCGCGAAGTGCAACAAGCGCACTGTCGAGGACGACATTCAGTTTGAGTTCATTGCTGATGGTGGTTGCCATGATGATTGGATGAGTTCGTTGTGGTTAATTCGGGTTGGTTTTTGGTTTCAAAGTTTGGCCGCGTGGGCTTCGAGTTCCTTGCGGTGAGCCCTGAAAATTCGGGTTTTCTCTGCGCCAGAAGCGTTCTTCCACTGGTCGTAGATGCTCTCGCTGCTCTGTGCGTCCGGTGAGACATTCACGGGTGCGCTGGAGCTGCGGCTGGCGATGGCGGCGGCCTTGGCGGCTACTGCTTCATCGATGGAAAGTTGGTTGGCCTTCAGTGCGGCGATCTCGCCTTGCAGCGATGCCAGAGTTGCCTTGAGGTCGCCGATGATCTCGGTGGCGGACTCTTCCTTGGGCTCCTCAGCAGGCGCGCTTTCGGTTTCGCCTTCTGGTGCGGATTCAGGAGCTGCCTCTTGCTCACCTTCCGGTGCGGATGGGGCGGCTTCGTTTGCGATTTCCGCAACAACGGGCTCGACCGATGCGACGACTTCTTCGGATGGGGTGCTGGCGACTTGTTCGCTCATGCCATCTTCCGCAGTGTCAACTGCGCGAAGCGGAGAGGATCCGGCTTTGCCTGCTTGCGAAGCACTGCGCACCACGGTGGCGAGGCCCAGCGACTCGGCTTGCGGGCCGTAGAATGTCTGCCCTTGCATCGCCTCGGCGGGGATCTTCCGACCTTGGCGCGTGACGGCGGATTTGAACTCGCCGAAGACTTGATCGATGCGCTCTTGGATCAACTCGCGTTGCGACTCGGTGAGCGAGGTGCCAGGGAAACCAGCGGCCTTGAACTTGCCGGTGGTGAAAAGTTCGACCTTCACGCCGAGCATCTCCGCGCGTTTGCTCTGATCGATGTGCGGGACCATCACGCCGATGGATCCGACCGATGCCGAGCGTGTCATCGAGATGCTGGTCGCTTGCGATCCGAGCCAGTAGGCGGCGGATGCCATCGTTCCGGAGGTGTGCGCACGCACCGGCTTGACCTTGCTGGCTTCGTAGATTGCATCGGCGGCCTCGGGGGTACCGCGAACGGTTCCGCCAGGAGAGTCGATGTTGAGGACGATCGATGTGACCGCTGGATCAGCGGCGGCGCTTTCAACGGTGGAGCGGACTTCATCGAGACTCGTCGCCCCGAGCATCACGCGATCGAACTCGTCGGTGGTCGGAAGGAGCGGTCCGGTGATCGAGATTGTGGCGACGCCATCGGCGACGCTCATGATCGACTGCGGTGCATCGCTCTGCGGGAGCGTGAAGAGTTTGCCGGCAGCCATGTCCATGGCCAAACCGATGATGCCGTCCATTGCCTCCGGGGCGATGGCCCACGGCTCCTGTGTCAAAATGAGATCGCGTGCGTTCACGCACCGCGTGGGGTGTCAATTCCCCATCACTTCGCAGGACCAGTCGGCGCTTCGACTGGCGGGGTGGCAACTCCCGATGCAAACAGCATCTGAAGTGGGATGTCGTATTTCTTGGCGAGTTCTTGAAGGTGCGCGATGTCGCGAGCTCGGCGTTCGGCCTCTTCCTCGAAGTCCATGCCCAGCTCGGCGAAGTGATCGGACAAGGTCTTGAGACCGGCCTTCACATCCTCGCGGTTTTGCAGCGACTCCCGACCGGCATCGACGGTCACCCTGCGTGGTGTGACCACGGATATTTTCCACCATCCTGCAATCAGCGGGATCTCGCCACGAGTGATGGCATCGCCAATGACGAATTTCCAGACAGGCGTGAGAAAGCGGCGGATGAGGATGTTTTGCCTGTGGGAGAATCGGCGATCGGCCTTGGCCACGACCATGCGGACGCCAGCGCCGCCGATCTTGCTTGAATCTGCGGTGAACTCGTATGGCACCACACCAAGCGCCGAATCGCGGCGAAGGTGATCGAGGAATCCGGTAAAAGTGGGCGATGGGCGGTTGGACTCGAAGGGTTTGAGTTCTTCTCCCGGCTTGAGCGCGACCCACTTGCCGCCGACGATCTTTTGCAATGCAGTCGGGTCACTGTGTGGATTGTCCTCGGCCTTGCCTGAGTCAATATCCAGTCCGCCAAAGCCATCATTGCTGTCGATCTCGCCATTCTGCGTGGTGATCGCGAACGATTTGTCGGCATGATCTTTGAGTGCGTGCTTTTCGAGCGCGAGCAATTCCATCTCATCCCGGATGTGATTGATCGAATGTGCCAGTGATGGCACTCCCCGAGCCGATGATGCGCGCTCTGGGTCAAAGATATGGAGCACCGAGTAGGCCGGAAGCTCGATGAAAGTGCCGTCATCCTGGCGCACATTGTACGAAACTGGGCGGCCATAGCCGTCGAAACGGATGCCATCGACCGTGCCGTCGTTGTTCCCACCACTCACGCGGTGGCTTTCGATGAGTTGGATGACCGGCCGCCCTTCGACGCGGGTAAGATGGACGAAAATATCACCGTCTTCGTCGATCGCGCGGCAGATGAGCATTTCGCACTCGGAAAGGGAGAATCGTCCCGTCACCTCGCACTGATTCGACCATTCTTCCCAGTAGTCGAGCGCGCCGGCAATCCATTCGCGGTCTTCGGTCTTGGGTTGGATCTTGAGACCATCGCCGACCGAGTAGACGGCCATGTCGAAGACCATTTCGCGGGCAAACCCGCTGTTTTTCATCAAGTACCGGCTGCCTTTGATGAGTTCGTTGCGTACCAGTGGCGTCGCCTCCTTGCGGTGGTCTTGCGGAGCTGCGGCGGGCAGGCGTTGGCGAACCGGTGATGGGTTGACGCTCTCGTAGGGCGACCATCCAAAGGCTAAAGCGGCGGACTTGGTGATTTTTTGCAGCAGGTTCATGTTAGAAAATACCGGCAGTTGACTGACAGGTGCGGCGGGTCTTGCCGTAGGTGATCGGGTCGAGCTTGCGGAGAGCGTGCTGGCAGGCCGCGATGATCTCTTTGGTGTCATCGAGGCGCTTGTATGTGATCTGCGATCCCGACTCCTGGAAGCTGATCATGAGCTTCTTGAGTGTCTTTTTGTTCTCTTCGAGGATCTCGACCACCTCTTCGGTGGAAAAACCTGTCGTCATGTCGAGGGCCGCCATGCCCTCTGACAAGTTGTCAATCTTCGGCGGCTTCCTGCTCGGTCTCGCGGCCAAGGATTTTGAGCATGAAGGCAAACACGGTCGCCATCGCCTCGCAGTCGAGAAGGTGGTTCGGTCGTTTTTGGATCCGCGTCCATTGCCAGCGGTCGCCATCCTTGATCCGCATCTCGGATTCCAGTTGGCTTAGGTAGGCGATTTTCTTTTCGTCGTTATCCGCCTCGGTGAAGGCGTCGGTAGGAACCTCCCATGTTGGACCGCGCGCTGGATCTTGATTGCGCCGAATCCGAGCCATCGCGTCCTTGATGTTGAGGTTGCTCCAATAAAACATCTGAGCGGTCTTGCCGGCGGCGACATGAATTGACCTCTTGGGCGAGTAAAATCTCTCCAATGACTTAACCCGGACGCCGACGCCGAGGCGTTGCTTGAGTCGGTGAGTCCATGTCGCCTTGCGATCGCCCATCAGCGCGACCCATCCATGCTCGGCACATCTTTGATAGACCTCGTAGCTATTGAAACCGGCATCGACGCCAACCAATGAGGACGAAACGCCGTATTTTTCCTGCTTTTCCTGCAACTCTTCCCAAGTGTGAGCTGTGCCCCAGTCGATCCGGCGACTGGATCCATCGGGGCTCCATTGGGTGATCAACCACCAAAAGTGATCCATCTGAACATCGACGGTCATCACGCGCAGCCGCACCGGAGGTTCATCATCCTCATCGGGCAGGCGGATCTTGCCAGCGATGATCGCGCCTTCCTTGCCCCAGAGTAATTCGCCTCTGGCATACCCGCTATCAGTCGGCTTGATCGAGAAATCCTCGGTGTATTCCGTGAATGGGAGAGCTAGTCGCTTCTGCCAGAAGATTTTCAACTGATCGATGTCGCCGTACCTTGCTGACGCCTTCGCCCGGAGGTAAATCTCGGCGAGGTTGCCCCATGATCCAGCGCATAACCCGTTCCAGTGAAAACCAACATTCGATTTAGCCGCTCCGGGATTTTGCACGACATAACGCGCGCCGTTACGAGGGTCGTTCAGCTCTCGGCGTGATCGATCGGCATCTTGAAATCGTTTTCCACACTCGCAGAACATTTCGGTGGTCTCGCGCACCCTTTCAAAATCCCACCCACCATCATCAAGTTTGGCGTCCTTGCTCCACTCGATGTTCTCCCACCTCCAAGGCTGCGTCGTCCCGCAACTTGGACAGCGCCAACACCACTCGCGCTGGTCGGTCGATTTGAATTTCCGATCGGTGTCGTCATCGGTCTCGCCGGCCTGCGACACGAAGAACCTTTTGCCCAGCCACCCGAAGGCGGTGACCCGCGCCTCGGCCTCGGCCATGTGACCGGATGGCCAGCGCCAGGTCTCATCGCCGATCAACCAGCGGATCGAACGGCGTTGGAGATTGGTCTTTGAGTGAGCGCCGAGCACCCAGCCGGTCATGCCGTTGAGGAAAGAAACCGAATTTCTTTTCAGCTTGTGACGCTCTGCGCCTTGATGGCGCGGCAAAATCTCCCGAACTGGACCGCATTGTTTCCATAGCACTTGCAGACGGTTTTCCATCTGGTCCTTGGCGTCGGCATCGGTCTGGTCGAGCCAGAGCATCGGTCCGGGCGCATTGGCCGCGATCCAACACGAACCAAGCTCTGCCGTCATGGTTTTGCCTGCCTGAATCGCCGCGATGATCGACACCAGTGATACCGACGGATCGGCCAGCGCCTCCAATGGCTCACGAATCCATGGCGAATTGCCAGATTTGAACCCGCCGGGTACTGGAGAATACGGAATCGACTCCACATATTCCTCGCACCACTGCCATGGCGGCCGGCGATCTTGATTAGGCCACCCGTGCAGGAACTTTTCGTCCAGCTCTGCTTTTTCTTGGGGCGTTGTTGGTGGTGCTTGAATCATCAGGATCTTTCTCTTTCGGGTAATCTCCGCGCCTTAATGTGGCCGTGATCTCATCCACGACCTTTACCATTTCCTTTCGTATGTCTACCGCATCGAGCCCAACCAATAATGGCGGAAGCTCATTCTCTAGCTTGTTGCGGAAAACCGCATGCGCTTGAGCAACATGGTAGGTCCATCTCTCCCTAACAGCCTCCATGGTGACATAAAATCCCCTCTTCACCGCCACTCGAAGCTCCCGCTCCTCGACCTCTGCCAACAATTTCCTGCCGCGAAGCTGGGTTTCGTTAAATTCCAATTCGCCGGTATTCCCGCGAAGTCCGCGCGCCTTCACGAATTGCCTCCATGCGATCACATCGTGCGTCCTGTTCGATGACTCCTTCGGGCAATCCGGGATTTTTCTCCACTGCCGAATCGTTTCGGTAGTCACACCCAGAATTTCCGCCAACTCAAGCCAGCTCGATGCCTCATGCCTTGAATCGGCAGACTCCTCACCACCTTGGCTCATCGACTGAAGCAAGGCTCGCTCGCCTCTTGTTAGTTTCTTTCCTGACTTGGCCTTCTTTTCGATCTGGGCGAAGTCCATTTCCAGTATCTTCTTAGCATTCTCGGGGCTTGGCGGCATGCCTAGCCGGCCGCGTCAACTGATCAACCGTGCAAGGTTGAAAACAAAATATGCACAGTTTTACAAGGTGGGTCCCCCGAGCCGCGCCGCATAGGGGCACCGGTCAATAGATTCCTTGGCTTCGCCGGCATCGCCTGGCATTGCCTGCCGGCGCTCGCCTGGCAGCGCTTGAATGAACCGGCAGCCACCCGGAACCGTGCGACATGCCGGCCGCGCGTGCTTGGCCTGGTGATTGCCGAGCGCCGGCCGCGGATCCGGCCGCGGGGTGGTCGGGTGGTCATCGCCGGCGCCGGACCGCATGCCAGTAAATCGGCCGCGGGGTGGATCCGCGCGCCCGGTCAAATTAATTTTAAATTAACTGTTGCAAAGCTTGGCGCCCTTGCTATTTTTTGCCTAGTCGCATGCAGCGACGCCCTACCCGGTGGGACACCGGGAAACCGTAGAAAACAAAAAAATGATACAAGACACATGCACGACGTGGGCCGGCGCTATCGCTGCAGCTCATCGCAAGACAAACAAAAAACCGGGTGGGTACGTTATCCACCGGGGTACAGTAAACGGTCAGCGATTCGCTGCCGTTGCGACATTGAAAACCGACAATCGGAAAACAGGGGACATGGTTCAAATTTGGTTTGTCCTCGAGGACATGCATCCGGTTGAGGCTGTCGCGCGTGGCATCGATGTGAAAACGATTTGCCGGGGCTGTCCGTTCGCTTCCGGCAATGGCTGCTATGTTAATGTGGGGCAAGCGCCCCTTGCTGTTTGGCGCGGATTGAATCGCGGGATCTACCCTGAGTTGAATCCGTTTGAATATTCCCGCATATTCGCCGGGCGCAAAGTTAGGTTTGGCGCGTACGGCAATCCAACCTTGCTACCTATTTCCAAAGTTAAAGCGATCGCGGAAGCTTCAAAGGGTTGGACGGGATATTTTCACGATTGGCGAGAAAATCCGATGGCTCACGCCTACGCTGCCTATTTTATGGCATCGACAGAAACGGAAGATTCCCGGAAGCTTGCGAATGCGATCGGCTTCCGAACGTTTCACGTTTCGCCGGATAAGCCGGCCGATGCGATCGAATGTCTAAGTGACGCAAAGGGATTAACATGCGCGCAATGCAAGCTTTGCGCCGGGCTTTCCAAGGGGCGTCAACCTTCGGTTTGGATTAATCCGCACGGCTCAAAAAAGAGTCGCGCGATCAGCGCCGCCATGGAAAGGACGGTTTCCCGATGAAACCGAGCCCCACCCTGGCCGGCCGGCTCAGCGACGGGCGCCCTGTATATTACGGAAAAAAGGACCCGTGCGACATGTCCACCCGTGATCTTGAAACATGGGTTACATTGGACCACCCGAGCGCCGGGCTTTATATCCACCTGGAAATTTTAGGGCTGCCGGATCCATGGGACCGCGGCCGCGTCGGCATGGGCACACCGTTTTTGTCACTGTTGCACAGGGTGGAATGTTTCCTTGCATTAATCAACCCCGCGACCGTCTACGCGTGGAGAAATGCCGAATTGTTGGATATGCTCGGCGAACCTTTCCCCTTAATAGCCGAGTGCATGGCGGCCGGCGCCTCGCCGGATGATTTGGAAAAATCCACCCGTGAAAACCTCGCTGATGTATCACCTGAGCATGTCATGGAAAGGGCGGGCGCCGATGTATGAGAAAATCGAAACGGCGCTTGTCATTGCATGCATCGCCGGCGCTGCCGGTGTTTTCCTTGTCGCCGGCCACCTAATCGGCGCCCGGTGGACATTAGGACCACCCGACCACGAAACTCGGGCGGCCGCATCGGCGCCCCTAATTTTCGGCGAGTAATGAAAAGAAAACCCACCCCGCGCGCGCCATGCGTGCGGGGTTTTTTTCCGCGGTCCGTGTGGATCCGCGGTCCGTGTGGATCCGCGGTCCGTGTGGATCCGCGGTCCGTGTGGATCCGCGGTCCGGGGTGGATCCGTGGCCGTGTGGATCCGCGGTCCGTGTGGATCCGCGGTCCGGGGTGGATCCGCGGTCCGGGTGGATCCGTGGCCGTGTGGATCCGTGGCCGTGTGGATCCGCGGTCCGGGTGGATCCGTGGCCGTGTGGATCCGCGGCCGGGTGGATCCATGGCCAGGGTGGATCCGCGGCCGGGGTGGAAATCGGGCGCTTTTGGCCTGGTCGGTCGGGTTGGCCGATTTCCGGCCGCGTGATGAAAAATGCCGATTTCCGGCCGGTGCCACAAAAAACCAATTTCCGCCCCGTGACTATGGCTTATGTATTCCTGCCCCCGCTGCGCTTTTTTGGACGAAAACCCCCGCTGCGCTTTTTTGAGTTAAAACCCCCGCTGCGCTTTTTTGAACCGGAGAAATAAATTTTCGGATTATGTGAAAATAAATGTTGCCAACTACGAAAAATACTTTATCTTAAACCCGTCGCCAGCAAATGGCGAACCGACCGGGAGGCACCCGGAACCTATAATACTAGTAGAAAAATGAAAAATACACAGAAGAAGTCGGCCCAATATTGGGAAGCATATAAAACCCGCGTTCAAGAGTTAGAGGCAGAAGGTCTTTGCACTTCGGATGCTCAATCGGTTGCAGATGTTGAGTTCGATGAGAGCTTAAAAAATGTTGATGAGCACACTCCTGGACCATGGGTTGTAGATTTCTGCAATGGTAAACCATATGTCGTAAACGGCAATTTTTGTGCTGCTCGGGTACATGGCACCGAAAAGACTTTGCTGGCAAACGCCCGCTTGATCGCCGCCGCGCCTGAGCTGCTCGAAGCCTGCATGGTGGCACTGGCTGCCATCAAATCCGAATACCCGCTCGAGCATGGAAACCCAACGATCGGGCGCGCCTGGGGCACGCTTGAAAGCGCCATCGCAAAAGCAACCTCTAATATCTAATCATCCAAACCAACTGAAAATATGAGACTTAATAAATATAGCAAAAAAACAGTATCCTGCTTTATCCGATTCGACGGGTGCGAGCCCGAATGCGTCGATAGAGAGGAGCAACGCGCAGCCCTCCACGCTGCCGTCATCTGTGGCGAACCATGCACTATCTGGGATTCAAGCGACATTCAGCCAAGCCGTTGCCGCTACGAACCCGGCAACGACATGAGTCGTAATGTTCTTAAATGCCTTGCCAAAGATGGCGTTTCGCCACGCGCAAAAAACCTCGCCCAACAGCAGGAAACCTGCCGATTGGACGCGCAGGCGGATGAACTCCCAATGGAATTCAAGATTGAGAAAAACTGGGACAGTGCCCCGTTCGTTTCCCTTGACGGGGTGGTCGAGATATACCCCGAGTTCGTCGGGGTGGCTTTTGGGCGCTCCCCCCGCTTCTCTTATTCGGTAATATGCGCCGGCACCGGCGCCTTTCTCTCCGAGTACCGCACCGCAAATGAAGCTCTGGTCGCGGCAGCGTTGGAGGCTTTTGCCTTCCGAGCTAGAACCAGGTTTGGTCTAATCCCAAATTGGTCCGAAGTTCCCGAAATGGCAGGATTTTAAATGAACCCAACCCCAACAAATAGAAAATCGAAATCATGCAGAAGAACATCATAACTAAAACAAAAGCCTGTAAACAAGCAGCCTCAGAAATATCGGAATTGTACAGGTTTGGGGGGCAGTGGAGATACTCCTATTACGACCACTCCTGCAAGGCTAACAGGGAGTCTATTCCAAGAGACTACTACTCCGCCCAGTTCTCACGCCGGTGCGCTCTCATAAGCCGTGCGATGGAATTGCTCCACCCAGACCGCGACGATAGTCACGCATATGAGCCTGGCGATTTTTCAGGCGGCGCATGGAAGTCGTATGTCCAATAAACAACCAACCAACCAACCAAAAAAATGACATACGAAATCGAACAAATTGCTAATTTTGAAAAATGCAATGCAGGGATTCCAATTTCCCTTCTTCGCGCCGCTGCGGTCAGTGTTATGCGGGACGAATGGCAGCATGACCTCGCACTGGGGGAAGCTATCCATGAGGAAACACTAGACATGTCCGCTGCCGTTTTGTCGGTAAACCAAACCCTTGTGGACGCAGGTTGTGTTTCCCGCGTGGATGCGGATGATGTTGCGGAGGGTCTCGCTCAATGGGTTGAGTCCGAAAGCATGAAACTAAATATGTGATCCGGCTTTAATTTGCCTGGAAACAACACCTAACCAGCGGGGCCGGGCAGCCGGTCCCGCTTTAGTGCTATTATGAACACGCAAGAAAATGAAGAAGAACCGCAATCAATTATCGTCATACGGCTCCCCAGGTGGCGCAAAGGACAGTACATCGGCGCCTCACGCCTCGAGGGGAAAACGCTTGTCGGGTGGGTCCTCGAACAGTGCGACAAAGGGCTCGCCGACTCCGGTTGGTCGCCCCCGAACAAGCCACGAGACGAAGGAGAAACTTCGGGTGGTGGCTTTGGCTCGTATTAGTCGCGGCGAGTGGTGCGCAAAAAAACTTTGGACCCCTACCGAGGACGCTGCACTAGGTACCGCGCCCGACGGTGAGATAGGCACCTTGCTCGGCAGGCCGCGGGGCTCGGTGGTAGCCCGGCGCCACAAGCTCGGGATCCCTGCCTTTCGATCGCCTGGCCGATCGAAAGGGCAGTGCCTGCCCTGGGCCGAGCAAAAAAAAGGTAAACGAAAACCGAAACTATGAAATAGCCATATCCACCCACCAACCTCAAACCGGGCCGGGCTTGTCGCAATGACATAACCGGCCGCCGGCCGCGCGTGCACCCATACGCGGCCGATATGGAAATGCGGGCATTTTCGGCCGGTCACACAAATCCGGCCGATTTCCGCCCGTGGCTCAAATCCATCGGTTTTTGGTTGGTCCCCACACAATTTCTATTTTGGTTCGGTGGCATGGAAATTAGATTTCCGACCCCCAATGCGCTTTTTTGGGCAAAATACCCCATTGCGCTTTTTTGAGCTGATTTGGCTTACTGCTGATACTGCTCGTAAATTCCTTTGATGTCTTCGCGGAACTCGTCGGCGATCACAAAGTTTTTGCTCGCGAGGATTCTCGCGCCCACATAGGCGTGAAACTCCACAACCGGCAGCAGGTCTTTGTGTAGCGAGTAGAGCATCTCTTCATCGACCTCATCGAACCATCCAGCGTCTTCGAGGGAGCGGCGGAACACGCAGAGCCGGTTCACATGCGGAATGGCGTTGTCGATGCCCCCGCCAGTCGGCTTCTCCATGTCCTCCTTGGTAGCCACGCGGCCGAGCTTGATGGACTTGCGCAGCATGTCACCGCTCATCTCCTTCTTGGCCGCCGTCTCCAGCCACATCGATTGGTCGTCGGGGTTTTTGAGTGATGCGACTGCCCGGTGATGGTCAAACGAGAGGCGCTCTTTACGGATGCTGAGTGGCACATTCTTGGCGACGAGAGCGACACGCATGAGCGTGCTCACCTCCAACCTCGTGAGGTTGCTGGCGCGAACATAGTCGAATGATCCCGTGGTGGATTTCACCCAGTTGATGGCATCACCGATGATCCATGTGGATGATTCCCGCATCTTGGCGGCTTTGACGAGGATGTCCTCGATCTCGACCATATCGGGCGCCTCATCACCGAAGACCAGTCCGGTCGGAGTTGCGGTGATGCGCGGTGTTTCAAATCCCGGCAGTGATGGATTGCTGCGGGCGACTTCGGTGATGATTTCAGTGTCCATGGATCTCTAGTTTTTGTTTTTGTACGGAAAGGATTCGGGCCTGCTGGTACGCCTTGCGTGCGTGTCCACTTCTCATGGCACGGTATGGCTTGATCTTGAGCGCGTCGGTCATCTCGATGCACCTCTTGCTCACTGCCGCCCGCGTGATGCCATGGCGCTTGGCGATGTCGGTCATCGAGTTGCCCTGGTAGGCGAGACCGGCAACCAGTGTCGCGCAGTCCATAGTGAGTCCGGGGTTTTTGTCGCTGGCCAGCTCGCCGATCAGCCGGCGCATGATGTCCCAAATCTGGTCGCTGTTGATGGTTGATGGTGACTCTTCGTTCGGCTCTTCATCCTCATCGGCATCGAAGGTTTTTGCGCTGTAGCTCTCCGCCGCGTCGCGTGAGAGGCCGACGCCATTCGAGGAGCGTGCGAGGTCGGGTTTGTCGATCCCCATGCTGGCGACCTTCCTTCGCTCTTCGGGCGAGAGGCTGGCGATCCATGCTTGGTACTCTTTGGCGTACCGAGCATCCTCGCGGTCTTGGCGCATGGTGTATGGATCTTCGTCGCTCATGGCGGATTTGATGTCATTTGATGCTTTGGGAGGATCGTGGCAAAAGGTTTCATCCTATTTTTACATTTTCTGTTTTTTGATAGGATCGAAGAACTCGGCGAGCTCCTCGCGGCTGATGGTTGGCCTCGATGATACCGGCATCGGGATCGTGTTCGGCGGTGGGCGTGACGCCTCTTGGCGCTTCCGCCAAGCGGAGGCGTGAGTCCAAACATCGGATGGGTTCTCAAGGAACTTTGTCCGGCTTCGAGGTTGCCATGCTGGGACACCTTGCGGGATCTTGGCGTGCATGTAATCCTTCATCGTTTGCCATTGGGCCGCTGTTAGCTCAGAAAGGCACCGTGACGCCTCCGAAAGAAGTTTTTGCTCTGTGTATGCCAAAGGCAACTCCCAGCCGCTCCTGAGCGATCTGACGCGCTTTTCGAGATCGAGCATCGATTGAGCGTTTTCGGTTGGCATGTTCTCGGCATAAAAATCCTCCGCGCTCTCGCTCATCTCCCCTTGGGGGGTAGGGGGGAGAGATTCTATTTCCTTTCTATTCTCCTTCTCCTTCCTTTCTATGGGTTTTTCGTTGGGTTTATGTTGGGTTTCTCGTTGGGTTTCCTGTTGGGTTTCCTGTTGGGTTTCTCGTTGGGTTTCTCGTTGGGTTTTGGGTGGGCGACCACCGAGCTTCCCATTGTTTTGTGCTGCTGCTTGCTTTGCAGGGGTGCGTAGTTTTCCAAGCTCCCTGAGCTGTTGCACCTCTCCCTCTTTCTCGATCGGATAACCCCAGACGGTCAGCGTCTCACCATCCCATTGCCAGAGGTCGCAGGTCTGAACGACCTCGTCCTTTGTGACCCGGACGAGCTGTTGCCACTTGCGATCGGCCCAGCCAGCGCAGGCGGTGATTGTGCCACCATTCTCTTGCCCGATGCAGTAACGCAGCAGGCAGAGCCATGTGGCCCGCTGGGTCGGATCGCTTCCGAGGAAGTTCTCCGAGTCCAGCGTTTGAATGCTTAAGTTCAGCCAGTTCATGTTGGATCAGAATGGGATGTCGTCGTCTTCGTCGTCGAATGAGTTGGTGACCGGTGCTTGGGGCGTCGGCTGCGGCTTGGGGTGGTCCCAGTCCATGATCTTAGCGTTGCCGAGGATCGGGCCTTTCTCGCCTTCGGCCTTGCGGTCTCTTGGTAATTCTTGGGCGATGAAGCCGTGGTATCCGTATTGGTCGGTTTCTCCCACGATCTTACCGGCTCTCAACTCATCCTCGTCGATTCTGAGTTTAAGCATGAGCGGCAGATACTTTTCTCCGTTCTTGCCGTGGTAAAAAGCTGTCTTGTCGATCTTGCTTAATTTAATGCTAATGCTGATGTCTTTTTTCATGTTGTTATGGGGTTGGGGTGAATGTTGAATGGTGAATGGCGGAACGATGTGGCCACATCTTTTCGGCGTCCGGGTTTCCAAGGTTGCGGGGTGACTTCGTGCTTCTCCACCATCCCCTCCCGACCTCGATGTGCTGGCGGTTGGAAAATCCTAACAAACCAGTCATCCGTGTCGCGACGCCGCCGCCATTCACCAAAGGTTTTCAGTGCAGCGTCGGGATGTCGTCCTCGAAGTCGAAGTATTCGCTGATCTCCTGCATGATCGCATTGTGAACAGCGCCTTGGATCTGGATTTGATCTGGATCTTCGTCGTGCTTGTGGGCTCGGTGCCATCCGTATTTGATGCCGTTCTCGACGGCTTCACTTAGGACTCGGTATGTTTTCGGTTTCATGTTTTTATGGGGTTGGTATGGGTGAGATGAGAATCTTGATGCCGGGTTCATTGCCCCAGTACTTCGTGACACGGAGGTCGGCGACCTGTCCGTCATCGGCGTAGAAGTTCGCTTTTGTAAGAACATCGCCGACGAGCTTCACGAGGTTGTCGGCATCGGGGCGCTTGTCGTTCGGGATCTTGCCCCATTCCTTCCGGCGTTTTCCTTCGGTCTTGCGCCAGGGGAATGTAAAATCGACTTGCAGCAGGATCGGGCCGTCGAGCGGCTCGGTCGGCGCTTTGGGCTTGATGAGGTCCATCAGCGAGCGTTCCGCGGCTGCGTGTTCCTTCTTCGGAAAAAACCGCGGTTTGCCTCCGACCATGACCAGTCGTTTGGTCTGGCTGGTCGCTGTCGGCGGGATCATGGGCAGGAAAAATTCGATCATTTGCGGATGGTTTTGCGTATCCAGTTCACGGCGGTGAAGTAGGCGATGATGAGGCCAAGGGTGATGCTCTTCGGTGTGCGTTTAGGTTTCATCGTTGAGCATCTTGATGTGGGTGATTGCCTCGCCGATTTTATGAAGGTCGAATGACCGGCAGGATCGGATGTAGTTCGGGGAGAATTGCCTTCCCTCCTCGGTTTCTTCGACAATCTCCAGCAGCGTAATGATGGTGTCGGTGTGTCGCCGGTATTGTTCGAGCTTGGCCTTTAGTTCCCGGCAGACGCCCGATACCCGGCAGGCGTGAGTGATGCAGTTGTTGCGCTCCTCATAGACGGATGCGACAGCCTCGTCATATACCGATGAGTCATTGTCGTGGTCCGCCGACATGAATGGATTGTCGTCGTGCGGCCACTTCGACTTCCGGCGGTACAGGCCGTTTCGCACATACTGCTCTTGAAAGTTGGCGAGGTAGATCGTCTCCCACTTGTCGTTTCCCACATAAACCTCGTCACCGTCTTGCAGGCGCTCGCCGCTACGCAGCATGCGGCCATACTCAGGCTTCCACTCAATGCCCTTCGGGTGCCATTCTTCCGGCTCGGTGGTTTCCTTTTTGCGAAACGCTGCCTCGTAATTGTCGCGGTAGGCATCGCCATTGACCTGGCGCGGAGTGTCGCCTTTACCTGCGCTCACTGCGGTCCTCCTTCCATGATTGATTCCATGACCATTTGCGGTCTTCCCCTGCCTGTTGAGATTTCGAGGTAATGTTCCAACTCAATGAGTCGTTCCTCACCACCTCTCATCCATCCTGTGCCGTCGCAAGATACGGCTCCGGCATCATCAGCCATCCAAAGCAGTCTTTCGGAATTCACTCTAGCCACATGGACTCTTTTAAAATTGTCAGTCCATGTCCGCAGGTTTTTCCATTTCCACTCGGTCGAACCGCCAACAAAAACAACATCGGCGTCAGCAGGAACATCCTCTTTTGTCATTCCGTCCTGCACAGCGAAGGCTAGATCCGTGTGAGGTAGCACTCGGCGAATCTGCGGCACCCATTCACCCCACTTGGCTAGCGTAGCGTCACGATCCATGACGACATCCGGCACCACCACCCACAACGGGAAATGGCTTTTCCTCGCTCGTTCCAACAGCATTGTGAATCCGGCCTCGTCCCATTGCGTCCCATTCTTCCATGCGCCGAATGCGCCATTGTCGAGTGCGTAGGGCATCCAGCTTGGTGGTTGCCGCCAACCATCCGGTGACATCAACCAACCGAGTCGTTTCGGGTATTTCCCGACGAGTCGTCCGACTGCAAGTCCCGAAGAGTTCGAGGGCATAACCATCATTTTTTCGGAAGGTTTGGAGATTCCAATGACTTTCCAGTTGTCGGCGTTGAGACTCATGACTGACCTCCTTTCACTTCCTCGACCGCTTTGCGTAGCGCGGCGATGTAAACTCCGGTGTGTTCCACCTGTTTCCAGAATGGCGTTTCCCAGCGATCGACCACGGCAAGCGCAGCGTCTGTTAGTCTCCCCAGCTTTTCCATGGCCTCAATCGCTTCGTCGATGGCTTCTCCTATTCCCCACGGATCGGGTTGTTCCATTGCGTCGTCACCCTTGCGCCATAAATTGAAATCACGCAGGGTTTGGATGGTTTTTTGAATGTCACTCATCGCTCCCTCCTTTCACGGCGGCGAGGGCTTCGAGTGCTTCATCACGCTCTTCTCTTGTCTTTTTCCAAGTGGCAATAGCTTCGTTTGCAAGTGCGCGCTCGCGTTCAATCTCGCCTTCCAGTTTGTTCAGCAATTTACACAATGCCTGTGCCTCGTCCCTCGTGTTGATGTGAAATCCATCATTCCATCCGCGCTCTGTTTCGCGGCGAAGCCTCCACATGTGGTAATAGCCGACATCGCAGAATGTTTCCCATTGGTCACTCATCCTCGCCTCCTTCCTCATCGGACCGGCAGAGCGGGCAGCTTGAAGCGGGGTCAGGCCAGTCCCAGCTTCCGCACATGGTACAGCTGAATGAGGCTCTTCTTTCGGTTGGGTAGTCGTCTTCATCATGCCACTGACTTTCTTCTTCTTGGTGCATTTTGTTTCTTGGTTAGCTTGTGCAAAACCTCCGAGCGGATCGGCGCGTACTTGGTCACGAACTCGTCGAGCGCCTCGGCGACCTTGTCGGTGTACTCATCCCATGTTTGCAGGTGGGTGAATGGCTCGGTGCCTTCGTTGTATGAAACGAACCACCACTCGCGCAGGCCGGTCACGACCATCGAGCCGTGGACCTGGGCGCGGTACTGCTCCGGCACTCCGCCCTCGTAATGGTAGAGCGCGTGGTTTTCGATCAGAGGGCACTTGATTTCGACGCCGCAGACTGGGCTCTTGCCTTTGTAGATTAGAGCATCGGGTGAGCAGCCGAGCACCGGGTTTTCGTCCTTGGTCACAAATCCGACGGTTCGGACATCGAGGCCGCTCCACTCGGCAAACCAATCACGCGCGACCGGCTCCATCTCATGGCCGCGATCGGTGTGGATGTTGCCGAGGAAAGCTGGGATCTCATTGGGTTTCACGCATTCGCCAGCGAGGCGGATGGCGAGCTTTTCCCATTGGCTTGAGAGCTTGCCGGTCGGAGTGATGACCTTGGCCATCTGTGATGCGGTGAGCCTGCCTTTGCGGGCGCGGAACCAGTCCTCGCTCCCCTGCTCCATTTCGGGCCAGATAGTCATCGTGAACCTCCTTCGTATGGTTTGATCAGTCCTGCTTCGATCGCGGCGTTGTAGACCGCGCGGAGCTGCTTCTCCGGCAGCGCCATCAAGTCGGTCAGAATGATGTCGGTCTCCCGCTCCCGCTTGATAAGGATAACGCCGGTGCCATCACGATGAGTCAAAGTCTCGGTGGTGTAGCCACGGTATTTCGCCGCTGAGACGGCGTTGTCGATCAAGTCGCATGAGAGCGAATAGACACCGCGCATGCCGCTGAGGTGAAAGAACCTATCCCAGTCGATGCCGGTGCGCGTGAGCGTCCGTTTGGATGTTGCGGCGTTCACATGACCTCCTTCCATGCTTGGTTGATCGCGTTACTGATGATTTGAGCTTTCGAGATGTTCTGCTGGTAAAGCAGCGCCTCCTTTTTGGCCTTGAGCGATGCCAAGGCCGTCTTGAATGCGTCCTTAAAGATCCGCCACTCGGCATCGATCGCCTCGCGTTGAACTGGTTCGTGGCTCATGGTTGCTGTCCTTCCTCCTTGTCGCCCCAATCGGCCTCGGGCATGTCGCTGAGATCGAGCGTCGGATCATCCGATGGTTCAGCTTCGACCACCTCGGGCTTTGCTTTGGCTTCGGCCTTCTTCGTCGGCTCGGCCTTGGCAAAGGGATCGATGATACCGGTGATCGTTGGAGGCTTCGGCGTCACATTGCGGG
>Ga0207936_1000082_pt1 | contig 19750 bp, 15 predicted proteins | sample LakMenEpi19Nov10_FD_150715 | JGI IMG/M metagenome (GOLD analysis project Ga0207936, IMG submission 150715) | Freshwater microbial communities from Lake Mendota, WI - 19NOV2010 deep hole epilimnion (SPAdes) | ecosystem: Environmental > Aquatic > Freshwater > Lake > Epilimnion/Euphotic zone ... | reverse complement strand
CGGAGAAGCCGAGACTATCGTTAACGATATTCAGAATGGTAACTTTCAAGGTGCGTATCCATATCGGGCGACTAACTACAGAACAAGCGATGGCATCCTACTATCGGTATCTGGGATCATCTACTTTCTGAAGATGGTAAACAATCGGGCGTTCGCCTACAAGATCATCGAAGGCAACGATCCGGGTATGATGCACACATGGTTCGTGCAAGCTGAAGATCGGGCATATATCCAAAACGGCTACCAGAATGCAATAGCATGGGATGGAGTATTAGGAACGCTGACAGCAAGTGAGATTCAAAACGGAGACTACTGCGAGATTGTTTCTCTTGGAGATGGGGTTACAAATACAAACTTTACTTTGATCGGCGCACCATCCAATACAGTCGGAGTTAAGTTCACAGCAATAATTACAGACACTCAAAGGGGAACAGGCACAGGGACAGTTAAACTACCTGCTTACCGACTGAATCCATACTTGGCAAAAATGCCGATTGGAACGATCATGGAGTATGCCTTTGGGCGAGTCTTCGTATCTGATAGGTTCAACCAAATCTACGCTTCTGACATCATTTATGGTGGTGGGTTCACGGATACCAAGAATACGGAGAACTTCACAGAGATTGGATACTGGGCAGAAGGTGGGGCGTTCTCGACTCCAGCCATGATGGGAAACATTACAGGCATGAAGGTAATGCCAGAGCTAGGATACAACCTTCGCGGCCAAGGTCAGCTTGTAGTCCTTACAGGAAACGGAGCATTCTCAATGGATGTCTCTCTACCAAGGTCACAATGGAACACATCAAACATCCAGCGTATCTCACTCCTTGGGCGCGGATGCACTAGCCCTAATCTTGCATTGGTGAACTCCGAACTCTGGTTCAGATCACACGATGGTTGGGCGTTCTATTCCAATACCCAATCCGAGTTCAATAGATACTTCTCCCTTCGTAAACTATCGAGGGATGTGAACAAGTGGGTATCAAATGATACCCCGTGGATGAAGCAATTCGCTTCGACTATCTTTTTCGACAACTACCTCATCAATACTGTTGCTCCACAGACCTACCGAGCAGAAGGAGTAGAGGGACTGAACAGGTTTCATAGGGGCATGGTTGTTCTCGACCTCGACCAATCTTCAACGCCTGCACCAGACGCACAACTATCATTCCGTTGGAATGGAGTATGGACGGGAATCAGGCCAACCCAACTTCTGACTGCACTGATCCAAGGTGAAAAACGGGGATTCGGATTCTCATTCGACAAAGATAACAAGAACCGCCTCTACGAGTTCACCACAGCACAAGGCGATGACTACGGCCCGAATGGAACTAGACAGATCGAATCCTTCTTCACAACTGGTAGGTATGACTTCAACCGAAGCGGGGCTACCAACAAGTTCCTCCGCAAAAAGATTACTGGTGGAGAAATGTGGATGAGTGAGATTAAAGGTGAAGTAGATAGCTATGTCGATTTCCGCGCTGACTCTAATCCTTGCTGGTCACAACTGAAAGTGCCTACGACATTCGGGTGCGATCCATGCTCACCAGTAGTAACTGAATGCTTCCCACAACGGGGCGGTAATCGCTACAAACGCTACAAGTTTAACACACCAGACCCAAGTGAGTGCAATGACTTGGCAGGCATCCCATCGGTAGAAGGATCAGAATTCCAGATCAAAGTAAACCTAACCGGAGCAGCTACAGTTGACCGGGTAAGATTGATGGCAAACATCAAGAACAACGATGACTCTCCGGTTGGCGACTGCCCCGAAGAAAATCAAGAGTGTGAACCATTTTTGTGTTGCCAAGAGAAATACTGGAACTACAATATCGTCAATTAAATTCAATGGACAATCAATCTTCGTCTCCAGCACTTACATTTCCAAATGTCCCAGATGACTTCTGTCCAACTGGTAACTGGCAGAATGTATTCCAAGTATTCATTGATGAAGTTCTGACTAATGGAACCATCAATGTGCCGGGATTGGGCGATGTAACTCCAGCGCAAGTTGCTCAAATTAACCAAGAGTTGGCTAACCAACAGAATCAAATTTCGGCAAATACGACGAACATCACAAATCTAACTACGCAGGTTAACGCTATTCCTGTTGTTAAAGTTCGTTATGGAACAATTACTGGACTACCTACATTAGACTCTATACAGACAATAACGTTTGCTGCATTGCCGAGTGCAAGTTACGGAGTTTCAATTACTCCTATTTGCAATGCCACAATTGGAGCGCAAGCAACCCCATTGTTTGCTATGGTAAATGGAAGTAATACAACAACAGGATTTTCGATCCGCATTGAAAATAACATTGCTGAGATCACAAGTGTTGACTGGATGGCGGTTCACACTTCGTAATTAACCAAGCCATAAAGAAAATAAACATTATGACACCACTAAAAGGAACAGAACCAAAGTTAGTTTCGGGCGGCTCACCAACTCGCGGCATGATCCGTGAAGGTATGGGAAACATGAACCCTCCTAACAAGGGCAACAATCCATACTCCAGCGCACCTATGCCCAAGTCTGGAAAGCCAGTTGGACAGAAATAATTATCGGAAACGATAATCCCTATGGCTGATACCCTCGAAGAGATGGTAGAGCTTGTGAAGGGTTTCGTCGGCGACTCTGGCACTTGTTCATACGAGCGCGGAGTCAAAGCTGTAAACCAAGCAAGGCGACTACTCTGGAATAAGAGAGGCTGGACTTCGCAAGAAGAGTATGTCCAGATTTGCTGTGTGAACGATTGCTTCACACTGCCAGCCCGATATGAGCAAATCAAACTTGCTTGGATCGGGAATGAATCTGCGTCTCTAGCAGACGAATGGTTCAATGCTACCAACGCTTTTGCTCTCCATGCGGATCACTCATGCCATAGGTTGATTACAGAAGTAGGAGGACTCCATGTCCTTTTCCGTGATTATACTACACGGCCATATCAAATCGCAGTCCTCGCTGAAAATTCAGAAGACATCGGCGTGGAGTTGATGTTTGAAGCGCAGGATGAATATTCCACATATCATAAAGTAACTGTAACAGCGCAAGCATATCCATCCATTGGGAAGTCTGATGTATCCGTAAGAGGAATTAGAACAGTCAGCAAGCCAGTCACAAAAGGTAGGATTCGGGTATATGCCTATGACGCTACTTTGGAAACAAAGACGCTGATAGCAATCTACCAACCGAATGATGCTAATCCAACCTTCCGTAGGTTCAAAGCACCCAAGACCTGCGAGTGTATCACGCTTTACGCATCGAAGAAATACTTTGATTTGACCGACCCGAAAGAGTTGGTTGAGTTCATTCCTGATGCGATGATCTATGCTGTATTGGCATTGAACTCGCGTGAGAATCGCAAGGCGCAGGAGTTCTTGAGTAACCTATCCCTTGCTGTGCAAGAGCAAGAGAAGGAAATGTCAAATGTAGAGATACCAACTGCCGCTCCAATCCGGTTCGCTAACTATAGCAGAGCAGATAACCTAATCGGGTCTGATCTACTCTCTCCCTCACCAAACGACTACTTCCTTTCAAGATGACGCTGACAATCCCAGATAAGATTGATGCAAGGAATGTCGTTGGATATGGTGATCCAGACTACGAACTCAACTTGATGGACTTGGAGATTCTGAAACTCCCTCCACGGGAATGTCCGCTGGTTCACAAGTTCACTCCGGGTATGTATATTCGGGAAATCTATATGCCGAAGGATACGATCCTTACTACTCTTCTCCATCTGACAACGCATCCATTCTTCGTAATGAAGGGTGATGTGACTGTCTGGTATCATGGTATCCCTGCCCACCGCTACAAAACAGGATACAGCGGGATCACAGAAGCAGGAACGAGGCGAATGCTCTACACCCATAGAGACACAATCTGGACTACCTGCCATGTAACTGATTTAACTGATCCAGACGAAATTATTGACACAATCACTTCTAGAGACTTTAATCCCCACATCGCCAAGGAAGACCCAAGGGTGCAGAAGTGGCGGCACAACCGAACCGATTTAATCAAATGAGATTTCTTTTACCAGACCCATTAGGCAACAACAAACATCCACATATGTTTCACTCCAGCGGATTCGCTATTGCTGCTGGTGTAGTTGCTGTAGGAGCAGCGGCTGGATCAGCGGCTATCTCCATGTCAGCAGCGGATCGAGCAAAGAAAGCTCAAGGTGCAGCATCAGCAAGATACCAAAAAGGCATGAAGAGTGCCACATCTACATATGAAGAAAACCTTACTGGTGTTGAAAAAATGATCAAAGGTGTTTCTGCACCTCAGTATAATTTAGATCAAGAAGAAGAGATTCAACAAGTTGTAAGTTACAAGAGAGTTAAGGGTAAGGGAGGAAAGATAAGGAAAGTAAAGCAAGTTAAAGATGTTGTCGTAAAGAAACCATCAATGATCGGCGATGCTCGCAAGATTTCAGATTACTATCGCCAACAACTTGAGCAATTCCAGCCCGGAGCGGCACAACAACGCCAACAAGCTCAAGGTCAAATCGGGCAAGCGATGGATGTTGTTTCCAGTTACCTTCGTGGAGATATCCCCCAAGATGTCAAAGATCAGATCACACGGAATGTTGCCGAGAGTGCAGGAGCGGGATTCAACCCAGCAACAGCAGGAAGGACTGGAGGATTCCAAGCAGCGCAAGGTCAGATGGCACGTAACCTTGGACTGACCTCACTTGATATTCAAGGCATGGGACTCGCCGCATTGCCATCCGTCCAAGGCACAGCACAGAACTGGCAGCAATTGGCGCGAGCATTTACAGCAGAACCACTTGATGTAGGAAGACTGCAACTTGGCTACCAGACTGCCCAAGCAGAAGTCGGATTAAAGAAAGCACAGATGACATCTGATATGTATGGCAATCTCTACAATGCTCAATCTGGTCTTGCATCACAAATCTACGGAGCGAATAAAGAAAACATCGCCGCAAGCTATGCCGCCCAGCAAGCAGTCGGCCAAGGTGTATCTGACATTGGTAAGGCTACCTCTGGTGCGTTGATGGGTATGAGTGGTGCTGCTGGTCAAATGGGAGCATCAACAACGCCAAACTCATCTGGATTCTATAGCGGCCAAATAGGAGCGGCAAACGCATACAATGTTGCGCCATCGCAATTGTCCTATCAAAAATCAAGCGGTGGATTTATGGGAATGGGTGGAACAAGTGGTGGGTATTATTACAATCCAAGTGGCTCTTACGGAAGATAAAATATTATGTCTATCGCAGAACTCATAATGCAGGGAACCAATCGCGCATCGGAATCTACCGCATGGGTTGGAGATTCTTTGGCTAAACTTGGTCAGAATGTAGGGAAAGTATTAGCTGATCGTGAGCAACAGAAGCAAGCGCAAGAGATGCTACCTATGTTCCAGCAAAGTATGCAGGACGCTATGATAAATGCTAACGAGGGCGATTCTGGACTAGCATTCTCAAAGCTGATGCCATTCCTTACAAACCCAGCTACGCTGAAGAATCCATACATCCTTCCTGCACTAGACGCAGGAACTAAAATGATTGAACTAGCAGCGAATGACTACGCTCGGAATATCCAAGTCCAAGCATACAGGGATCGCTATAGTGGTGGCGGTGGTAGTGACGACAGGAGTATTTTCACTCCAAGAGAAAGGGCAGCAGCAGCACTAGGAACATCTAATCCAAACGCACCAACGCCTACAATGACAGATTCTTCAGATGTTTATTTTGTTGACGGACAGCAAGACCAACCATCTGAGAATATAGATTTTGTCAACCCTTTAGGTGAAGGGCCAATAGAGGGCCAGATGCCTACTCAAAATCAGCCAGCACAAGCCGCCGCGCCAAGTATGGAGCAACAATCCCAAGCTGTAAGAGCAATAGCTCAAACCGCGCAAACGCCACAATTCAAGAAGGCATTACTAAACTCTGCAAATAATCCACCTTCAAAAGAGCAAGAGTTATCATTTGCTGAATTCGCTAAACAATATAATTCAATGCCAGAGCCAGAACAGAATGCGTTCAGACAAGAATTGTCTGTTGTATTCCCATCTGATAAAAAGTTTAATGAAGTTAAACCACAGTTAGGTAAAAATTTCTATCCTCTAACAAAAGAACAACGAGACGCAGTTGGTGATAATATTACCGGATTGGTTCTTACTCCTGTAGAGGAAGTAAAATCTTTTACCGCTGGCGCAAAATCAGACTCAATGACATTCGGAACCAACAAGGATGACATTGATAAATACCAACAGCAATTTATAGCGGCTTCAACTGAATTAAGCCAAGGTAAGCTAGGTAAGTTTTTGAAACAAAATGGAGGGGCATTCAATATGACATATACAGAAACCCCCCAAGAACAAGTTACTAATGAAGATGGTGATATAGTTAAAGTTCCAAGCAAGGCTATATTGTATCAAAAGAATCGTGATCCGAACAAAGAAACAACTCCAGTAATAGAGCTTACTGATGGACAACTTGCTGCATTAAAAATCATTCAGACCTCTCCAAGCAAAATTCGGCAATTGAGGGCTGGAGATAGCGATTCTTCATTTGTTCGCATTGCACCAAGTGGCCCAACAAGAGAAGGAGCTAAAATGATTCCGCAAGCAGCGAAACCAGTAGATAGAAAGTCTTTACTTGAACAAGCATCCGCTATATTGAATAGGCGATGAATCTGTCTCTTGAAAAACTCAAAGAGGCGCGAGATGCTGGAATCCCAGATGATGTTATTTGGGAGGCAGCGGCTAGTGCTGAACCGAAGTTCAACGAACTAAAAAATAATAACATACCTCTTGATGTAGCATTTGAAGCATTTCAAGGATTTAAACCAGTAGAAACTTCTTTTACTGACAAGCTCCAGACAGCTACAGAAGAACTGGAGATGACTATTGCGGATATTCCGCTTGCTTTGGGCGAAGCATTTTCTGGATTAACAAAAACTGCTCCAGCGTCTTTCTACGCAGCCAAAGAAGGACTCGCAAGACCAGACCAATACTCAAAAGAAGCCCTTGCTGCATTTGATACTCAACGCGAATACTTCAAGCAATTAGAACAACAAGCTAAAACAAGAGAAGCTGAAGGTAAGTCAACTGCTGTTGGTGAAGCGATTCGCGGAGCGGGGCAAAGCCTTGGGTTTACTGTTGCTGGCATGGCTCCCGCTATTGCTGGTGGAGCGGCGGCTGGCGCGGCGGCGAGCGCACTATTTCCCCCTGCTGCATCTGCAACTATTCCTATTGGAGCTATTGCTGGCGGTATTGGATCAATGGTTGCGTCTGCACCAGTTTCATATCGAATGGCAGGTGGACAATTCTTGTATGATGCTTTTAAATCTTTAGAAGAAAGCAAGGGTAGTCCGCTTACTGAAGAAGAGAAAACCAAAGCATACAATGAACTTCTTCCTATCGCGCAGAACACAGCATTGTGGGAAGCTGGGCCAGAGGCTATCGGTAATGCAGTTCAACTTGGCGCATTGAAATATGCCTTTGGATTTGGAAAGAAAGCGGCAACAAATGTAGCAGGCCAAGCAATTCAAAAAGCAAATGATACTTTATTGAAAAAAGTCGGCGCAGTTGCTGGAGGACAAGTAGTTGAACTTGCTGGTGAAACAATTACTCAAACACAACAAGGCGCAGACCAAGCCAAGATGGAACAATATGTTCAGACTGGTTCTACCGCTGGTGCGCCTGACGAATACCAAGGTCTGGCTGGAGCGGTAAAAGCATTCAAGGAAGTTGCTCCTACTACATTGGCATTGGGTGCTATTACCGCAGGTGCGGGTGGGGCAGTAAAGGTTGTTGGCATGGGTGGAAAACAAGTTGGCAAAGTATTATTTTCCAAGCCCAAAACTCCAGAGCAAATCGCTGAGGATCAAATAAATGATGCTGCCAATAGGGTGGCAAATGATCTTTCGATTTCACCAGACGATACGCAAGCCAATAATCTTAACCAACAGATTAAGGCATTGTCTGAAGTTCAAGAGATACGCAAGCAAACCTTGGCCGCGATTGAGCCTACAAGCAGAGAAGCGCAGACTCTTAAACTTGATATAGCTGAAGGTGAGTCAATGCTTGGTGAGCTTAACCAAAATCTCACAAAGCTGACCGGATTATCGGAACCGATAACAGAAGCCGAGCGTCAGCAAGCCGAGTTAGCCAAGGCGATAGTAGAAGAACCTGCCCCAACTGTAAAGGAATCCTTGACAGTTCAGCCTACACAAGTCGCGCCTGCGCCCGCCCCAGCAGAACAAGTAGTCACGCCACCAGTAGAGGTTGCACCAGCACCAGCTATCGAAGAAGAACCAATGTCTGTCAGCGATGAAAAAGAATTCGCTGAACTTAACGGCTTGATGGAAAGAAAGGGGCAAGCGGAAAACAAAGTTCGTGGAGTTAAGTTCACGAAACAAGATCAGTCTCGCTACCAAAATCTTGTAACAAAATTCAGAGATCGGCTAATTGAAACAACAGACCCTAAAAATGATCCTGTAGTTGGAACCGATATAAACGGAACTCCAATACAGCAATCAAACAAAGGAACATTTTACACATTTGAAAATGGAAGAGTAAGAACAGGCCCAGCTTTTTCAGAAGCAACTCCAGCGCCAACCATCGCAGAGGCCGCGCCAGTTGAGCCAATCACTCCCGCACCAGTCACCGAGCAAGTTGCACCAGCGGCAGCTCCCGCGCCAGAGGTTGCGCCTGATCGTTTATATCTCAATGTTCCATTTCAGCGTAAAGAGGGTGTAAAACTTTATGGAGCAAAGTTTGATCCAGAAAAAAAACTATGGTATCTTGAGCGTAACCAAGCAGGTAAATTCCCTTTAATTTCGCCAAGTTTCGTTCAAGAAGCAGAAGCTACATCTCGTTCAGCAAAAGAACTTGAGCCAGCAAGAATTAACGCACAAAACAAACTTGGACAAGAAGTAGAAATAAGTCCGTTTCAGATTTCTACTGGCACAGCTTATGGGCTTAAAGTTAAAGGTGGCGACTGGATCAACAAAAATATAAATCTTGAAATAGAACGAGCAAAGACTAAGGTTGAACCTATCGCTGGGGGTGGAACGGAAATGGCAACAATGGAAAGCCAGCCCTCTACCCCCGGTGGTATTTCTCCAGATCAAAAATCTCGTGATGCAGGAACTGCTTTAGCAAAAGCATATCCATTTAAGGGAATACAAACTCAAACCGAAGAGAAAAGGTTTCTTGCAAAAGCAAAGGAAAGCTTAAAGAAACTTGGGGTTAAAGCATGGGAATTTGATTCTTCTGTAGAAAGATTAAAAACACGCAAGGCGCGTGAGTCTGGCGGAAGAATTACCTATGTAAATGATCGTAGCATCTATTTACAACTTATTACAGATGGGTTTTTAGCGCAACCAACCGCAGTCGAACCCACCCCCGCAGTATCGGAAACGATAACGGAGCCAGTAACCCCAACCGAAGTTAAGACAACTACAGAACCAACCAAGACATCTCCCGTAGCATCGACAAGTAAAGCTGCTGGTGATGTTGTAAATGAGATTGAAAGGGTAGTTGACATCAAGGGTGTAAGAGCAGCAAAACAAATCTTTGATAAAGTAATCCAAACATTAGAGAGTTTAGTCGAGGAATCAAAAGCATCCGCTGGGTTTCAAACTGTTGAATTTCGTCCATCCGCGCAAAAGAAATATGGTCTTGGCACAATATTTATTGACGGAGAATATGTAGCTTCAGTTGGAAAATATGGAGATGTTCGACCTAATGAGGAATATGAACTAAAAAAAGAACTCCCATCAAGTTTTGATATTCGTGACTTATCTCCTGCGAAACTAAAGCAAAGCATTGAACTTGGGGTTGCTTCAAAAATAGCAAGAAGGAATAATAAGAATCAAAAGTATATTGTTCGCATTCCGGGTGATGGAACTTTTAAGATTGAATCAAATCCAATTGCTGTGGCTGAAGTTATTCGTAGAATCAAAACTAACGGGCCTTCAGCGTGGAAGGGAATCTATGAACCAAAACTCGGAGAAAAAGGCGGCGTTCTAATCCCCACCAAAGAAGACTTCATCCAAGCAGGGCAGAACATCTACGAGGCTGGCATGGAGTTTGGTGCTTGGGCTAAACAGATGATCCAGAGATTCGGTGATGCAGTCAGAGAATTTCTTGGGGAAGTATGGCAAGCAGTGAGCGGTGCGCCAGCGAAGTTCAATGAACTGATGGGTTACTTGCCGGGTAAAGGTGAAGCTGGCGCGGTCAATGTAGGTAAGGGTAAGATAGGCGAGAAAGCTAAACCCGCAGAAAAACCAGCAGAAGAAGCTAAAGTAGAAAAGAAGCCAGCGGTGGAAGCGGAGCCTGACAAAGAACAGATCAAGGGTGAAAAGATTGGCCCACCAAAGAAAACTCCCGAAGGCATCATAGCCAAGACCCAAGAACTCCTACGCAAGCAGTTTGATCCATCGAAAGTATCAGAAAAGAATACTACCGAAGCGTTCCGTGCCATCGGAAGACTGACCAGCAAACAAGGTAATACCTTCGCGGAAGAGTTGAATGACCTTGGCAGAGTAGAAGGATCAGAGGTTAGTATGGGCGCAGCGTTGTTTGTGAATGACTTGTTTGAGTATTCCATCAGACTCGCGGCAGAAGGTGATAGCAAGATGCTTGGTATAATGATGGCAAACATCAACAGGCTACCTACTGCAATGATTGGAGCGAGTGATGCGGGTAGAACGCTCGCAGCAAGGGCAGAGTTGAAAGCTCGATTCAGCATGATGGGACGCGCCGAGCAGGATGCCTACACTAACTATGTAGCAGAGTTCATCTACGGGCCTAACCCAACGAAAGAGCAAATCCAATCCATCAAGGACGCTTATGCAGCAGTGGACAAGACTGAACCAATCACCGAGCAAGAGTTGACTGATGAGATCACAGCAGTAGGTGATAGGACTAGGACTGACTTGGTTGGTAAGATCAACGACGAGTTCACTAAAGCTACGGAGAAGGGTAAAGAAAAACGCAGGACTGAAGAGCAGGAACTGGATAAAGAATACAAGAAGATTCAGAAGCAAGCTGACGCTGAGATTGAAAAGCTCGCCAAGATTCAGTCTGACACACCTTCGTTCGATCCAGCGGTAAGGCAGATAATCAATGAAGTTCGCGCCATCGTAGCTAATGATTTGAAGCAGCGTCCAGATATGGAGAGCAAAGCTGATTGGAAATCTGCATTGATTGCCAAGTTGCAGCAAGTCGGAGTTGAACCAGCAGCGGCAGGCATATTGGCAGACATCGTATGGAGACAGCATGAGATCAATAGCCTTTCGAGGGAACTTGCTTCTATCAACAAGGCTATCGAGAAAGGCCCAATCTCGGAGATCGTCAAAGCCATCAAGGATACTCCGCTAGAAGATCAACAGAATCCTAACTGGAGATACGAAGTCATGCGTGACTACCTCCGCAAGGCAGGATTGAATGTAGCCCAATCTGAACGGATTGCAAAGTTGATGGACATCTCGCTCCAGAAACGTTTCACGATGGCGCAGGAGCAGGCATTCACAGATGCTATTAGTAAGTCTGCACCTTGGAAGACCGGAGATACCAGAAGCCGCCGCGCCTTCCAGAAGGTATTGCAAGCCCTCCGTGCTGGTGCATTAGACCCAGCAAGGAATGTATTAAGCGACATGGCGGCACTCAATGGATGGACTGGGTTTACTCCAGAGCAATATAAAGCCCTCCTCAAGAATGACGCTATTCTTTCTGATCCAGAGTCCGCTGATGCAACAAAGGCTGAAGCACACAAGGCAATCCAAGACATCATTTCTAAAGCCAAGCTACCTATCAGAGCAAGGGATGTGATCGGTCAGTTCTATGACGCGCAGGCATTGAGTGGTATCCCAACAATGACTGTGAACATCTTCTCTCCTGCTGGTATGGCAGTAAAGAATGCTTTGACCCAATCATTGAATGGTGTGCTGACAGCAAGACCGGAGCAGATCACGGCTTCATTGACTACCTTCATTGACTCAATCAAGTCATGGGCAAACACAGTAGCTTTCTCTTTCAAGAACAACGTCACAGTCTATTCCAATGTAGAATACTTGGTGAATGATGAAGGGCTACTAAAGCTCTACAAGCGAGGCGTAGACCAATTCAATAAAGGCAAGACTCCACGCGAGAGGGCAGACGGAGTGAAGAACATGATGATTGGTATGATGGATTATGTTCGCCGCGTCTTGAATGCTCTCGACTACGGAGCGATTGCCTCACTTCAAAACCAAGCGGTATCCAAGTATGCCTTGGCCGCGATGCAAGCGAAAGGGATGTCCAGCAAGGATGGGGCAAAGATGCTCAATGCCATGATGGAACAAAAGCGAATCTTCTACAATGACCAGATCGCTATCGGAACCGATAAAAACAAAGCGGCGGTTCTTGCAGATGAGTTCTTCATCTCCTCATGGAGACAAGCGTTGACTGACGCGAAGTTGCCAGCGCAACAAGTAATGGATGCCGCGCTCAACGATGCTATGTCCGCAGTAGGTAGGAACAGGCAATCACTCGACGCATTCCGTGAAGAAGAAACGAACACCCGCGATGGTGGCGTGATAAGTTACCCTGCACTATGGTTGCTTGAGACGATGGCGAACGCAGCAAACAAAGCTGACAACCAAGTTGTTAAACTTTTCAGCAGAATGATCTATGGATTCGCGGTGGTTCCCGCTCGCGTATTCCGAGAGACAGCATGGTTCTCTCCGTATGGTGCAGTCCGATTTGCCTACGACTATATCGCAAAGAAGATGGGCAAGACATCTCCGTATGCACAGAGCTTGGGTAACGACCTTCAGTATCGTCAAAGGCTGACTGAGACTATCACCGGAAGTATCGTCATGCTTGCATTTGCAGCGGCAATGTCATCATCAACGGAAGACGAGGAAGACGAGAAGCCATTCAAGATTGTTGTGACTGGCAACGGCCCTCTCCGTAGCGAAGACCCGCAGTATTACGATTCGTGGACTAAGAAGCACAAGGCAAATACTGTGAGTGTATACTTCGGGAAAACGAAATTCACGATCAATACCATGAGAGGATTTGAAGCCTTCGCTTGGCCTGCCATGATGCTTGGCGCGGTCGATGACTGGCAGATTCGCAGAAAGCAGAAGCGTGAGACGAACACTCCAATGCAGATGGGTGATGCGGCTATCATTGGTGGGTTTGTATTGAGTGCTTCACTTCGCCGAGGCCCGTATGCCTTCGCCGCGAAACCTCTCTTTGAAGCCTATGGAGATCGTGGAGTAGAGAGCTTGGCAAAGAGCCTTGCATTCCCTGCCAAGACCCTAGTTCCAGTATTGGGAGCAAGTCTTGCAAGGAACCTCTCTGACTTCTTGAACGAACCAGTAGACAGGAAAACTTTGGAAGGTGCGTTGTGGTCGAATGTCCCATTCATCGGGCCTGCTGTGTCTCCGAAATCTCTGAACGCTTTTGGTGAACCCGCACTAGCGAATGAAGCTGCTGACAAAATATTCAAGCTCGGAGTTCCGATCACATTCAACATCCCGACTGACCGGGATTCTGTGAACCTCCATGAGCTAGTCTTGAAGCAAGGTGGAGGCCCAAGCATCCCTACTCGGAATCAGCTTGCACAGAGGCTCGACAGGCAACCAACGAACAAGGAATACGAGATGTTCGTGAAGGAATACGGCGCGAAAATCTCAAGCGACATGAAGCGTAGGTATGAGGAACTTTCCAACAAGACTCCCGAAAAATACAGCAAGTCGGTGGAGAAGATTGGGAATCGCGCAAGGGACATCGCCGAGAGGAAAGTCAGAGAAGCCGCGAAAAAGCCTTGACCTTCGCGGAGGCTGATGTAATCTAGCTCCGCAGCAGTTGCTGTATTCATTCGTGTTATTCATTAGGTTGACGCACATCGGAGAAATCTGGTGTGCGTTTTCTAATTATCGGAACCGATAAAAATAAATCAATAAAAGCTATTGACACGATTATCGTCAGATGTAGATTGGCTCTCCGACAGCACAACACCTGTCGATAAACACAATGAAAGATACACCAACAGTCAAAAAAGAATCAGTAGAAAAACCAGTAGTTCAGAACAGCGATCTTCAGCGTGAAGTTTACCTCCGCTTGATTTCGTCAGCAGCAGCAGACGGACGATTCCTTCTCGGCAATCTTCCAAATGCGAATGCAGTAGTCAAGCAAGGCGACCACCTTCGCGGTGTAGCGGAGCTTCTTGCGAGTTGCTACGAGAAATGAGAGACGAAGACGACTACGATCTGACCTCAGAAATTGAGGAAGGTAAACGCGAGGCATACATTCACCAGTGCGCCCAGCGTGACATGGATCAAGGTATCCAACCTACCTACTGGGACGAACCAAATGACGATCACGAATAACTACTCGCTCCCGTCTCCCATGTATCGGGCGTTGGCTCACGATGGGTATATGGCAGGGACTAGGAAAGCAGACATCTCGGTGACTACGCTTATCGGGCCACCGAAGATCAACCAACTCAAGAAACGATACTCAAACGAGATCGTCGAAGACGCATCCGACAGGGTGTGGGCATTGCTCGGTCAGTCAGTTCACAAGGTTCTTGAGTTAGCTGGAGGAGAAGAAGAGTTGACTGAGAAGCGTCTTTACTTGGAGATCAATGACTGGACGCTGACCGGACAGACTGACCTCTACGAGACTGGCAACAAAGTAATCTCCGACTTCAAGGTAACATCCGTGTTCTCCTTCCTCCTCGGTGGTAAGTCTGAGTGGGAAGCGCAGATCAATCTGAATGCCATGCTCTGGAGAAGCTATGGATATGAAGTTAAGAAAGGTCAGATCGTCGCCATCCTTCGTGACTGGCAGGCAAGCAAGGCCGAGTTTGACAAGGAGTATCCCCAGTGTGCAGTTCACATCGTTGACATACCATTGTGGGATAACGAGGAGTGCATCGCCTACGCAGCGGAGCGGATTAAACTGCACCAAGCGGCGGCTGAAATGCCAGACGATACCATCCCTGCCTGTGATGCAAAGGAACGCTGGGCTAAACCAGATACCTTTGCCATCAAGAAGAATGGAAATAAAAGAGCAACCAAGGTTTGCGAAACAAAAGAAGAAGCAGAGAACCTACTTCCTACTTATGGAGCGAACCATTCAATCGAAGCAAGGCCCGGAGGGGATATCCGTTGCGAGCGTTATTGCTCAGTAGCACCCTTCTGCCACTATTACAAATCAACCTATAATAAACCAAATGAGTAACCAACTAGACGGAATCGAACAGAAAGACATCATCAAACGAGTGACTGGCAAGGTCACTAAATTGTGGGAACCTAAGACATTTACTGGCCCGAAGGGTGAGTTTGTGATCCAAGGTGGAGACATTGAGATCGACGGCAATACCTACGGACTCAAGTTCTTCAACAACACACAGGAACAATCCATCAAGGGCAATGTAGTTACCTTGTCCTCAGTCCGTGGAAAGCATGGTCTGACCGGAGTATCCTTGGAGCATGAGTCCTACGAAGGCAAGAACGGGAAGGTAGATCGTGACATAATTAAAGTCACAGCTACTGGAAAGATTGAGTTCGACCAGCCTAGCGAGGAGCCTGCCCGTGTAGCATCTTCTGCTACACCCAAGAGTATCGTAACCGATAACCCCTTGAAGGCTATAGACAATATTGTAGAGATGCACCAGTATATCGACTCACTTGTGCGCCACGCATACAAGGATGTGGTGGATGACGAAGAAACTCTTCGCTCCTATGTCTCGTCGGTTTTCATTGAAACCAACCGGAAGGGCATCCACTACACAAAGACTAAAAAGGTTGAAGAGCCGAAGGTAGAGGAACCGAAGGCAGTTGAGCCAGACCCATCGGACTGGGCATCTGCTATCGTCCCATCTGGCTCGCAGAAGGGTAAGAAGCTCGCCGCTATTGGCAAGCCTGCCCTCACTAAACTCTATGAATACTACTTGGAGAAGGGGTTCACTACTCCATTCGCCAAGTGCGTGGAGAAAGCCGCTGAAGACCTTAACCTCGATGCGCCTACTGAAGTAGACGACATCCCATACTGATCCTGTTCCTCCCAGAACACCTAACCAAATAACATAAAACCAAAATGAAAAAGAAAGAACTAGAATTGTTTAGCCCAACTCAAGAGGGAGTATTAGTCCCCCTGTCCACCTACCTCCGTCACATGGGGGAGTTCGTAAAAGACGAATGGCCGGGGATCACGATCACCGAGGCTCATATCAAGAAAGCATGGAGCAAGCTCCAGAAGAACGAATATCTGGATGATGATGCGCCAGATGAAATGCTTGAGATGTATGAGCGTATGTCCGCTGACTGGGATATGGCGAAAGAGATGGAAGAGGAGCGTCAGAATGTAGATGACTACAAACCAGAGCCAATCGCTGCTACACCGGAGCCAGTCAACGAATCCTTGGCCCTTGTGGAGAGTGTGAAGAATGGGTTGGAACTATCCTCCTTCACTCAGAAGTTCGACATTGGCGCGGGGATGACTCAATGCGTTCCCAAAGGTAAGGTAGAGATGAAAGACTGGGTGGCGGCATTCGCCTTCGGTCTTACCCTAGAATCGGGCGCACAATGGATCATCGGAGACTCGGTGTGTGCTTTGGAGAACGGAGGGCATGAGGATGTGGTCAACCAACTCTGCTCCAACTTCAAGAAGTCCTACTCGACTGTCTCTGGCTACGCTAGGGCTTGCCGCGCTTTCCCTGTTGGTAAGCGTGATCCTATGCTTCCATTCACAGTCTACCGAGAGATTGGCAACGCTAACTTCGGGGATGATAAGACCAACAAAAAGAAGCAGGATGAGCTTCTTGAGGCCGCAAAGACCGAAAAGCTATCCTCTACTGAGGTTAGGAACCGAGTCCGACATGAGCAGGGTAAAGACGATAGGCCAACCCACCACCGCTACCTTGTCCTCAATGTCACCAACTTCGGCAACTCGGAGATCGTCCGCGCCATGCCCGAAGAAGTCCAAGAACATCAACTGCTGATCGACCTTGGCGACAAATCATGGTTTGACCCCGCCGAAGGTGACTGGATCAAATTCTTAAAGGAGCAATAATATGAGCAAGAAAGATTACGAAGATGATCCAGAGCAATACTGGAGAGACAAAGAAGAGCGCGAGCTTGACGATGCCAAAGAAAAACTAACCCGCTGGGAACGGGAGAACCCGAACTGGCCCTACGGATTCAAACCAAGAGACTAATTTATGTCAGAACCAACACCACAAAACGAAACATCCAAAACAATCCTTGAGGCTTTCAGCTTCATCAAATGCGAGGATGAGAAACTAAACGAACGAGTCCACGCTATGGGTAGCCTCCTGCATACAGCGAGCATGATGGTAGTCCGATCCGAGTCCCGCAAGGGTGAAGGGTTTGAAGCAATCAAATACCTTGAGCTTGCATTCCTCTACTACAAGGAGAGCCAGTTCCGCAAGCGATTCGATACTGAAGAGAAGGAAGAGACTTCTCGGATAATCAGCTAAAGTATCGGAAACGATAAAAAGTTAGGCCCATGAGTTAAACCTTATGGGCCTTTCTTGCGTCATAAAATAACTTGACCTTCAGATTCATTCATCTATCTTTCATTTAGCGAAAGCTCATCGGCGTGAAACCCTGATGTAAATACAAGATTAAATTTGAACACTAACTATATCACCCTACCTATGCGGTAAAGGTTTCACCCGACATTCAGTCGGTCTTGTAGCCGTATAGGGTGGGTGGCCCTCAATCCAATAAGGATGAATCAACATAAACCAAGGAAGTTTAAAATAACCAGAGAAGAATATCGTAATGAATTTCTAAAATCTGAAGAGTGGAATATACTTCGATCTTCATTTCTAAAAACAAAAGATGGAAAATGCGAAAGATGCGCGAATCCAGCAAATGATGTTCATCATTTAGAATATAAGTTTTTGTCTTCTCACAATAAACAAATAAAAAGATTGATGCTTTTATGTCGTTCTTGTCATCAACTAACGCACAAGGCAATTAAATGTGGAGTCTTAAAGTTTCCACATCACAAGAGTCAAGTAATTGATCTTACTGAAGATAAAGTCAAAAAGAAAATTTCCAATTCAAGAAAAAAGCATTTGATTTCAATGATGCTGATAAGCCAAATTATTAACGGGACTTATCATGGTGTAAAAATGGCTTGTGGTATATTAAAAATTACTGAATCAACATTTCGATCAATTCCTGCAAACTTAAAAGCTACTCAAGATCAACTCAAGCATCTTGAATGGATAGCAAGAACAAAGCCGTTAGCGTTTAAAAAATAAAACAAAAAAACCAGAAAGGAATTTTTTTCCAATCTGGTTTTTAAGTTTAAGTGAAACTGAATTTAAATCAGATTCTCTTCTTCATCTTTTGGAGCTAGTGAGATAGTCCCATCTATCTCGCCATCTGCCAGCAAATCCATGTTCTTCAACTTGCCGTCTAGTTTTTCACAGATGGATTCCTCAATCCCTACACCAGCGGCGTAGATGATATACTGAATCGACTTCGACTTGCCGCCTGCCCGATGCACTCGACCCAATACTTGCTTCAGGTCGAAAACGCTAGGGCTAGGCATTATTAGCGCGACTCTCGGATGATTGCCGTTGAGGTCTTGAAGGTTTAATCCTTCTCTGCACGCCTGTATGATACCCACGATAACTCGTGAGTCATCGCGCTGGAAGCTGTCGATGTTACCTCTACGCTCTAGTTCATCCTGACCGCCGTGGATAGAGCAACTGGTTTTAAGCTCATCCAAAATGAACTTGCGCGTCTCTGTATAGTTGACCGCTACAAATACCGAGTTGCCTTCTTCGATCATATCTCTGACCATGGCGCAAACCGCCGGGGCTTTGTGGAGTTCGATTCTCTGCCTTGCTCTGGTCTGTTCTGCCAGCACATTGGCTGAGAAGTTTTCTAAGCCTCTCAACTCTTCAATTCGATTGCAGAGATCATCATACTCACCAGCGATCTTTCGAGCATTATCCATGTCGAAGGCTCTGGCTTTAATCATAGTCTCTGGGAACGCATCACCCAAGTCTGAGTGGCGCAATCTATTACCTTTCTCTGGATAGATACGGCTATGGAGTTTCTTCAGAACTGAATTGCCTCCGGTGAACTGCATTCCGAACCTTGTCTTCCTGCATCCGTTCTGACTGAGGAAACGGAAGTAGTCTTTCCCGCCTTGGTGCAGACCAAGGAACTGCCCGATTGCCCACAACTTTGTAGGATCGTCGGCAATGGTAGCAGATAGAGCAATAGCAGGGATGTTCTGGACTACTGAGTCTCGGACTAGGAAAGCGTTCTGAGTTGCTTCACCTTTGCCCCTGTGGACTTCATCGAAGACTAGCAGAACATCTTCTGGCAGCATGAACCGGAAGGTCTTTTTATTATCATCTGTCCATCTACCGAGTTGACTCTTGCCTGTCTTTGCCCATTCCCAGCCCGAGATTTCAAATACCTCAACACCCATCATTTTCGCGGCGCGATGCCAGTCAGTAGTGATAGGCTTCGGACAGATCACAGCAACCCGCTTTCCAAGCTCTCTGGCGATACCGAGGGCGCAGAAGGTTTTCCCAACACCTGTGGAGTGACCTAGCAAGACTCGATTGTATTTGTTCATCGAAGCAACGCCCATCTGAACTGAGGTTTGCTGATACTCAAACAAACCTTCGGGGTGGAGTAGAGGAATCAAATCAAGCTCGGCAACCGCTTCGACTTGAGTATCGTTACCGATTATCTGCTTGAACTTAAGGTCT